>Ga0302276_10001893_pt1 | contig 18674 bp, 18 predicted proteins | sample III_Bog_N2_3_FD_198768 | JGI IMG/M metagenome (GOLD analysis project Ga0302276, IMG submission 198768) | Peat permafrost microbial communities from Stordalen Mire near Abisko, Sweden - III_Bog_N2_3 | ecosystem: Environmental > Terrestrial > Soil > Wetlands > Peat | place: Sweden: Abisko...
GCGGCCTGCGGTGCCGGTGCTGCGGGCGTGGCCGGCGTCGCGGTGGACATCGTCGGCTCCGTCGACGCGCTCGCGGATTTCTTCCGCGAGCCGGTCTTCGGGGCCGCCGTCGTGACCGCGTCGGTCGTCGACTTCTTCGGACGCGGCTTCGGCGCGAACGCCTTGGCCACCTCGGGGAAGCGATCGGCGAACGTTCCGTCACGTGCGAGGGCGTAGCGCACGCCCAGCTGCATCCCGTTCATCAGCTTCATGGCCGCGTCCCATGACGTGCCACGCTGAGAGCGCGCATACGTGTTGAACGCGGTGGCTTTCGCCGCCACGCCCGTCCACGCATGCGCCGTGTCGAGAGCCGCAGCGAGCTGCTGCGGATCGACCGCGTTCGTGCCGAGCTCCGCGAGGAGCGCTGGCGCGCTCGTCCGCAGCTCGGCCACCAGATCAGGTGCGACAAGGGTCAGCCCCGTCTTGGGGCGCCTCCCTTTCCTGCCGAGCCGCTCCGGCGCGATCCACGCGTCCGGCGGAGCCGACACGGTGGTGGGGATGGGGTTCACGCTCGCGACCGACGCGGGCGTCGTCGACTCCGGAGCAACCGGAGCGACCTCGGAAACGACCTTCTTCTTCTTCGACGACGACATGTTCGACTCTCCTTGCGTCGGTGTTCTTTCCGACGAACCGAGTTGTAGGCCGGGGGCCTGTCAAAACTGGCCAGGGGCAAAGAACGGGGCCGGTCGACCGAGGAATTTGGACTTCGCGCGGATGCGATCATGGAAGCGGCACGAAACAAGGCATGCCGTGGGGGGTGGCCAGTTTTGACACCCCCCCGTGCTAGGGCGCTGCGCGCTCCTCTGGGTCGCCGCGTGAGCTGCGCGGCAGCTGGCGCGAGCGCGCTGGACCTCTCCGCGAGCTCGCCGGATTGCGGCGGAGGCGAGCTAGGCTCCGGCGGAAGCCGGCTAGGCTCGGGCGGAAGCTGGCTAGGCTCGGGCGGAAGCTGGCTAGGCTCCGGCGGAAGCTGGCTAGGCTCCGGCGGAAGCTGGCTAGGCTCCGGCGGAAGCTGGCTAGGCTCGGGCGGAAGCTGGCTAGGCTCCGGCGGAAGCTGGCTAGGCTCCGGCGGAAGCTGGCTAGGCTCCGGCGGAAGCTGGCTAGGCTCCGGCGGAAGCTGGCTAGGCTCGGGCGGAAGCTGGCTAGGCTCCGGCGGAAGCTGGCTAGGCTCCGGTGGAGTCCACGTTGGCTTGCGATCGAGCGATGCCGATCCGCTCGCTCACGTCCCGCCGTCGACGCTCGAAGCGCACGGGCAGCAGACCTCCAGTCCCACCGCATCCGTGCGCCGCGAGCAGCCCGATCGCGACGAGCGACACTCGGACGGTTCGCGCGCCCCCCCGCTCACGGCTTCGTCCCCCCCTTCGCCCGTAGCTCCTCCTCCGTCCGCGCGATCGCCTTCTCCACGTCCTCGCGATCCGTCGGGTTCGTCGCCACGTACTTCCGCAGGTACTCCACCGACTTCTCGAGCTCCCCCGCGTCGCGGTACGCGCGGCCGATGTTGAAGAGCACGTTCGGCGCAGGCACCGCGTCGTTCGCCTGCTTCAGCTTCACGATGCCCGCCTCGTAGCGCTTCGCCTGGATCTCGATCATCGCCTCGCCGAAGAGCCGGTGCGCGCACGCGCGGAGGTCGAGCTTCGGCGGCGAAGAGGAGCGGCGCGCGGCCTCGGCCTGCTCGAGCTGCGCGAGCACGGGCGCGACGAGCGCTCCGTCGCACGGGCCGGTGTCGAGGTACTCGCGGTAGGTGCGGATGGCGCTCGGGCGGTCGCCGCTCTCCTGGTACGCGCGAGCGATGTCGAAGATGACGTTGCGCGCAGGGACGAGCGCGCGCGCGTCGTTCAGCTTCGCGATGCCGTCGCCGTAGTGACACGCGGCGACGTCGGCCATCCCTTCGCGAAAGAGGAGAGACGCGCGCTGCCGCTGTTCGGCGGTGGCGGCGGGGGCGAGGTCGGTCTCCGTGCAGTTTGCGCCGGCGACGGAGGGGGGAGAGCTCCGTTCGCCGACGCAAGCGACGGCGAGGAGCGCGAGGAGCGTGGCGGCGGGGAGGACGATGTTCATGGGGGCGTCCACGCCCGTAGCCTACCTCGCATGGGAGCCGCGCGCGGCGTGGGCCGTGGTTTCGCGCGCCGCGCCCGTCGGAGACATCGTCGTGTCGTGGATCTGCACCACGAGGAGCGCCCCCGTGAGCACCGCCGCGAAGATGACCACCGACGCGATGACCGTGATCGCGCTCCTGAGGTGCCGCCGACTCCACCTCCGCCCTGCCACCCGCGGCAGCACCCCCGGCTCGCGGTACGGCGACATCACTCACGAAGAGTACGAGATCTCGCCCTCCCGCGCCCGCTCCCGACTACGTTCCCCGCCATGCCCCGCTACGCCCCCGCCGCCCGTCTCGAGCGCCTCCGCACCCTCCTCACGGCCGGCCGCGCGACACTCCCTGCGCTCGCGAAGAAGCTCGCTGTCTCCGAGTCCACCGTGCGCCGCTTGCTGGCCGCGCTCGAGCGCGCGGGCGAGCCTCTCCAAGAGGAGCTGCTCGACGACGGTCGCAAAGCGTGGAAGCTGGCGCGCCCATCGCGTCCGCCGCGCGAGCACACGGTGCGTCTTTCGACGTCGCAGCTCATCGCGCTCCTGGTCGCGCGAAACGGCGCGCGCGAGATCCTCCGCGGCACCGGCTTCGACGACGACCTCGACGCCGCATGCGCCGCGCTCACCGCGACGCTCCGCGAACAGGACGCCGCTCTCGCGCGCGACCTCGATCGCAAGCTGCACGACCGCGGCGAGATGCCGATCGACTACGCCCCGCACGCCGACGCGCTCGACGAGATCACGACCGCGCTCCTCCGCTGCGAGCGCCTCACCTTGCGCCGCCTCGCCAGCGACGGCCTCGAGAAGACGCACCTGTTCGACCCGTACTCGCTCGTGACGTACCGCAAGGGGCTGTACCTCGTCGGCTTCAGCCACGACCGCGCCCAGCGCATCTCGCTCGGCATCGACGCCATCCGCGAGGCCACGCGCCGCCGCGGCGAAACGTTCGCGTACCCCGCCGACTACGATCCGCGCGCGATGTTCAAGGGCTCCATCGGGATGTTCGTGGGACCGATGACGCGCGTCGTCGTCCGCTTCGACAAGGAGCCGAAGCGATTCGTGATCCGCAGGCGCATCCACGAGTCGCAGCGCGTGATAGCCGAGCTCGACGACGGCGGGATCGAGGTCGAGTTGGAGATCGCCGGGACGACGGAGCTCGAGAGCCACGTGCTGTCGTACGGGGACAAGGCGGAGGTGATGTCACCGCCGGCGTTGCGGGAGAAGATCGGGAAGGTGCTGAAGCGGGCGGCGGCGCGGTACGAGGAGCAGCGCTAGGCCGAGAGTCCGACGTGCCACCTCCCCGATCTCCTCTCCGTTTGCTACAGGACGGCCGAGACCACCCGATGAAGCGAGACTCTTCCCTGATGCGTAGCCGCCGCGCTGCACGACTCCTCGCGCTTTCCGCGCTGCTGGCCACCGGTTGTCACGAGCGCCCGCGCGAGCTCGCCTCGAGCGACGCCGGTACGTCGGCGAGGATGACGCCATCGCCGCTCGCCGCGACCCCCCCGTCCCCGGACGCAGGCGCGCCGGTCGACGTCCAAGCGCTCCTCGCCACCCTGGGACCGTTGCCCGACGGTGGCACCGCGCCCCAGCTCGACGCGCAGGTCCAGCGCGTCCTCCGCACGCACTGGAAGGAGCTCGGGCACTGCTGGGACGGGCGTTCCGCGCCGTCGCCCGCGGGCGAGACCACGATGATCACGGTCGCGATCGATGGCGTTGGCCACGCGACCGCGCGCGCCGGCCAGGACGACCCGACGCTCGAGGAGTGCATCGAATCGACGGTCGCGAAGTGGAGATTCCCCGCGACGGGCGCGTCGACGACGTTCCCGGCGCCCTACGTGAGGTCGTCGACGCAGCAGCTCGTGCAGCCGAACGCGGGGACGAAGTACTTCTGAGTCGCGCCCGCGCGAGCGAGCGGCGCGCGCCACCCCGAAAATCGTCCGTGCCACCGCGCCCGCGCGCGAACTCGCGAGCGGAACGAGGTTCTCTGCGCGGCACGTGGATCGCACTCCACGTGGGCCATGCTCGCCAGCGCCCTCGCCGCCACCCTCATCGGTCTCGACGCCCACCCCGTCCGCGTGGAGGTCGAAGCCGCGCGCGGCATCCCCTCGTTCGAGCTGGTGGGTCTCGCCGAGGTCGCCGTCCGCGAGAGCCGCGTGCGGGTGAAGAGCGCGCTCGCGCAAGTGGGCGTCGACCTCGGCGAATACCGCATCATCGTGAACCTCTCACCCGCCGACCTGCGCAAAACGGGGAGCGGCTTCGACCTCGCCATCGCCGCGGCCACGCTCGGCGCCCTCCGCTGCGTGCCGCTCGAATCGTTCGAAGGGATCCTCCTCCTGGGTGAGCTGTCGCTCGACGGCAGCGTCCAGTCGGTGCGCGGCGTGCTCCCGCAGCTCCTGGGAGCGCGCTCGCGCGGTGTCGCGCGCGCCATCGTGCCGCAGGTGAACGAAGGGGAAGCGGGCGTCGTCGGTGGCATCGACGTGCGAACGGTCGCGACGTTGGCCGAGCTCGTACGCGCGCTCCGCGGCGAGGCGGAGCTGCCACGCGCGGTCGGCGCTGCCGCCGCCCCCGTCGCGATCGACACGGGAGACGACCTGCGCGAAGTGCAGGGGCAAGCGTCCGCGCGCCGCGCGCTCGAGATCGCGGCGGCCGGCGGGCACAACCTCCTCATGATCGGCCCCCCAGGCGTGGGCAAGACGATGCTCGCCCGTCGCCTCCCCGGGCTGATGCCGCCGCTCACGCCGTCGGAAGCGCTCGACATCACCGCCATCCACAGCGTCGCCGGTCTCCTGTCGCTCACGCGCGGCATCGCCCGCAAGCGTCCGTTTCGCGCGCCTCACCACACGGTGAGCGAAGTGGGGCTCGTCGGTGGTGGGGCCGATCTCCCGCGCCCCGGCGAGGTGAGCCTCGCGCACCACGGCGTCCTCTTCCTCGACGAGCTCGCCGAGTTCCGTCGCTCCGCGCTCGAAGCGCTCCGCCAGCCGCTCGAGGACGGCGTGGTCTCGATCTCGCGCGCCCACGCGAAGGCCACGTTCCCCGCGCGCCCCGTCGTCGTCTGCGCGATGAACCCGTGCGCGTGCGGCTACCTGGGCGACGGCACCGGGCGCTGCCGCTGCTCGCGCGAGCGCGTGGCCCAGTACCGCCAGCGCCTCAGCGGCCCCCTCCTCGATCGCATCGACGTGCACGTTGCGCTCGCGCCCGTGAGCGTGGCCGCGCTGCAGGGGCGTGTCCCTGCCGAGTCGAGCGCCGCGGTGCGCGAGCGGGTCGAGCGCACTCGCGCCGTCCAGCGCGCGCGTTTCGAGGCTGGAGAGACTCACGCGCCCACGAACGCGTCGCTCGCCCCCCGCGATCTCGAGCGCGTCGCCTCTCTCTGCGACGACAGCGCCCGTCTCCTCGCTTCGGCCGTCGCCAAGCTCGCGCTCTCGGCGCGCGCGTACGGGAAGATCCTCCGCGTCGCCCGCACGATCGCCGACCTCGATGGCGCCACGGCCGTCACCCCCTCGCACGTCGCCGAGGCCATCGGCGCCCGCGTGCTCGACCGTGGCCCGTCGCTCGTCGCCGCCTGATTCGCGCCTCTCCGCACGCGCGTCCGATCCCCCGCGGTCGCGCGTGTCGCACTCAATCCGGGGACACCAAGAGAAAGAGAGAAGTCACGTCATGATGGAGCAGCTCGCAGAGAAGATGAAAGCGCTGAAGGGCATCGTGGTCGCCGTCGAGAAGCAGTTCGGAAAGGGGGCCATCATGTCGCTCGGCGACGAAGAAGACACCGAGCCCGTGTCGGTCATCCGCACCGGCTCGCTCGCGCTCGACCTCGCCACCGGCGTGGGCGGCTACCCGCGCGGTCGCGTCGTCGAGATCTACGGCCCCGAGTCGAGCGGCAAGACGACGCTCGCCCTCCACGCGATCGCCGAGGCGCAGCGCAACGGCGGTGTCGCGGCCTTCATCGACGCGGAGCACGCGCTCGACGTCGCGTACGCGCGCGGCGTCGGCGTGGAGACCGACCGCTTGCTCATCTCGCAGCCCGACACGGGCGAGCAAGCGCTCGACATCACCGAGATGCTCGTCCGCTCCGGCGCCGTCGATCTGGTCGTCATCGACTCGGTCGCCGCGCTCACGCCGAAGGCCGAGATCGAAGGGGAGATGGGCGATCAGCACATGGGCCTGCAAGCGCGCCTCATGAGTCAGGCGCTCCGCAAGCTCACGGCCATCACGCACCGCACGGGAACGACGCTCGTGTTCATCAACCAGCTCCGCCAGAAGATCGGCGTCGTCTTCGGCTCGCCGGAGACGACCACCGGCGGCAACGCGCTCAAGTTCTACGCGAGCATGCGCCTCGACGTTCGGCGCATCGGCCAGGCGAAGCTCGGCGACGAGATCGTCGGAGGGCGCACGCGCGTCAAGATTGCGAAGAACAAGATGGCTCCGCCGTTCACCGAGGCGGAGTTCGAAATCCGCTACGGCAGCGGCGTCGACCCGGTGGGCGAGCTAATCGACCTCGGTCTGTCGCGCGGCCTCATCGACAAGAGCGGCAACCACATGTCTTTCGCCGGCGAGCCGCTCGGCAACGGGCGTGAGCGATCGCGCGAGGCGCTCTCGGAGAGCATCGAGCTGCAGAACACGCTGCGGCAGGCGATCCTCGCGTCGGGCCCGGTAAGGCCGGGAAGGAGGGGGCAAGCGGCCGACGCGGAATAGCGGGGCCGGGGGCAGGAGCGCGGCGAGCGGGTCTCGCCGCGCTCCGCGCACGCTTGCTCCGCTCGTGTCGGCGTTCATGCGAGGTAACGCTTGGTGCGTCATGTGCACGTCATCGAGCCGCGCGCACGCGCTGTATGGCTATCGGCGCGGTTCAGCTCGCGAACGCCTCTCTTCGATAGCGATCCCTCCACGCCCGGTTCCCGTCGAGCCCAAGTCTCTCGAGCCGCGGGACGACCAGATGCTCCACGGCTGCGTAGAACGCGTCGACGCGCGCCTCCGGAGCCAGCACGCCGAGCGCCGCGTACGCCGGATCGAATGGCTCCCGGCGTTCGAGCCTTTCCAATGCAGGCAGCGCGTTCTGCCGTTCGAACGCCGCGAACCCTGCTGCCACCTCGCGGACGAGCCCGCGCCGCTGGGGCTCGGAGAGCGTCGGCAGGAGCGCCGCAGCTCCTTTCCATCCGAGATCACGGTGGCGGACTTCGTCGGTCACGATCCGCGTCAGCGCTGCGCGCGAGAGCGGTTCGACGGTCGAACGTCGTCCGGCACGGAAGAGCGACGTCGATATCGTCTCGCCAATTGCGACCTCGACGAGGAGCAGCGCCGCCGCCCGCGTGGACGGATCCGTGAGGGCCGCCAGGCGCGCCTGTACGGGGCGCGCATCGTACCGCGGCGCCAATGCCCCGAGCCGCTCACCGACGCTCGCGCAGAGGCGCGCGTGGCGTAGCTCGTCGTGGACGGCTAGCACGAAGTGGGAAGGCCACGGCGACGAGAGACCCGCGATCGACGCCACGCGCGCGAGGGCGCGGAATATCAATGCGGAGCGCAGCTCCTCCGCTGCGCGCATCGGCCAAGCCGCGATCGCGAACTGAATCTGCGCTCGCGTATACGGCGCGAGATCAGGCGGAGGAAGCTCAGGCACCAGCGGCATCAGCGCTCAGAGCATCGGACGGAGCGTCCTCGGTCGACGCGTCGAGAGCGGAGTCGGCGGGGGCATCGACCTGCGAGGCGGTCGATGCGTCGACCGAGGCCTCCGATCCCGCCGTCGCGTCGTCGGGAGAAGCATCGGGCTCACCGTACACCGCACCGAGCACGCACGCCGGCGGAGGAGTACCGCCGTCCTCGAGGTACGCGCTGCCGTACAACTCGAACGTGCCCCCCTGGGCTTGGCATGCCTGCTCCTCGCTACAGAGGGTGGCCTCCTCGGCACTGGCTTGGGGGCGACCGCAGATACACGGATCCCCGTTGGCATTGCCGCACGGAATGGCCTCGTCACCCAAGACGCAGGCGGCGGCCGTGAGCACGCCCCCGCAAGTACGATGTCCCTGGCCCGCCTTTCCCAGCTCAAAGCGCCTCCAGTCCAAGTAGGCCCCGCCCGAGGGCCAAAGCAATCACCCTGCCACGTCACGCTTAGCCGGTGTGCGGGCCGCAGTGCCCTCGCCGGACCATGACCAGAGAGTCGTAGGTCGGCTCACCCCGCCACGGTGCATTGCGTGACGCACGCCCAGTGCCCCTCGGCCGGTTGGTAGCGACACGACGGCGAGCTGGAGCAGCAGTCTGCATCGACGCGGCACGTGTCGGCGGAGGAATGGCACGCGAAGAACGGGCCTCCTCCGCTGCACAGGTCCTGCGCAGTCGCCGAGCACACTTGATCGCTGGTGCAATCCGCGTCGACCCGACACTGCGTGGCCACGCAGGCATTCGTGTGCTCCGCGTTTCCGATCTGCTCGTTCGCACACGCGCACGCTTGCCCGCTCGGGCAGTCGGTATCCGCGAAGCACTGGTCAGCGTGGCAGGTGCCCGCCCGACACCAGCGGTAGAAAGGGCTCGCGGTGCAGTCGGCGTCCGTCGCGCATGTGAGCAGACCGGCGTCGGTGGAAGAGGGAGGGACGTTCGACGCGGCACACTGCTCGGCCACGGGGCGGCCGGTCGGAGTCCCCGATACATTCGCTCCGCAGATCCCCGGCCCCGGCGTGCCGCCGTCGGTCGTTCCATTCGTAGTTCCGCCGCAGCAGGCGAGAGCCAAGAAGAGGAATAGCGGAACTGCCCGGCGCGCGAGTGTGGTCATGACGGGACCAAGAGCAACGGGTGGACCACCGCCTCTTCCATGCTGCCTTGTGCAAAGAGAGGGGGTGGAGCATGGCTAGGAGCCTACGCTTGGCACGGGTTGGCTCACGCCTCACGCGATCCTCGCGTCGGGCCCGGCAAGGCCGGGGAGGAGGGGGCAACCGGCCGACGGCGGGAGCCTTGCCAGCTGGTCACGCGAGGCACCGTCGGCGACGGCCGACCTTCTCCCTCAACCGCGCGCGCGGCGGGCAATCGTGCAGCAAGCCGCTGCACAATCACTCGTCGGGCTAAGCTGCTGCGAAGGCACACCCGATGCTCCGCGCTCCGTTCCTCCCTGTGCTCGCCGCCGCGGCGATCAGCTCGCTCGCGTGCAGCCGCGAAACCGTCGCCCCCCTCGCCGACGCGTCCCCCCCTGCAGCGTCCACGGCGCCCGCTGACGCCTCGGCGGGCGGTCTCGGGCTCCGCATCGGCGGCGACCATCCCCTCCGGCTCTCCGACGGCGGCACGCTCACGGGCAAGCCGCACGCAGAGATCGCCCTCGTGACGACGACGGGCGCCGTCGACCACGACGACGTCGAGCGCATCCTCAGCATCAACCGGGGTCGCTACCGCCTCTGCTACTCGAAGGCGCTCTACGCGGATCCGAGCCTCACCGGGGATGCGAAGCTCTCGTTTAATATCGATGCCGCGGGGAGCGTGGTTCGCGCGCGCGACGCTGGCGCGACGATCGCGTCACCGCCACTCATCGAGTGCCTCGTTCGTAGCCTCGACCTTCTCAGCTTCACTCCGCCCGAGGCGGGCACTGCCGACGTGAGCGTCTCGGTCCGCTTCTCCGTCGAGAGCGACTGACTCCCGACCAGGCTGATCTCGCCGTCTCCGCGGACGCCCCGAAGCCTTTCGAGCACGCCTTCGTCGAGGTAGATCGGGCCCTCACCCACGGCGACTACTCCGCATACCCGTTCCTGCGGGCACGGGCGCTGCCCGCGTCTCGACGGTCGCCGGTTTCAGTGCAGAGTATGCGGCGCTGCGTTCTTCTCGTGCGCTACGGTCTCGACGTCTCGACACGCGAGCAAGACAGATGAAAGACGAGTCCAAGTTGAACCAGGGGGCGAGCTCGGCCCGAGTTCCGGGCCCCGCCGGCAAGCTGCACGACGAGGCTCGGGCGCTCTTGAAAGCCGGGCGATTCGTCGACGCGGCAGCCATTCTCGAACGCGCTCTCGAGCTCTCGCCGAGCGACGGCTCGATACTGAACGATCTCGGGCTCGCGTACCTCTTCTCTCACCGCTCCCGCGACGCGGTGTCGGCGCTCAAACGCGCCGCTTTGCTCGCACCCTCTTCGGCTCGAACGCACTTCAGTCTAGGAGTCGCGCTCGCCCAAACGAGCGACTTCGAGGGCGCCCTCGTCGCACAAACGCGCGCCGCCGAGCTCGAGCCCACTCTCGCCGAAGCGCACGGCCGCGTCGGGGCTCTGCTCCTTCGGAAGGGCATGCGCGACGAAGCCGTCTCGGCGTATGAACGCGCGTTCGCGGCCGCCCCCACCACGAGCTACGGCCGAATGTGCGGAGCGCGAGCCGCGTTGGCCCGAGGGCGCGTCTCCGAGGCCGAGTCCATTCTCGAAGCTCTCATTCAGTCCGACCCCAAGAACAGCGAACCTCTTCTGGTCCTCGCGGATCTCCTCGCCGAAACCGGGCGTCTCGCGGAAGCGGCGGTCTACTTCGAACGGGTGCTCGCGGTCGCTCCGTGGCAGACCACGGCCTACAGCGGGCTCTTCTCCTCGAAGCGAATCACCGAGAGAGAGCGCCCACTCATCTCGCAGGCAGCCGCGCAGCTCGCTTCGGCCGGCCTCGCAGACCGCCAGCGGATGATGCTCGAGTTCGTGCTCGGGAAGGCCGAGGAAGATCTCGGCAACTACGGCGAGGCGATGCGGCACTGGGACGCGGCGAACGCGATCCGCTCCACTCTCGCTCCGTTCGATCGCGCGAAGTGGAGCGCGCGGATCGACGGTATCATCTCGACGTTCACGCCCCGCTACTTCGCCGCCTACGCGAACGACCGAAACGACGACTCCACTCCTACTCCCATTCTCGTTCTTGGCATGCCCCGCTCGGGCTCCACGCTCATCGAACGCGTCGTCTCGAGCCACCCTCAGGTGGCTGGTGGCGGAGAGCTCACCTTCTGGGAGTCGAACGGGCCGAAGATACTCGCGTCGTCGTTCACGGAGGAAGAGCGACGTCGGGTTCGTGCTGACTACCTCCGCGTGCTTCGGAACATCGGCCCGAACGCCTCGCACGTCACCGACAAGATGCCGTTCAATTTCCTCTGGATCGGCCTCGTGCGCGCTCTCTTTCCGAAGGCCCGTATCGTCCACACGAGGCGAAGCGCGATCGACACCTGTCTCTCCATCTACACCACCTACTTTGCGAACGACTGGGCCTTCGCGAGCGACCGGGGCGACCTCGTGTTCTTCTATCGGGAGTATGAGCGGCTCATGAGTCACTGGCGCGCGGTCGTTCCAGCCAGCCAACTCCTCACGATCGACTACGAATCCGCTACGGAGTCGCCTGAGGCGACGGCGCGCGGCATCCTTTCGTTCCTGAATCTCCCGTGGGATGCGGCGTGCCTTTCGCCCCAGGACAACAAGACGCCCGTGGTGACCGCGAACAAGTGGGAGGCGCGTCAGCCAATCTACCGGAGCTCGGTTGGGCGATGGCGCCACTACGAGCCATGGCTCGGGCAACTTCGGGAGCTCCTGTAGTGAGGCCCCCCCGATCGACCCGCCGAACGCACTTCGACGAGCACGGTCTCAGGCAGCCCTAGCCTCGTTCGAAGTGCTCGAGGAGGGGAGGCCGCGGCCGAGTAGAGCCCGTAGATCGCCGGCAGTGTGAATCAGCAGCTGATGAGAGCGACGGATTCAGGGGTAGAAGCACTCGTTGGTAATGGCCCCCGCCACGTCGGTGCACGAGCACTTGTCCGGGAGGCAAGCGCAGCCCGTTCCCGCTTCGCACGGCATCGCAGGGAGTGGATCGCAGCTCACGGTGAGATTCGAGCCGCCATCGAGCGGGACGGCGCCGCCCCCGGAAACGTTGCAGTACGAAGTCTCCGCGTTGCACGTCTTGGTGCCGTAGCACTCGAAGCTCGCGTCGCCGCCCCCGGCGTCGTTCGGGCACTCGATACCGAACACTGGGCATTCCCACGTGCCGTCGATGCAGCTCGGCGACGTGGCTTCTCCGCAGAAGGTGCACGATGGCTGCTGACCACCGCACCCGCCGTCGCCCTGGTTCCCCGCGTCGACCTCGCACGCGATTCCGAGCACCGGGCATTCCCAAGTACCGTCGATGCAGCTCGGTGAGGTGTGCTCTCCGCAGAAGGTGCACGAAGGCTGCGTGCCGGAGCAGGAGGGACCGCTCCCGGAGTCGCCCAGGCCGCCGATGGAGGTGGAGGTGCCGCCGCACCCTGCGAGGAACGACGCGAGTGCGAGCAAGAGCGTAATTCGCATCACTCTTCAGATAGCACCCCGCGTGCCGCAGCCTTCCTCGGGAATTTGGCTCGAAAGCACGGCGCCAGCTCGGTGCCACGTTGGGCCAGCGGGGCGGCCCGGTCGTGGGGCAGCGGCGGCAACCGCCGGTCCTTCGCCGGAGAGCCGACTGCGACGGGCGATCCTCGCGGCGGGCCCGGTGAGACCGGGGAGGCGGGGGGAGCAAGCCGACGCAGAGTAGGCGCGTGAACCGTGCGCGCGCGGCGAACGGGCTCGTCGCGCGCATGGTGGGGCGCGCTCTTGCCTCAGTTTGCGTCGATCTGCCACGGCTCGAGCGTGCGATTTCGCGAGAATCCGTGCGGCCGATTTTTCGCACGTGTGCCGCCCGGCCATGAACGAAACCATCCGCTGGACCCTGGCACGGCGGCGCACGATCCTCCTCGTGGTCGACCGCGACGATGCGACCCGCAATCACCTCGAGCGAAAGCTGGATCAGTACGCGGTCCACGCGGCGAGAGACGGCGTTCACGCCCTCGACGTGCTGCGCCGGATCGGTCCCCCGGACGTCGTGATCTGCGACGCCGACATGCCGCGTATGAGCGCGCTCGCGCTCCTTCGCACGATGAAGTGCGACCCGACCCTCCGGCACGTGCCGGTCCTCCTCTTCACGGCGCCGGGCCGCCCCTCGCAGATCGCCGAGGCGCTGGACGCGGGCGCGGACGACGTGATCCCGAAGTCGCTCGACTCCGTGCGTCTGCTCGAGCGGATCGCGAAGGTCGTCTCGTAGGCCCGGCGCGGGAGCCTTGCGTAGCGCGCCGCTTCAGCGGCTCCAGCGATCCCGCAGGTAGGGGAGCAGCGTCTCGTTCATCCCCCAGATGTGATCGATGTGATCCTTCACGGCGACTCCGAGGTAACCCTTCACGTGGAAGTCGCCGCTGTTCGCCTCGTACACTTGCTCCATCGCCCGCGGCCCGTCGGACACGACGATCTCCTTGTCGACGCCCGCCAGCTTGATCAGCTCGCCGATCGTCTCGGTCGTGTTCGGGTAGCCGTACGTCACGATCGACGAGTGTGTGAGCGCGAACAGCTTGTCCCCGTGGATCGCTTCCTTGGCGACCTTCAGGTACTTCATCAGCGGACCGTCATCGACGATGTGTCGCTTCTCGTCGGCGTAGTTCGAGTGGAGCCCGTCCGCGAGCAGCACGGCATCGACGCGCTTGGCGTTACCGGGCACGCGCAAGATCGCGCTGACCGATCCGTACCCAGCGCTCCACGCCGAGAGCGCGATGCGCCCGAGATGCGCGCCGTTCGCGCGTCCGCTCCTGGCGACGGACTTCTCGATCACGCTCACGAGGTGCGGAAACGACCACGGCTCCTTGAAGGCGTCCTCGTACGGCCCAGAGCCCACGCCGACGTTGACGCTGGCGACGACCGCGTTCACCCCGGAGCGCTCGATGTTCGACGCCTGCGCCGCCGCGAGGCCGTGGAAGTGGACGATGAGATCGTAGGTGCCGTTCTTCGGCTCGAAGAACGTGGGGATGTAGACGTCGGTGCGGCCGAAGTGCGTCCGCCACGGCTCCGCCGAGATCTTGTCGACGTTCGGCGCCGTCTCCATGCGCGCTTCGTGGACGATGCGAGCCTTCAGCGGGTGCGCGTCGCCGAGGTCCGTCGCGCCGAGCGACGACGTCAGCGTCGTGCCGAGGGCGACGATGGCCATGCCGAGCGCTGCGGTGCCGAGACTCGCTCCCATGTCGTACTTCCCACCTGCTCCCAGCCCGCGGGCAGACCGCCGGCTCCGGCTGCTCATTCAAGGCCCGGGCCTGACGCGCGCCGTCCCGCCCTCCGCGACAAATACACAGAAAACCGTACATTTCCGGGCGTAAGTCTCGCACGCACCTCTCGCGGGGGCTGAGATTGCGGTGCAGCAACTGCGGTCTATCGGCCGCAGGAGGGGGGAGGATTACCCAGGGGACCGGGTGGTCCTGTTCGGTTGCCGAATCACGGAAACGAGCCTCGAACCGCGACTCTGCCGCAGCGCGATCCTGCTCGGGCATCGTGCTTGCGAGGGGGGGAGTCGTGGCTGCCGTCGCGAAGCGTGAAAGGATCTCGGACCCGTTCGTCGGGCAGGTGCTCGCTCGCTCGTCGCCCGTGCTCACGTGGCGTCCGGTGCAAGCGGTGAAGGTGGCGCCGGCGAGCGCGCCCGAAGTCGAGGACGACCGCGAGTCCTCGGTTCATCGCATCTCGCGCCTGCCGACGACGCGGATGGTCGTTTGGCCGGTGATCCCGCGGGTGCGCCGGGCTCGCTCCCAGCGCACGTGGGCGAGCCCGTGGCGCGCGGCGATGACCGTCGTCGTTGCCGCCGCCCTGATCCTGGTCGGCGCAGCGGCGTCCGCGTGGCAGCCCGTGGGCCTTGCGCGCGTTTCTACGCCCGCCGAAAAAGTGACGACCACCCGCGCGCTCGATGACGGCCGGGACGCGCTCGTCCCCGTCGCCCCCGCGCCCGCCGCTGTCGTCGCCCCCGCGCACCCCGCGCCGGTTGTCGAAACGGCTCCTCCGGCTGCCGCCCCACGCGGTCGCGCCCACCACGCAAAGCGCCACGTCCCCCCCGCGACGCGCTGAAAGTCGGGCTTCCGCGACGGTCTGACGGGCTCGATCTCGCGCCGCCTGCGCCGGGCCCGCTGATCGCCTATTCTACCTCGGCGTGTCCAACCCTCGACGCCCCCTCCCGCCGCGCCCCCTGCCGCCGCTGCCTTCGGGCGCTCACCCTCCGACGCCGCTCCAGGTTCCGGCCACCCCCGGCATGGCGATGACTCCATCGAGCCCGCCGGTCCCCCCCGTGGCCCCGCGCTCGCCCGGCTCGTTCTTCCCGCCCGCTCCCTCCGAAGGTCCGCCGACGATGGCCAAGCGCCGCGATCAGTCGATCCACACGGTCCGGCAGCTCATCGACACGATCGCGATCCCGCGCCTCACGCTCACCATCGAGCGCGAGCGGGGCGCGCTCGCGTCGCGTTCCGTCGTGTTCGACGGGGACCTCTGTCGCATCGGCACGCACTCCTCGAACGACCTCGTTCTCGCGGACCCTGCCGTCTCGCGCTTCCACTGCCGCCTCGTGCGCGAAGACGGCGGATGGCGCGTACGCGACACGGGCTCGCTCAACGGGACGAAGCTCGACAACGTCCGGATCCGCGACGCCGATCTGAACATGGAGGGGGGCCTCATCACCCTCGGCGATTCGGCCGTGCGGGTGAGGCAAGCGGCCGCCGAGCGCGAGGCGCTGGTGCCGATGATCCCGAGCTTCGGGGTCATCGCTGGCACGAGCGTCACGATGCGGAAGCTGTTCGCGATGCTCGAGAAGGTCGCGCAGAGCGACATCAACGTGCTCATCGAGGGGGAGAGCGGTACGGGCAAGGAGCTCGTCGCAACCGAGATCGTCCAGCGCGGGACGCGCGGCGACAAGCCGTTCGTCATCGTCGACTGCGGCGCCATCTCGCCGAACCTCGTCGAGAGCGAGCTGTTCGGCCACGTGCGCGGTGCGTTCACCGGCGCCGATCGCGATCGTGTCGGTGCGTTCGAAGCCGCCGACGGCGGGACCGTGTTCCTCGACGAGATCGGCGAGTTGCCGCTCGAGCTCCAGCCGAAGCTGCTGCGCGCGCTCGAAGCGCGCGAGATCCGGCGCGTCGGCGAGACGCGCGCACGCAAGGTGAACGTGCGCGTCGTCAGCGCCACGAACCGCGACCTCGAGCGCGAGGTGAACAAATCGCGCTTCCGTGAGGACCTGTACTTCCGCCTCGCCGTCATCCAGGTGCACGTGCCCGCGCTGCGCGAGCGCCTCGACGATCTCCCCCTCCTGGTCCGTCACTTCCTCGGTCAGCTCGGCTGCCCCGACGAAGAGCGCCTCTTCCAGCCCGCGGTCCTGGCCGAGATGGCCAAGCACGACTGGCCCGGCAACGTGCGCGAGCTCCGGAACTACGTCGAGCGCACCGTCGTTCTCCAGACCGCGAGCCCCACGAGTCGCAAGTCGGCCGCGTCGAGCCCGTCGCTCGCTTCGCAGGCCGTCGACATCCGCATCCCGTTCAAGATCGCCAAGGACTCCGCCGTCGACACGTTCGAGCGCGCGTACCTCGGCGCGCTGCTCGAGTCGTGCGGGGGCAACATGAGCAAGGCCGCGCGCACGGCCGGGATGGACCGCATGTACCTCCACCGGCTCGTCCAGAAGCACGGGCTTCGCGGTGGCGGTGGTGGCGCGTCGAGCGGTGGTGGCGGCTCTGCGCCTGGTGGTTTCCGCGGCTGAGTCGCGCGCGTGTGGTTGCGGGGCTACGCGGCGGCCCGCTTGCGCCCCGCGAGCGAGCGGACGAGCTGCGCGTCCTGGCCGGTGAGCTCGCGCGTGGCTACGAGGACGACGAGGTAGACGACCGCGATCGCGACCGCTTCGAACGGGACCACGAGCCGGCCCACGCGCGGCACGCGTGTCCCTAGGGCGACCGCCACCCCGAGCGCGAGCAGCACGCGGCCTGCCGTCGCAAGCGGAATGAACGCGCGCGTCAGGCTCACGACGCGCGCGGCACCGAGCGCCACGCCGACGAAGAGAGCGGCGCTCGTCGCGCACGCGGTCGCGAGGAGCTGCGGCTCGCCGAAGTCGCGCCCTGGTACGACGCCGAAGCACCCCGCGACGACGCACACGAGCGCGGCGAGCGTGATGATCGCAGCGTCGCGCTCTCTTCCTAGGCTCACGAGCACGGTCGTGGCCAACCCCAGCATCGCGAACGCCCCTTGCCCGAGTGCCAGCACGCGCAGGGTGACCGCGCCGCGTTCCGCGACCTCGGGGGTGAACGCGAACCCGAGCAGCGAGCCCGGCATCGCGGCGACGACCGCGATCATGAGGCCGCACGCGAGGGCGCCGATGCGGGCTCCGCGCGCGATGTACGCGCGAACCGACTCCGTGTCCCCCGCGCCGTGCGCGCGCGCAACGAACGGGAAGAGCACCTGCGTGACGCTGAACAGCAGTTGGTACGGCAGGAACGCGAAGAGCTGGCACGCGCGGTAGACCGCGACCCACTCGTCGGCCGACTTCGCCGCGACCGCCGCGTCCGCCGACTGCAGGTGTGCGCCCGCCGACAGGAAGCGCCCCAGCAGCGTGATGTCGCTCTGCATGACGGCGTTCGTGAAGAGCTGAGCTATCGCCAGCGGGACGAGCGCCGTCATGTACGCGCGCGCCGTCGGAACGTCGGACAGCGGCCCTTCCGCAGCGCGGCCGAGCCCCGTGGCACGGAACCCGAGGAGGAGGATGCCCCCCGCCGCGATGACGAAGCCGATGGAGGCTCCGAGCACGCCCGAGCTACCGCGCGTCACGAAGAGCCACCCGAGCACGAGCATACCCGCGGTTCGCAGCACGGCGAACGTCACGTCCAGCGCGGCCTGGCGCCCGAAGCGCGCGGTTCCGTTGAGCGCGCCGACGAACGCGGCATACACGCCGTAGCAGGCGACGACGCCGGCCATCACCGCCAGCGGCGCCGCGATGTACGTCGCCCCCTCGAACGCCGCGACCGCCGGTGCGGCGACTGCGAACAGAGCGGCGCCGACGAGCGCGATGACGAGGTGCACCCGCACCCCCATGCGCAACGCTTCCGGCTGGTGTGCCGGCGCGCGCGCGACGAGCCGCGACACCCCCTGCGTCGCGCTCGAGATCATCACGTTGTTCACCACGTTCGCGACCGCGAGCACGCGCGAGAGCGCGCCGAACCCCGCGAGGCCGATGACACGCGGCAAGATTGTCGTCTGCAGGAGCCCCGACACGATGAAGAACGCCTTGGCACCGAGGACCGCGATCCCTCCGCGCCCGGCGGCGCGCGCGTTGTCGGTCGATGCGTTCGTGGTCGTCGTGGGGGCCTGGCTCATCGTCGGCGCGCACCTTAGCGCCGGACGCTCAAGGCGTAGGCTGAAACCCGACGGGCGGTAGCCCCTGGAGGAAGATCGCGTCGGGGCGTTGCGTTAGGACACAGCCGCCCCCGCTCGTGAAGGCGTGCACGGGGTACCGCTGCGTGCCCCCCGTGGCTGGCGTGCGATCGCCGACGAGGAGCACGCTCCCTGCCCAGACCATCCCCTGCAGGTCGTAGCCGCTCGTCGAGAAGACGGGCTTCTGGGCCGTCGTGAGCACCGCGCCCGTGTCCGGGTCGAACGTGACGAGCGACGTCGCGTTCTTCGACGTCGCGTCGGCGATGATCGCGGCTCCGCAGCCCGACGTCACGGCAACCTCGGCGACGCTCCCGCCTTCGAACGCGGGCTCCGCCACGAGGAGCACCGAGGTCTGCGTCTGCGGATCGAACCG
>Ga0302276_10001900_pt1 | contig 18645 bp, 14 predicted proteins | sample III_Bog_N2_3_FD_198768 | JGI IMG/M metagenome (GOLD analysis project Ga0302276, IMG submission 198768) | Peat permafrost microbial communities from Stordalen Mire near Abisko, Sweden - III_Bog_N2_3 | ecosystem: Environmental > Terrestrial > Soil > Wetlands > Peat | place: Sweden: Abisko...
GGAAGAGGCAGATAGATGAGCAACAACTACCCCTTCGATGCCACAACTACGCGCTCGGATGCAGCTGCGCGAGCTCTATTGCGCCTGCGACTGCTTATCCCGGAACTGGCGCAGCTTGGCCAGAGTGGCTGCGGCTTCGCCGGAGTCGACGGCCTCGGCTGCCTGGAGTACGCCGTCTTTGAGGTCGGCCACCATTCCGGCGGCCACCAGCGCGGCGGCGGCGTTGAGCAGCACAATATCGCGCCGCGGGCCGGGGATCCCGGTGATGACGTCATAGAGGTGCGACGCGTTCATCTCGATATCGCCGCCGGTGAAGTCGTCGAGTTGAGCGCGGGGCAGGCCGGCCATCTCCGGCGTGACGCGGGCGGCTTTCAGCTTCGATTCGCCGTCCTCGCCCTCTTCAACACGGGCCACGATGGACTCGCCGGTGGTGGTCAGCTCGTCGATGCCGTCGGTTCCGTGCACGACGAAGGCGCGCTTGGCGCCAAGCGCGGCCAGGGTGCGCCCCACCAGCAGTACGCGGCTGGGCGCGAGCACGCCGATGACCTGGTTGCGCGCGCCGGCCGGGTTGGTGAGTGGGCCGCACAAATTGAAGATGGTACGGAAGCCCAGCGCCCGGCGCAGCTCGGCCAGGGCCTTCATGGCCGGATGGTAAAGCGGCGCGTAGAGGAACATGAAGCCGGTCTGGCGCAGGCATTCGGCAGCCAGCTGTGGCGATAGGTCAATGGGCACGCCCAGCGCCTCCAGCACGTCGGCCGCGCCGCAGCGTGAGGTAATGGCGCGATTGCCATGCTTGGCCACTTTGGCTCCGGCGGCCGCAGCCACCAGCGCCGCGCCGGAAGAGATGTTGAAGGTGAGCGGGCCGCCGCCGCCAGTGCCCACAATGTCCACCAGTTCGACGCGCTCGTCATCGGTCAGCGGAATAGGTACGGCGCGCGCGCGCATCACTTCCACAAAGCCGGCCAGCTCGGCGGCCTGTTCGCCGCGCGTCGCCATCACGGTGAGGAGGGCTGCGATTTCCACGTCGGGCACGCCGCCGGTGAGGATTTCAGTAAGGGCGCCTGCCGCCTGTTCGCGGGTGAGCGCAGCGCCATCTTCCGCCAGCGGCTTGAGCAGTTCTTTCAAGGAGGCCATATTCCAATATGGTAATGGCCCGCGGGCTCTTCCGCATTGTGGGCTGGGTGAGGCCGTTCCCGTTTGCCCCCCCTTCGGCGGGCAAGATAGTATTTGAATACCGCTGTTACGGCTTCGCCGGCCCAGGGTTCACCGGGTCCGGCGCCGCATCCCTCAAACCGCAGCGGACTGGGCGGTCCCAACTTGAAAATTCATGAGTATCAGGCAAAAGAGATTCTGGCCAAGTACGGCGTTGCCGTGCCCAAGGGCGAAGTGGCCAACACGCTGGAAGAAGCGAATGACGTGACGCGCAGGCTGTTTGCCGAGGGCGCGACAGGCGTGGTGGTGAAGGCGCAGATTCACGCCGGCGGCCGCGGCAAGGGCGGCGGCGTAAAAGTGGCCAAGACCCGCGAAGACGCCGAGCTGTACGCCAAGAACATTCTGGGCATGCAGCTCATCACTCACCAGACGGGCCCTGCCGGCCAAAAGGTGCAGAGGCTGCTGGTCGAAGAGACGGCTGCCATCGATCGCGAGCTCTATCTGGGCATCGTGCTCGACCGGGCGACCGGCAAGCTGGTCTTCATGGCCTCGCAAGCCGGCGGCATGGAGATTGAAGAGGTCGCAGCCAAGACGCCGGAAGCGATCTTCAAGGAGACCATCGATCCGGCCATCGGATTTGGCGCATGGCAGGCGCGCAAGCTGGCCTTTGCGCTGGGGCTCAAGCCGACGCAGATCAATGCGGCGGTGACCTTCCTGCAAAGCCTCTACAAGGCGTTCATGGATACGGACGCGTCGCTGATCGAGATCAATCCGTTCATCACCACCAAGGACGACAAGCTATTTGCGCTCGACGCCAAGATCACCTTCGACGACAACGCGCTGTTCCGGCATCCGGCCATCAAGGCCCTGCGCGATACGGCCGAAGAAGATCCGCTTGAAGTAGAGGCCAGCAAATACGCGCTCAACTACATCAAGCTGGATGGGTCGATTGCCTGCATGGTGAACGGCGCGGGGCTGGCCATGGCGACCATGGACATCATTCAGTACGCGGGCGGCTCGCCGGCCAACTTCCTCGACGTAGGCGGCGGGGCGACGCAAGAGCAGATCGAGCACGCGTTCGAGATTCTGCTCTCGGACGCCAACGTGAAGGCGATCTTCATCAATATCTTCGGCGGCATTCTGCGCGTCGATCGGCTGGCGACGGGCGTTGTTGCAGCCGCGCGCAATTTGAACGTCAAGGTGCCCATCGTGCTGCGCCTGGAAGGCACAAACGTAGAAGAAGGCCGCAAAATTCTTGCCGAGTCCGGCTTGGATTTTCAGGTTGGAGAAACCATGAAAGAAGCAGCTGACCTAGTGGTTGCGGCGGCAGCAAAGGTGGGTGCATAAATGGCTGTTCTGGTTGATAAAAACACGCGGCTGATTGTTCAAGGCATCACGGGCAAAGAAGGAACGTTTCACGCCAAGGGCGCGGCAGAATACGGCACCAACGTTGTGGGCGGCGTCACACCCGGCAAGGGCGGAACCACGCATGAAGGCTGGCCGGTATTCAACACGGTGGCCGACGCTGTGTACCAGACGGGCGCGAATGCAACGGTGATCTTTGTGCCGCCGCCGTTCGCCGCCGATGCCATTCTCGAGGCGGAAGATGCGGGCCTTCCGCTGATCGTCTGCATTACCGAGGGCATTCCGACGCTGGACATGGTGAAGGTGTGGGCCAAACTCAAGACGTCGACTTCACGGCTGATCGGGCCGAACTGCCCAGGCGTGATTTCGCCGGGCAAGGCCAAGATCGGCATCATGCCGGCGCGCATTCACAAGGAGGGCTCGGTGGGCATCGTCTCGCGCTCGGGCACTCTGACGTATGAGGCTGTGCACCAGCTCACCCAGCGCGGCATTGGCCAGTCGACGGCGATCGGAATCGGCGGCGATCCCATCATCGGGACCACGCACATCGACGCGCTGCGCCTGCTCAACGACGACCCGGAGACCGAAGCGATCATCATGATCGGCGAGATTGGCGGATCGGCGGAAGAGGCTGCGGCGGAGTTTGTGAAGCTCTATGTGAAGAAGCCGGTGGTGGGCTTCATCGCAGGCCAGACAGCGCCTCCGGGCCGCCGGATGGGGCACGCCGGCGCCATCATCAGTGGCGGCCAGGGCACCGCGGCCGACAAGATGAAGGCCATGACCGAAGCCGGCATCCATGTTGTGGTTTCGCCGGCAGAGATTGGCGCAACGCTGGCGCGGGTGATTGGGAAGTGAGACAGCTTCTAGCTGCTAGCTTTTAGCTTCCAGCCTGCTCGTGCAAAGGCCCACCGATATGGTGGGCCTTTTGGCTTAGGTGGAAGCTACGGTTTTCACCACACACGGCAAGCGGTGGGCGCCACCATCGGCGCAGACTTCGCGCAGCCGAAGCTCTTTGCAAACTCCGGCAGGTCTTCAAGCACGGTGTTGGTGCGGTACTCGTCGGGCGCGTGCGGGTCGGTCTCGGCCTGGGTGCGCAACTGCTCGGGCCGCGTTTGCGTGCACCACTGCTGCGCATAGGCGATCCAGAAGCGCTGGTCGGGCGTGTAGCCATCGGTCTTTGCCGTCATGTCGAGGTGCGCGGTGTCGGCCTTGTCCAGCCAGGCGATCCAGGCCAGCCATAGTCCACCCAGGTCGGCCAGGTTTTCACCCAGGGTGAGCTTGCCGTTCAGATGCACGCCGGGCACAGCCTCAATTGCGTCGTACTGCTTGACTTCGCAATCGGCGCGCGCGTTGAAGTTTTCCTCGTCCTGCTTGGTCCACCAGTTCTTCAGGTTGCCGTCCTTGTCGAACTGCCGCCCTTCGTCGTCGAATCCGTGGGTCAGCTCGTGGCCGATGGTCGAGCCCATGTCGCCGTAGTTGGCGGCATCGTCTTCTTTGTCGGAGAAGAATGGCGGCTGAAAATAGCCGGCGGGGAAGTTGACATTGTTCTGCTGCGGCTCGTAGTAGGCATTGACGGTCGGCGGCGTCATCTCCCACTCGCCCTTGTCCACCGGCTTGCCAATCTTGGCCAGATCGCGCGCTGTTTCGAACTCGTTCGCACGCATCTGGTTGCCCAACGCATCGCCCGGAACAATCTCGAGCTTCGAGTAGTCGCGCCACTTGTCCGGATAGCCAACCTTGTTCATCACCGCGTGCAGCTTCTGTTTGGCCATGACCTTGGTCTCGGGGCTCATCCAGTCCAGGCCGGCGATGTCCTTGTCCATGGCTTGTTCGATTGCCAAAGTCATCTCCTGCGCGTGCTGCCTGGCGCCGGGTGGAAAATACTTTTCGACATAAACCTGGCCGAGCGCTTCACCCAGCTCACCGTCAACTCGGCTGGTGCAGCGCTTCCAGCGGTCCTGCTGTTTTTGGGCGCCGTTGAGCGTGTGGGCGTAGAAGTTCCAGTTCTCCTGATCAAAGCTTGAGGGCAGGCTGGTCCCGGTGTAAGCATGCAGCAAGTGCCAGCGCAGGTAGGTCCGGATCGAGCCGATGGGCGTGTCGGCCACGATGGCATTGAATTCGGCAAAGAATTTTGGTTCGGCGTCGTTCATCTTGCCTGCCGTAGGAGCATGCGCCGCGGTTACGTATTCGCCCAACGAGAAATGCGTCAGCTCTTTTTCGAACGCGGCCACGTCGGTTGGGTGGTTGAGGTTCTGCGGATCGCGCTGATCGGTGATGGTGAGCGAGGCCTTTGCGAGACGCGTTTCGATGGCCAGCACAATCTCCGCATCTTTGCGCGCCTTTGCTTCAGGCTCGCCGGCCAGGGTGAAGATCTTGCGCACATGGGCGACATACTGCTGGCGCTGCTCCACACTCTCGGGGTCTATTCGAGTGTAGTAGTCGCGCTCCGGCAGGCCCAGACCACCGGCGCCGTAGCTGCTGATCATGGTGTTCGCATCGGCAAAGTCGGGACTGGAGCCCATGCCGAAGAATGCGTTGACGCCGATGGAGTGCAGATGCGCCAGCAGCGCCGGTAACTGGGCCGCGGACTTGAGCGCCGCGATGCGATCGAGTTCAGGCTGGAGCGGCGCGAGACCGCGCTTGTCGATTGTCGCCGTGTCCATACAGCTTGCGTAGTCGTCGCCAATCTTCTCTTCGTTTGCCAGCCGCTTTAAATGGGGGCCGTACGCCGCATCCTCCAGAATCTGCTTCAAGTGCAGGCGGTTGAGCTCGTAGAGTTCGGTAAAGCGGCCGTAGGAGATTTGATCCGCAGGCAGTGGATTGCGCTTGAACCAGCCGTTGCAGCTGTACTTGTAGAAGTTGTCGCAGGGATCCACGGCCTTGTCGACAAGGGTGGGATCGAAGACGCGGAGCTCGGGTGCGGCGGCAGTTGCACTTTGCGCATGGGCGCGGACCGCACCAGGAACATACGCCAGAAATGCGGCGGTGACGACGAAGCAGCGGACGAAAACAGAAGCGCGGAACATGCCGAAACTCTAGCAGATTGCCCGCTGCGGCGGCCAAGCTACCCTGCGGACCGGTACAATTGAGACTTAAAAGGAAATCATTCAAGGAGCAATACACGTGGCGCAACGCACATTCAGCATCGTCAAGCCGGACGCGGTCCGCAAAGGTTATACCGGCGCAATTCTGGCGGAGATTACCAAGGCCGGTTTCCAGATTGTTTCGATCAAGAAGGCTTCCATCTCCAAGGCGCAGGCGGAGGGGTTTTATTACGTCCACAAGGAGCGGGGCTTCTTTGACGAACTGACAACGTTCATGTCGAGCGGACCGCTGTTTCTGATGGTGCTCGAAAAAGACAACGCCATCGCCGACCTGCGCAAGCTGATGGGCGCAACCAACCCGGCGAATGCGGAAGAGGGAACGATCCGCAAGCAGTTTGCCGGATCAATCCAGGAGAATGCCATTCACGGATCGGACGCGGAGGAGACGGCTGCATTCGAGATTGGCTACTGGTTCGCGGGATACGAGCTGGTTTAAGGTCCGCTTAATGTCCTGCGTAGACAATGTCTGCAACGCGTTTGCGTGAGGGCAAGATGGATTCATTGAAAAGCAGTGGGACAGAGGCCGCGGGCGAGCAGTTTAGCAAGGTCGCGGCCATTACATTCTCGTTCTGGATTATCAAGATTCTCTGCACGACCCTGGGCGAGACCGGCGGCGATGCCGTAACGATGTCGATGAATCTCGGTTACGCCGTCGGCACCTCGATCTTTGCGGTCATTTTTCTGGCCGCAGTTGTGGCCCAGGTGATGGCGAAGAAGTTTCACCCCTTTCTCTACTGGTTCACCATCATCGCCACCACGACAGTGGGCACCACCATGGCGGACCTGGCCGACCGGTCCGAAGGGCTGGGCTATGCATGGGGCAGCGCACTGCTGCTGGTGCTGGTTTTTGCCTCGCTTGGTCTGTGGTTCTGGTCCACGGGCACGGTTGCGGTGGGGACGGTGAGCACGCCCAAGTCAGAGATCTTTTACTGGGTGACTATCATGTTTTCGCAAACGCTGGGCACGGCGCTTGGCGACTGGGCGGCGGACGATGCCGGCCTGGGCTACCTGGGCGGCGTGGGCGTGTTTGGCGGCGCTTTGCTGGTGGTTCTCGCGCTGCATTACTTCTCCAGGATTCCCAAGCCGGTGCTTTTCTGGGCGGCTTTCATTTTGACGCGGCCTTTGGGCGCCGTGTCCGGCGACCTGTTCGACAAGCCGGTAGCGCAGGGAGGGATGGCCATCAGCCGCTACACCGCTTCCGGCGTGCTGGCTGCGGCCATCCTGATTTGCATTTTGATATTCCCGCAGCGCGCGGCGCGGCGATCGGAACATTGATCGCTGGTTGGGTCGGAGGTGGAGGTTCCGGCGTGAAACTCAGCCGCCGAACAGATCGTCGATCTTCTGACGCAGCGCGGCGATCTCCTGGGTGAGCTCGGCGACCGTCGCTTCCAACTGGGCAATGCGGGATTCGTGAGCGGGGTCGTCGCCGGAGCTGCGGTCTACGTGCTGCGCGGTTGCTCGCGGCGCGGCAGAAAACTCCGAGGCGACCGCTGACTCCACTGCCCCCGACAGCAGATGTGCGTAGCGCGACTCCTTGGTGCCCGGCTGCCGCGCGAGCATGGTGACTAGCGCCGGCCCGCGCTCGGCCAGCTTCTGCAAACCGGCCAGCACTTCACCGATCTCCTCGAAGCGATGCAGGCGCTCGGCGCGGCTGCGCAGCTCGCCCGGCGTTTGCGGCCCGCGCAGCAGCAGCACGCAGATGAGCGCCGTCTCCGCGCGGGTGAAGTTGAAGGCCTCGCCCAGCCAGTGCTCGTACTTGGTGACGCGGCCATCGGCCGAGCGGGCGCGCCCGGCCAGGCCCAGTTCCTCAAGCCGCCGCAGGGCCAGCCGCGCCTCTTCCTCGTCGAGGTGCATCACGGGCTCGCGGTTGGTGAGCTGGTTGCACGCGTTGGCAAGCGCATTGAGCGAGAGCGGATAGTAGTCCGGAGTGGTGACTTCCTTTTCGACCAGTGCGCCCAGAACGCGCGCCTGGGCCGGGCTCAGATGAAGGGGATCGGTGACGGGCATAGCTCTAACTTTGCGCTGGGACGGCGGTCGCGGTCAATTGGCGGGTCAGCGAGTCGGCGGGCGGGCGGGCTGATTTGGCGTCACCGGAGTTTCGGTGTCCTTGTCTTTGGGGCCGAAGAGCAGCTGTACGCCCAGGTACGCAATCCAGTTGGGCTCCGAGTTTTGCCGCGTGACAGTTTGCAGCGCCCGGCCGCCCATGAACAGCAGGCGGATGGTGTTGGCGCGGTTCAGGCTCTGCCGTCCCCCCACATCGAAGGTGAGCGCGCGCTGCTTGGGCGTGGAGCCGATGCGGTTGGCGTCCTGCAAATCGTAGATCTCGCCGTAGATCTCAGTTCGGTCGTTGAACTCGTGGCCGGCGATAAGACCGCGGCCCCAGCGGCTGGGGATGTGGCGGTTGCCGAACCAGTGACCCACTTCGCCGTTGAAGTTGATCGGCCCCCACTTCGTGGTCATTTCCAGGGGCAGGTAGTATTGCGGGCCGGTCTCCACCAGGCCGCGCTCAACGGCATTGGTTGGGTTGTTGATGTAGACCTGAGGGTAGGTTCCAAGTGAGAAGTTCATGTTTTCGTCGGACTTGGGCTCACCTGCGGTGTGATGCTCATAGGCACGCCATTTGATACCGGGGAACGAGTCGCCGAGCCCTGCCCTGGTGGTGTTGCCGGGGTCGGTGTAGACGGCCATGGGCAGCTCGTACTTGAGCTGGATGCGGTCGCCCCATCCGTAGTTCAGGTCGATGTCGGGGGTCTGGTAGTAGGCGTTGCCGGGGTTGTGGTTGGCCGTCCAGCCAAGGTTGATCTCCCAGTGCTTGTTGCCGGGCGTGCCGGGGTCGTCGGTGATGAAGGGAGGGCCTCCCTGCGCGTGCGACAGGCGCAACGCGGCAATGGCTAGTAAGAAGAGGACGAGGATGACCCTGCGCATAGGCTATGAAACGATTCTCCCAGGAAGGATTCGCCCGGCCAGGCGAGCGAAACGCCTGCAATTGAAGGTAGCATCCGCAGGGTGAAGAGATGCTGAAGAATCTCCGCCGCGCTCTGACTTGAAGAGACGGCGACGTTTCCCGATGAATTGTCATTCCGCTCCCGGCCCGGCTCTGCGATACTGGTTTGTTATGCCTATCGACGACCTGCAGCAAGCAGCCCAGAAGATTGCCGGATTCCTCGCCACCCTCAACAAGCTGGGTGGCATGCGCCTCAAGTACCGCATCACCGCCGGCGACGGCGCCAGCGACCCGCAGGGCCTGGAGGCACGGCAGATCTATGTCGAGCTGGGCGGGCCGGACGTGTCGATGGTCACGGCTCACAATGGCGAGCTGCTGCGGGCTCTCGAGACCATCGCCGCGCAGATGCTGCGGCTGGACCAGCGCGAGAACGACCTGATCAGCTTTGACGCAGACAACTTCAAGGCGTTGCGGGCGCAGGAGCTGAAGCTGCAGGCCGAAACCGCGGCCGACAAGGTCATCCGTTCCGGCGTTCCCTACGCTTTCCCGCCCATGAACAGCCGCGAGCGCCGCCTGCTGCACATGTCGTTCAAAGACATTGAAGGCGTGGAGACGGCCAGCTCCGGCGAGGGGCAGGATCGCTTTCTGGCGGTGTTCCCGGCGGGCAAGACGGACCTTCCAGTTGCGGCGCCGGTAAGGCCGCGCAGCTTTGAGCGCAGCGACCGGCGGGATGACCGGCGGCCCGAGCGCCGCGACCGGCGGCGATAGCGGTTCAAGCGCTAACTGAATGGCTTGTGAGGGCCGGCGCCTTCTTCCGAGCCTCGCTATGCCACAATACCCTTCAATGAGAAAATTCATCCTTGCTTTGCTGCTGGGTGCTGCCGCAGCCCTGTCTCCGGCGCAGAAGCGGCTCGTGCTGATCGACCAGGACGGCTCCGGGCCGGGCGGGTCGAACCAGATGGCGATGCTGGCGCTGTTGCAGTCGCCCCGCGTCGAGGTGCTGGGCATCACCATGGTGACTGGCAACGCCTGGCGCGATGAGGAGACGCTGCACACGCTGCGCATGCTGGAGCTGACCGGCCACGCGAATGTGCCGGTGGCTAAAGGCGCTGTGTTTCCGCTCGTCCGCACGGAAGAAGAGACGCGGCTGGCTGAGCCGATCAACGGCAAGGTGGCGTGGCTGGGCGCGTGGGGGCAGGGACAGACCATGCTGGTGGAGACGCCGGCGGGCGTGAAGCCCGTGACGCCCGAGCACCTGGAGGCGCACGGGCCGTTTGTGATTCCTCCGATGGCCGAGGGCGCGCCGAAGATCAAGCCGATCGAGGAGGACGCGGTGCACTTCCTCATTCGCCAAGTGCGCGCACATCCGCATGAGGTGACGATCTACGCCGCGGGACCGATGACCAACATCGCGCTGGCCATCCGCATTGACCCGGAGTTTGCCGCGTTGACCAAGGGAATCGTGCTGATGGGCGGCAGCCTGAATCCGGAGACAGACGATCCGGAGTTTGCGAGCAGCCCGCGGCACGAGTTCAACTTCTGGTTCGATCCGGAGGCCGCGCGCATTGTGCTCCGCGCCGACTGGCCGCGGGTGGACGTGACCACCGTCGATGTGTCGATCAAGGCACCGTTCACCGAGAAGATGCTCGACGACATTGCCAAGGCGCGGACGCCGGCAGCGAAGTACATTGCCGCGTGGAGCCGGGACCGCTACTACCTATGGGACGAACTGGCTGCCTGCGCGTGGCTTGACCCGACGCTCATTACCAAAGAAAAACTGGTGTACATGGACGTGGATCTGAGCCATGGGCCGAGCTACGGCGACACGTTGACCTGGACGGAAAAGTTCAAGCCGGCAACGGGCCTGCGGCTGGTGCATGCGCAGGTTGATCTGGATTTGCAGCGATTCCAGAAGGAGTTTGTGGATCTCATGACCACCTGCGGTGCGGCATATGGCCCTTGCGGCACCTGCGGTGCGGCAGACGGCGCTTGTGCGCCCTGAGCTTCATTGACTGGCAGAACCAAGCTACTTGCCGCTGGACTTTTTGGCGACGGCGGCTTTGGCAGGCGCGGCGGTGTCGGCCATGGCGCGATCGATGGTGGTGTAGAGCTGCTCTTTGGGATTGAGCACCTGCGTAAACGGCGCGCCCTTGCCGTTGGCCTCGACGACAAAGATGGTGGGCGTGCTCTTGAGGCCCATGCGCCGGGAAAGCGCGACGTCTGCGTTTACCTCATTGGCCAGCTTGCCCTGCGGATCGATGGCAAAGGGCATGGTGATGCCGTGGTTCTGGGCAAATTTCTGGGTGAACTCGGCCAGCGAGCCGGGGCTGTAAATCGAGCTCTGACTAGCGAATACCTCGTCGCGGTACTCGTCGCCGAGCGTCTTGCTCTTCTGGTCGAAGAAGCGGGCGTTGATGGCGGCGTTGCGACTCCAGTTATGCATGGGGATGAGGAAGTCGTGGCGGACCCAGGGGATTTTGTATTGCGCTGCGGCGGCTTTGAGGGTGGGGTTGGCGAGAGCGCAGGCCGGGCACTGCAGGTCGTCAAACTCGACGATCGCCACGCGGGTGCCGGCGGGGGGATGGAGCGCGGAGGCGTCGAGCACCTGGACGGGCTGCTGGGCGCCGGCAGGCAGCAGGCCCAATGCGGCCAGGGCGAGCAAGGCGGCCAGCGAGAGCTGAATGCGGCGGGGGAAGCGATGCATGGTAGTTGGACGAGCCATCAAGGGAGATTGTAACGGCGGGAGCAGGGGAAATGGGCTGAAATTGCGCGCTTTACGGCAAAAAACGGAAGCGGCGCATCGGCTGGCGATGCGCCGCTTTTGCTGTGTGGGGATCAGTGGCTGCGGGTGTCGGCGATGGCGTCGTCGATGAGCTGGTAGAGCTTGCTGCGGTCCACAACTTCAACAAACGGCGCGCCTTTGGAGTTGGCGGTGACGACCCAGATGGTGGGTGTGTGCTCGATGCCGATGCGCTGGCCGAGGGCGTAGTCGGCCTTGACCTGGGCGGCCAGCTTGCCCTGCGGGTCGGTGGCGAAGGGCAGGGCGATGCCCTGGCTCTGGGCGAACTTGGTGGTGAAATCGCTGAGGATGTCGAGGCTGGTGATGGAGGTCTGATTGGCGAAGACGGCGTCACGGTAGCCGTCGCCGATGGCCTTGGATTTGAGATCGAACCAGCGGGCGTTGACGGCGGCCTGGAAGCTCCAGGCGTGGAAGGGCAGCGGGAAGTCGTGGCGCACCCAGGGGATTTTGTAGGTGGCGGCGGCCACCTTGAGCACCGGGTTGGCGCGGGCGCAGTCGGGGCACTCCATATCTTCAAACTCAATGATGGCAACGCGGGCACCGGCCGGGGGACGCAACGCGGCGGGGTCGTGGACCAGGGTTCCGGGGGGCGGAGCGGCGAACTGGGCGTGCGCGGCGGCTGAGACGAGCAGCGCAGCGGCGAGGGCCAGCAGTGGGGCGCTGGGGACGGAGACACGGGCAAGGCAAGAGAAGCGAAACATGATGGTTGGACGGCTCCCTAGCTCCCATTGTAACGGGAGGCGGGAGGTTGGATGGGCTACGGGCGGTCTTGTTCGCGGTCGCGGCGGCGCTCGGCCATCCATTTGCGCCACTTGGAGTCGGCGAGGAGGGAGGTTACGACGACAAGCAAGACGAGGATGGGGAGGAGGATTTTCATGGGACTTGGGCGAGCTGCGGGCCTGTGTCTGGATTCTAGAGCGGTTCTCCAATTCACGTGGAGTCACCAACGTCGTGCAAGGCGGCTTTTTCTTGAGGAAAAAGCCGCTTGAGGTCAGTGGCTTCGCTCTACACCAATTGGAGAACCGCTATAGTTCAACGTGAACACGGGTTGAAAAATGTTGATGTTTACGTGGACGAAAAGAGGGGTTTGTTGATGTGGACATGGACGGAATGGGGGGAAATTGGGGGCGTTTTGGCGGCGTTTGCGACCCGATTATTGCTTGTTGGCTGCGAGGACAGCGTCTGCCCATTGCTCGCTTGTGGTGCGAATCCATTGCACGGTGGACTCGTCCTTGTAGGTCCTGTAGAGGTAGAGGAACAGGATGCGGTTTTGTGCGCGGAGAAACACGATGCCGGCGCACATTTTCGTTGCGGGACCGGTGCTCGCTACGGACTCCAGCATGCCGAACGCTGCTGCGTCGGGCTTTGAAAAAAGCGTGCCAAGGGGAACTGGCTTATCAAGAGAAATGGTGGGGGATGCTGAGTCGAGCTCTTTGAGTTTGTTGTTGAGCTCATCCTGGCTCTTCTTCATGTCCCCTTCGAGGTTGGCGCCGAATTCCTTTGCAACGGAATCGGCAACAGTCTTGAAAGTGGCGGGATCGACGTCTAAGAATTCGGCGCGGCGTGGAACCTCAACAAGCGCGTACTGAGGCAGGGGCGCAGCGCCGCCGGTGAGGATTTGATTGAGGTCTTCAGGGCGATCAAATGCGGCGACCAGGCGATTGGTTGCCGGGGCGAGCGTCTCAAGCATAACCCGATAGTCAGAACCTATCTCGGTCAAATTACTCGACGGCGATGGGATTGCGATGGACTTCAAACCGACGCGGAAGGTTTGGGGCTGCGGGGCCTTGCTGCCTGGGGCTGCGGTCTGCGCGTTGGCCGCGATTGCCAGGGTCAAGGCGGCGGCGAGAAGGAGTTGAAGACTGCGGGTAGTTGATTTCATTTGCAGGCGTCCCGTGTTCCCAAGAAGGGTAACATTGCGGGCGGCGGGCGGGATGTGAGCGGGTTATTGATGGGATTGTGGCCAGGATGCTGTGCTTGGTCGAGGCCGGAAGAGCAACCGCGGATCCTTCGCTGTGCTCAGGATGACAGTGCTTAAAAATATGGAGGCCGTTCGGGGCTATTCAGCGAGGCTGAAACAACGAACGCGGACGCTGCGGTCCGCGTTCGTTGTTCTCGATTTTGTTTTTGCGGTTATCGGCACGACTGAAGTCGTGCCCTGACACAAGGCATGGTCGACTCGGTGCGGGCTACTTCTGCGGCGGGCTTAAGGGCAACCGCGGATCCTTCGCTTCGCTCAGGATGACAGGGGTTGTAACGGTGGTGGCGGTGGGGCGACGGGGTGCGGGTGAAACACCGAACGCGGACCTTGCGGTCCGCGTTCGGTGTTTCTATCTGATTGTTGATGGGCGTTGCGGCACGACTGAAGTCGTGCCCTGTTACAAAGCTAAAGACGCGTCCGACGTAATTGCGTTTGCGCCCCCCTTGCTGGCAAAGACTAGGCCTTGGCCAGCACGCCGCCGGTTACGCGGTCGTTGAGGATTTCGCGGGCGTTGGCCAGGAACTCGTCCATGGGGATTTTGCCGGCGTCGACTTCGGCGAGGATGGCTCGCTGCGCGGCGTACTCCTTGTTGACGATGCCTGCCTTGGACTGCAGCATGCGCCAGGACTTGCGGCGCTCGACGCAGAACATGACCAGTTGACGCGAGAGGGTGCGGTACTCGACCTTGCCGTTCTCTTCCCACGTGATGTAGACGCCGAAGTCGGGGATGAAGGCGCGGTGGCCGGGCTGGAGATAGCGGCGGTAGACGACGTCCTGCTGGGTGATGCGGACCAGCATGTTGTCAATATGGATGAGCTTGGCAGCGGCCTCGGGCTTGATCTTCTTGAGGTGGTTGCGGAAGCGGGCCTCGGTGGTGCACCAGTGAGCAACGGTGTAGCGCTGGATTTCGCCGGTGGTCTTGGACTTGGTCTCGTACCAATCGAGATCGATGCTGGGATTGCCCTTGACGTCGAGGGCTTCCTGGTAGGTTTCGCCGAGGCGGGGGTTGAAGACGAACTCGGGGACGCCGCGCGAGTCGCGCACGCGCTGGGCCTGGTGGAGAGCCATGTCGTCGGGCACGCCGTGCTCGGGCTGGCAGGTGGTGAAGGCCTGGAGGAACATCGTTCCACGATATTCAAGGCCGTCGAGAATGGCGCGGTAGAGCTTGGGCGCGTTGGCCATGGAGACCTGGGCGACGAAGGGCGAACCGTGGCCGGCGAGGAAGGTTTCGGCGACGGTCTTCTTCTCCGTGTTTTTGCCCTGCGTGGCTGCGCCGAAGGTGTTCATGTCGCCGCCGCCGAGCATGGGGGTGGAGTCGCTGTTCTGGCCGCCGGTGTTGGAGTAGACCTGGGTATCGAGCATCAACGTCTTGACGTTGGGGCGGTTTTGGAGGATGACCTTGGACATGTTCTGGTAGCCGATGTCGCCCATGCCGCCGTCGCCGCCGACGACCCAGACCTTGGGCAGCTCGACGATTTCCTGATCGGTCATCAGGGCGTCGGTGAAGTGGGTGAGGTGGTAGTACTGCTCGTCGTCGATGATGGCGGATTCCCAGCCGCCGGAGGAGGCTTGGGGAATGCGTTCGAGGACGATGTCGGCGAGGCGCTCGGGGATGACGGAGCGGCGGGCGTGGTCGACGATGAAGCTTTCGCCCATGAGCCAGCCGACGGTGACGCCGTCCTGGAAGAGCGAGTTCATCCACGGATAGGGGTGGGGGTTGTTGGGCGCGGTTGAACCGTAGACGGTGTTGCAGCCGGTGTGGGCGGCCATGGCCATGACGGACATGCCATTGGCCAGGCGGCCGTCGATGGGCTGGAGCGACTTGTGGTTGAAGGCCTCGGTGAGCAGGACGGCGGCGATGGCCTCGACCAGCTGAGCGTCTGTGAGGACGCCGTGCTCGGCTTCATAGGCGGCGATGCGGGCCTTGGTGTCCTTGACGTCTTCGCCGCCGAGGGAGAGGACGAGATGGGCGATGGCCTGGCGGAGGAGCGCGTACTCGGCGGGTTTGCTCTCCTGGAGGGCCGCGAGACGGGCTACGCCGGTCTTTTCAAGCTCGCCGGCCTTGGCTACAAAGCGGTCAGACTTGGCGTGATAGACGGGGCGCATGTAGGCCTCGGTTACGGCAGCGATGGAGCGGAGGACCGATTTCTCGCCGCAGCCGGCGCAGGCGCCGTCGCCGGAGACGAGGGCGTCGTAGTTGGTGCGGACCATGAGCATGTTGCGCAGGGTGGCGGTCTTGGAGTCGGCCGGATTGGCGGAGTTGAACAGGCCGAGGTACTTCTGCGAGGTGTCGGGCAGCAGGTTGAGGAAGGCGGTGCCGGTTTCGTGCTCGGCGTTGACTTCTTCTGTCTCCTGCACCATGCGCAGAGCCTGGTGGTCGCCGCAGGCGGTGACGCAGGCGGCGCAGCCTTTGCAGAGATCGCTGACGAAGATGGAGAAGATGCCGCCGGAGCCGGGGGACTTGCGCTCGGGCGAGCTGAAGATGGCGTTGACCTTTTGATAGGCCATGGGGACTTTCGCAATCACGTCAAAAAATTGCTGCCTGGATTGAGCGGAGAAGCCGTCGATTCCATCTGTGACTTCGCGGAGGATGGTGGGCAGCGGGGTTCCGGTCTTCATCTCCGCGAGCATGCGGGCGCGGGCGGCCTTTTCGATTTCGGGCAGAGCACGGAGGAGCGTGGAGCGGTCAGCGGCGTCGGCGATGTAGTAGCTGACCGCGGTGGTGAGCAGGGTGCTGAGGTCCTGCGAGGTGTTGGGGAGGGCGGTGTCAGGGCAGACGGAGATGCACTCCATGCACTGGGTGCAGTTCTCGGGGATGTAGAGCGGGGTTTCGCGGCGGGCTACGTACTTGGAGGCGGTGTCGCCGGTAGCGGCAGCGATGACGCCCATGGCGCTGAGCGGCGTGGCGGGCTGGTCGTAGCCGTAGGTGGAGCGGAATTGCGCGTCGAAGTAGTTGACGCTGTCAATGGGCGCGCGGGGCCCCTGTCCGGCAGGAACGGGTGTGGAGCGGCAGCCGGTGGAGCAACCGCCGGCGGTGGCGAGCTCAAGGATGGGCAGGAGAGCCTGGCCGCGGAGGCTGGAGCGGTCGGCAGCGGCGAGCGCGCCGATCTTGATCTCCTTGACCTGCTCGAAGCCCTGGGTCATGACTTCCATGTTGGAGGCGACGACGGCATCGCCCAGCTTGCCGAACTTTTTGACGTACTGCTTGTAGACGACTTCGCGATACTGCTCAGGGGTGATGCCGAACTCGTTGAGCAGGCTGGAGACGGCGAAGAAGGCGCCGAGGAAGGCGTTGCCCTGCATGCGGAGCTGGAGATCGCCGCGGTCAGTGGCCTTTTTGGCGATGTTGAAGCCGGGCAGGGTGAAGACGCGGATGTTGTTATCGATGATCTGCTTGCGGGCCCACTGGGGGAGGCGCTCCCAGGCCTGCTCGCCTTCTTCGTCCGACTCCCATACCAGCGAGCCGCCGGGCTGGATGCCGTCAAGGGGGTTGCAATGGGTGAAGGCCTTGGGGTCGCAGCAGAGAACGACGGTGACGTGGCGCAGGTCGCAGTTGACGCGGATGCGATCCTTGGCGGCGACCATGAAGTAGCTGGTGGGCGCGCCCTTTTTCTCAGAGCCGTACTTGGGGTTGGCGCTGACGTGGATGACTTCCTTGGGGTTGCCGAGTGAGTCGACCAGGCCGTCGCGCTCGTAGAGCAGATCGTTGAGATCGCCGATGATGGCGCCGAGGTTTTTGCCGGTGGTGATGGCGCCCCAGCCGCCGATGGAGTGGAAGCGGACGGCGACTGCGCCCTGGGGGAGCAGCGAAGGCTTTTCATCGCCGACAACCGCGTAGGGGTGGTCGATGCCGAGGACGATGAAGGAGACGCCGTCGGCTGCGGTCTTGCCGTCCTGGCGGGCGCGGCCGGCGGTGGCGAACTCGTAGGCGCCGATGACGTGCTCGGGGCGGAAGTCGCGCGAGCCGAGGCCGTAGGTGCCGGCGAAGATCCGGGGCACTTCGCTCAACGAGAGGGTCGGAAGGCCCTCTTGCGCAGGGCGGCCCTCGGTCTGGATGGCCTTGGAGATCGCGGTGCGGATGTCTTTGCCAAGCGGGTTGTCGGGGGAGAGGGCTTCGTCGGTGCGCTCAAGAATGATGACGTTCTTTTTGCCCTTGAGGGCGGCGACGATGGCGGCCTCGGGGAAGGGACGGATGACGTTGACGTGGATGGAGCCGACGGTGACGCCGCGGGTTTCGCGGAGGTAGTCGACGGCGGCTTCAATGTTTTCTGCTGCGGAACCGAGGGAGACGAAGACCGTGTCCGTGTCGCTGGTCTTGTATTCGGAGATGAGGCCGTAGGTGCGTCCGGTGAGCTGGCCGAAGTCCTTGTAGGCGTCTTCCAAAAATTGCAGGATGGGCTCGGCGAAGTTGTTGCGCCGGGCGACGATGCCCTGCATGTAGTGCTCCTGGTTCTGGACGGGGCCGAGGAGGATGGGGTTGGTGAGGTCCATCATCTTGGGGACGCGGCGGCGGGTGGGTCCGAAGAGGGCGCGCTGGGCTTCAGTGGGACAGTCGATGATGTCGTCGGGCGCGCCGAGGTACTCGCGGATCAGGTCGGACTCGTGCTTGTAGAAGGTGCGCTCAAGGTGGGTGGTGAGGAAGCCGTCCATGATGTTCATGCCGGGGGTGAGCGAGAGCTCGGTGACGCGGCGCAGGATGAGGGCCTGATCGGCGGCCTGCTGGGCGTCCTTGCCCATGATCATGATCCAGCCGGTGTCAAGCGCGCCGTAGATGTCGTCGTGGCCGCAGTGGACGTTGAGGGCGTGCTTGGTGAGGGCGCGTGCGCCGACCTCAAGCACCATGGTCGAACCTTTGCCGGGAGCGTGGTAGTACTGCTCGACGCCGTAGACGACGCCCTGGCCGGAGGTGAAGTTGACCACGCGCTTGCCGCAGACGGAGTGAGCGATGGCTCCGCCCTGAGCCGCGTGCTCGCCTTCGGTCTCAATGGCGATGGTGTTCTTGCCGAAGACGTTGAGGTGGCCCTCGGCGTAGGCCTGCTGGAAGAGCTCGCCGCCCTCAGTGGATGGGGTGATGGGATAGAAGACGCCGGCGTCGGCGATGCGGGTCTCGGTGTGGTAAGAGACGAGCTGGTTTCCGTTTGCCGTGATGCGAATGCCTGGATAACGCGCGGATGCGGTCATAAATCCCTCTCGAGGTTGGCGGGCCTGGTTTGATTCCGTTCAAAAAGTGTACGAGCCGCGGCGGCGGGGAGGAAACCCAAGGGGAGGGTTTAGTCCGGAAGTCGGCGCAAAGCGGCCT
>Ga0302276_10001903_pt1 | contig 18633 bp, 17 predicted proteins | sample III_Bog_N2_3_FD_198768 | JGI IMG/M metagenome (GOLD analysis project Ga0302276, IMG submission 198768) | Peat permafrost microbial communities from Stordalen Mire near Abisko, Sweden - III_Bog_N2_3 | ecosystem: Environmental > Terrestrial > Soil > Wetlands > Peat | place: Sweden: Abisko...
AGGACCGGCCCCCATTTGGCGGCTTCCGCGCGCATGAACGCCTCGAACTCCTGCGGCGAACTTCCCACCGGCGTGGCGCCCAGTTTATCAAACGTGGCCAGGACCGCAGGGTCCTTGAGGCTGGTGAGGAGGTCGGCATTGATCTTGGCCACCAGCTCCGGCGCCATGCCCGCCGGTCCCAGAAATCCCCACCACACCGACGTCTCGTAGCCGGGCACGCCGGACTCCGCCACCGTGGGCACGTCCGGCATCGCCTTCGACCGGGTCGCGGTCGTCACCGCGATCGCGCGAACGAAGCCGCCGTCGAGCTGGCCGACCACTTCCGGCAATGGATTGATGCTCATGGGAATGTCCCCGGCCAGGACTGCGGTGAGCGCGGGCGCCCCGCCCTTGTAGGGAATCGCCAGGATCTTCACGCCGGCCATGTAGTTGAGCAGCTCGCCGGCCAGATGCGCCGAGGTCCCATTGCCGGACATGCCATAGGACAGGGCCTCCGGTTTCTGCTTGGCGATCGCCAGCAGTTCCTGAAGATTCTTGGCGCCGTCCTTGGCTGACACCACCACCGCCAGCGGCGAATAGGCAACCTCGGTGATGGCGGTAAAATCCTTGAACGTGTCGTAGGGCAGTTTCGGATAGAAGAACTGGTTCAGGGGATGACCGCTCGCCACCAGGATCAGTCTGTAACCGTCGGGCGCCGACTGCGCCAGCGCCTGCGAGGCGATCACGCCGCCGGCGCCGGGCCGGTTTTCGATCACCGGCTGCTGGCCCCAGCTCTTCGACAACGACTGGGCAATGGTGCGCGCCAGCACATCCACCGCACCGCCGGCCGAATAGGGAACGAAAATGGTCACCGGCCGGGTCGGAAAAGACTGGGCCTGCGCGCCCATCCCCGCGACGGACAAGAGCGCCGCGATGCCGAAGCGGCGAATGAACCTGCGCAAAACTACCATAGCCTCAACCTCTCCAAGACACGATGTCTATTTCTGTTCCGACGCCGTGGCGCCGCGCAACCCGGCGCGCGCGATCGCCGCCTTGACCAGCCCCTCCGCTTTCGCGTCCTCGGTGAATTTCTCCACGAACGCCCTGCCCTGGTCCCGGCCCTTCGGAATGGCAATGGCGTGTCGCTCGATGCCCCAACGTCCGTCGAGCACCTGGGATCCCGGCAGTTTCTCCGCCATTTCGAACAAGGTCGCCTTGTTGGTGGCGAAGGCGTCGAGCTGTCCCGCGGCCATCATCTCGACCGCGATGCCGACGGTGTCGGTGCGAACGACCGAAGCGAAGTTCAGGTCGCGCGACAATACCCCGTCCGAGGAACTTCCCTTGGTGACGCCGACGCGGATTCCGGTTGTATCGACCGCGTTCAACACCGTAATCTTCGCTCGCTTCGGCACCAGATAGCCCAACTCGATCTCGAGGAAGGGCGGACCGAAATCCATTTCCTTGGCTCGCGCGACCGAGGCATTGGTGAAGGCCATGTCGACCTTTCCCGTCTTCACCGCTTCGAGAACTTCGGCATTTTTGGAGAATACCACGGGCTCGAAGGGAACCCCGAGCCTCCGGGCGAATTCGCCGCCGAGGTCATAGCCGACGCCACGCGGACCGTCCGGCGCATCCGGCAAAATCGATGTCGGGGTTCCCGGATAGAGCCCGACCCGCAACTTGCCGGTCGGCGCGAGGATCTGTTGCGCCTGCGGATCGGCGGCGCCGGCGGCGCCCGCCCCGGCCGCGACCAGCGATCCCAGGATGGCCAGAGCCGCCACGCGACGGGACAGTCTCGCCCTTGGGTTCGGCGTGTTGCCGCTTGCTTCAATCCACATACGAGCCTTCACCATTCAACACCTTGTTATGTTGTTATGCGCGCGTGATCCCGGGTATTTCTCGCGAGGCTCCTGGAATTCCGTTCGACCGGACGCGTTTCAGTTTCTGGCCGCCGCCCTGGCCTTCGCCGGCCTGGCTGGCTACGGCACCTGATCCGAAGCCTGGTATGCGGCCTTGGGTTGCTCGCCCCGGAGATCGTTCGGCTCCGGCGCCTGCAGCGAAGCTACCGTGGCGGAGACCAGCTGTTCGATGCCCTCCGCCATGTCCGCGCCATCGGCCTCGCCGCGGGAAAGGCGCGAGACGCGTTCCGGATTGACGAGGGCGTAGTACAGCGCGCCCAGCAGGAACTGGCAGCGCCAGACGATCGTGGTACGCGACAGATGCGGCACGCTCTGCTGAATGGCATCGATGAAGGCGTGCGTGGTGTCATCGAAGATTTCCGCGATGATGCGCCCCACCACGGGGTTGCCTTCCGCCGACATCACCGCGCGCAGACGCGTGAAGCGCGCACCGCCGCCGGCCAGATCGCTGCTGGACGAAAACGCCGGCTGAACATAGGCGCGCACGATGCCCTCGAGTCGGTTCTGCAAATCGCGTACCCGCATGGCCGCGACCAAAAGCTCGATTCGCCGCCGGTTCATCGGCGCGCAGTGCCGCTTGTAGATCTCCAGCAGCAGGCCGTCCTTGCTCTTGAAGTGATAGGTGATGCTGCCGGGGTTGGCGCCGGCCTCCTGCGCGATGTCGCGAATGGAAACGGCATTGAAGCCGCTGGTCGAGAACAACAGTTCGGCCGCGCTGAGGATGGCGTCCCGCATATTCGAGTTGCGCGTCATCGGATTTCGACCTGGCTTTTCATTTGTACGAATGTACAAATAAAATGGTCCTGTCAACAAGGAACCGGGAGCAGCGCCCGTTCTTCCCGGGACCCCTCCTTTCCCGCTTGCGCGCCGGATCAGGAGCGCCGGCAGCAACCACGGCGAGCCGACAGGGCCGCGCGCGTCCGCCTATTGCCGGCAACACAAGCGCATCCGATCGAACCATCTATGACGAGCAGATCGCTCCGGATAACACCTTCTCGCGGCTTTCCTCGCGACGACCGGCTTGTTAGCCTCATCTTCGGCTCATGCAGCCGGGAGGCAAACGAAAATAATGTCGAGGGTTAACGTTTTCGGTGTTTTCGGCCTGGCCCTGTTGGCCATCGGCTTGTCGGGCCAGCCATCGTTCGGGCAGACCATGCAGCAATTGCGGACCTGCCAGGGCAAAACCACCGAGGCAGCCGACAGCATCATTCGCGCCTGCAGCGTTTTCATCGAAACACGTCACGCCGTCGGCGGCCGGCCGATCCCCAAAATTGGCCTTGGCGGCGTTTTGGAGCTGCGCGGCAATGCCTATAACAAGAAGGCCGATTACGACCGGGCGATCGCCGACTACAGTCAAGCGATCCAACTGAACATCTCGAACTCCCAATTCGAGTTCTTGTACAATCGCGGCAACGCCTACTTCGCCAAGAAGGATTTTCAGCGGGCCGCCGCCGACTACGACGAGGCAATCCGGCTCAAACCCAAATTCGCCGCAGCCCACATCAATCGGGGCAATATCCGCACCAACAACCGCGACTACGACTCGGCCATCGCCGACTATACCGAAGCCCTGCATATCGATCCCGGCAACGCGCTTGCAAAGCAGCAACTTCAGGGCGCCAGGCTCGCGCTCAAGATCGACGAAAAATGGATCGCCTGCCTTCAGAAGATCCAGGACGACGGGGATGATGCGAATTGGTCGGGGCCGGCCCTAGAGGCCTTTCGAAAGCCGAAATAGCGCGGGCTGCGCTGCCCGGCGCATGGCAGTCCGGCATCGGACTGCCTCTGACGACAATGCGTTGATCTGGGGCAATTGATTTCAATGGATTTTATCGAGGGGCGGGAATGGGCGCGCTGAGATCTTTGACGATACTGCTCGGTTTTCTGATTGCACTCGGCTGTTCGCCCAGGGCGGCGGTCGCGGCGCCGATGACCGCCGCGAAAGCCCAAAGCACTCTGGACGCTCTTCCGGCGGGTGCCGCTTACCGGGATCAAGCGGTATATGCGGCCACCAAGGCCGAACTGGAAAAGAAAGTCGAGGAAGCAAGACAGTTTCCCCAACGCGCCGACGCGATCCTGAAGGATATCTATTTCGACGCGATAAGGTTTTCGCCGATCGGCGGTTACGATCCCACCACCAACGCGCGCACGGCTGCCGCGCTCGAATGCTACATCGAAATTGCCAGCGCCGTCGCCGATCCCGCAGCAACCGCCAAAACCGGCGCCCCCGCCGCCACCGGCGCCGGACAGATCGGCCGACGAGCAGGCTCCAGTCATCGTCGACGAAATCGTCAAGAGCGCCACTTCCGGCGGCGTCATCGACACCGGCAAATTCTTTCCCGGGAGCACCAATACGAATACGAATACAAATACCCGCACCGGCACGAACGTCAACACCGGGCTGCGGACCGGGGCCCGCGACAGGGCCTCGACCGTCACAGGGCTGACATCAGACTATCAGCCGGTGACGCGATCTGCCGCGCAGGACATTGTCGGCAAGTACAAGTCGATACCCGGCGGCGTGACGCTGGAGGGCGCCAGCCAGGACTTGTCGTTTGTCCGCAGCGCCGCGTATGTAGCCTGGGCCAATGCCTTCGTTCTGAACGGCAACGTCGTCTACCTGAACCCGCTGTCGGCGAGCGAGTTCGTCGATATCTATCGCGCGCTGGCCGCGGACGACAAGCTGGGCGTGTCGATGGGATTGCAATCGGCCATCGTCTACGGAGCCCTGCCGCCGCAAAGCGACGTGGCGACGAATCTGGAATTGGCGGACAGGTTTCTCGGTGACATTGCCTTCGGCGGCCATCGCGTCACTAACGGATATGTGTTCGCTCCGGGTTACGAGGCCAAAATCACCCACCGGAGGATCCAACATCGCCGTCTATTTCAACATTCATGATTTTCGGTTTGCCCAGGATGCGTCGGGCCAGTTGTCGCGAGCCGGCGCCAGGCTCGACGTGACCCTCGTGCCGCTCGCTGCCAAAGCCGGCGACGACGGCGGACATCTTCCGGACCTCGAAAAAATCGACAAAGGAGACATCGCCCCCGAGTACGTCTCGAACGTGAACCACCTGCAGAGCAATATCGGCTACTACGCCCGCGAGCGGATCGTGCGGACCGCGGTCGCCTACGGAGAAGTTGCGGCGTTTGTGCGGGCGCTGAAGGGCAACGGCGTCAAGCTGGATCTGGAGGGATTGGCCAAGGAAGCCTCTTCGGCCCCGGCTTCCGTCAAGCCAGCGTCGGCCGCCGGGCGCGGCGATGGCTGCGAACTCGCCGCCGCGCACTGGACCAGTGTCGAATCGATCGGCACGCGCCTGGCCTACCAGGACCATCTCGCCCGCTTCCCGAGTTGCACGTTCGCAACCCTGGCCAGCGCGAGAATCGCGGCGCTCGATCAAAAGGCAGCGCCGGACGATGCAAAGCCGGCGCCCAGGACCTGCGAAGCAGGCTTCACCCGGGATTCCGGCGGCGATTGCGTGCGCGAAGGCGGCGGCAAAAGAACCAACAACCGCAAAACGACGGCGCGGGCGGCAACCAGAAGCCCGGCGGCCGGCGGTGCGCTCGACTGCACCAACCCCGTCGGGCTGCTCAATTGCGTCAACCGTGCGATCTTGCAACGCTGAGCCGGGTGCGCCAGTCCCCGAGTCATGGCGCCGGCCGACAGGCCTCGAATCAAATGGCAAATTTGCGCTGCAAACCGCCCTGCAGAAGGCGCAAGAAGCAGCGCGGCCGCGTTGAAATTTTCGGAACTAAATAAGCGGCTCATGATGGTCGCGCCTGAATGCCATGCATGGGGCATTTGATCTGGACCAATGCGAAGGCCGAAAACTGCGCGTCGCCTCTGACGCACGGTACGCTACCGCGGGTTAGATGCGCACCGTCGGCACCGTGCGCGCCGCGACCACGAGCGCCAGCAGCAACAGCGCCGAGGCCAGCAGGAACGGTGCGCCGGGCAGCATCACGGGCGCCTGCGCGCCGATGAAATAAGCGAAGGTCAGCGTGAACAGGAACGGGCCGAGCAGCTGGGACACGCTCTGCACGCTCGCTGTCGCGCCCTGCAACTGGCCCTGTTGTTCCGGCGTCACCAGCCGCGTCATCAAGGCCTGGGTGGCCGCCCCCGCCACGCCCCACAGCGCCATCACCGGAATGCCGAGCCAGAACAGCGGCCCGCTCGGCGCCGCGCCGAAAATCAGAAAGCCGGCGGCGCCGGAGCCGAGCCCGAACAGCAACGCCCGCCGCTCGCCGAAGCGCCGCACCATCGGTCCGATCGCGGCGCCCTGCACCGCCATCGCGCAGATCCCGACCATCGCCAGCGTCAGGCCGACGGTCCTCGAATCCCAGCCATAGCGATAGGTCGCATAGAGCACGAAGGTCGAGGGCAGCACCACATGCGCCAGTTGCGCGATGAAGTGCACCACCGAAAGTCCGGTGAGTGTTCGGTCGGAACGCAACAGATGCAGCGCGCCGATCGGGTTGGCGCTCTTCCATCGGAACGGCGAACGGCGCTCCTTCGGCAGCGATTCCGGCAGGATCAACAGGCCATACAGCGTGTTGGCGAAACTGAGACCGGCCGCGACCCAGAACGGCAGCCTTGGATCCATGCCGCCGAGCAGCCCGCCGAGCGCCGGTCCGAGGATGAAACCGGCGCCGAAGGCGACGCCGACCTTGCCGAACACCGCCGCACGCCGTTCCGGCGGCGTCATGTCGGCGATATAGGCGAAGGCGGTGGAGACGCTGGCCGAGGTAATGCCGGAGATCACCCGGCCGATGAACAGCCAGGTCAGCGACGGCGCCAGCGCCATCAGTACATAGTCGAGCGCGAGCCCGAGATTCGAGAGCAGCACCACCGGCCGCCGGCCGAACCGGTCCGAGAGCGCGCCCAGAACCGGCGAAAAGAAAAACTGCATCAGCGCCCAGGCGGTACCGAACAGGCCGAAGATCCGCGCCGCGCTGGCGGTGTCGTTATCGACGAAACTCTCGACCAGTTTGGGCAGGATCGGCAGGATCAGGCCGAGCGCCAGCATGTCGAGCAGGATGGTGACGAAGATGAAGGCCACCGCCGCCCCGCGCACTTCCGGAGCCTGCCCGGGCGTTCCCTCAGCAGCCTCTTGGGGCGTCTTTACGACGCCTTCGGAAGCCGCTTCGCTCACGATGGCCGCCGGCGCTTGTGGGCGAACGGGTTGGCCTTTTCGCGCAGGCTGATCCGCACCGGCGTGCCCGGCAGTTCGAAGAACTCGCGCAAGGAATTGACGAGATAGCGCAGATAGGATTGCGGCACCGCGTCGGCGCGCGAGCAGAACAGAATGAAACTGGGCGGTCGCGCCTTGGCTTGCGTGATGTAGTTCAGCTTCAGCCGCCGGCCCGATACCGCCGGCGGCGGATTGGCGTCCACCGCCTGTTCGAACCAGCGATTGAGCGAGGCGGTCGGCACCCGCCGGTTCCAGACCGAGTAGGCCTGTTCGACCGCGCTCATCAGCCGGTCGATGCCCTCGCCCATCAGGCCGGAGACCGCGACGATCGGCACGCCCCTGACCTGCGGCAGCGCGTGATCGGCCTCTTCGCGCAGCGCCGAAATCAGGCTGGACTGCTTTCCCATCAGGTCCCATTTGTTGACCGCGATCACCAGCGCCCGGCCCTCGCGCTCGATCAGGTCGGCGATGCGCATGTCCTGCTCTTCGAACTTGTTCTGCGAATCCATCATCAGCACCACAACCTCGGCGAAGCGGATCGCGCGCAGCGCGTCCGACACCGAGAGCTTTTCCAGCTTCTCTTCGATCCGCGAGCGGCGCCTGAGGCCCGCGGTGTCGAACACGCGAAACTCGCGGCCCTGCCAGGTGACTTCCACCGAAATGGAATCGCGGGTGGTGCCGGCTTCCGCGCTGGTCAACAGACGCTCCTCGCCGAGCAGATGATTGATCAGCGTCGACTTGCCGGCATTGGGGCGGCCGACGATGGCCACCCGGATCGGCCGTTTTGCGATGTCCTCTTCGGTTTCGATGATGTCGTCATCCTCGAACTCTTCCGACTCCTCGACCGGCTCCGGCATCAATGCGCGCAGCGCGTCGTAGAGATCGCTGAGACCCTCGCCATGCTCGGCCGAGATCTGGACGGGTTCGCCGAGCCCGAGCGCGTAGGCCTCCATCGCGCCGGCATCGCCCTGCTTGCCCTCGCTCTTGTTGGCGACCAGCACCACCGGCTTGTTGGCGCGGCGGGCGAAATCGGCGAAGCCGCGGTCGCTCGGCGTCAGCCCGGCGCGGGCGTCGACCACGAACATCAGCGCATCGGCAAGCGCGATCGCGGTCTCGGTCTGCTCCTGCATCCGCGCGGTCAGCGAGCCCTTGGCGCCTTCGTCGAGGCCTGCGGTGTCGATCAGGGTGAATTCGAGATCGCCGAGTTTGCCCTGGCCTTCGCGGCGATCGCGGGTGACGCCGGGCGTGTCATCGACCAAAGCGAGCTTCTGCCCGACCAGCCGGTTGAACAGCGTCGATTTTCCGACATTGGGCCGGCCGATGATGGCAATCGTGAAAGACATGAGAGATCCGTGCGCCTGTCAGGCGCGTGTTCGATAAAACTGTGTAGCGGCTTTGCGATCAGATTACGCGCAGATCACGGGATCGGCACGCACGACAATGTCATGAAATACCAAACTAGCGCGCGAAAGTACCGGCCGGCAGCGGGGCCGGGAACGGCGCCGCCGATTGCTGCGGCTGCGCGGACTGGGCCGACTGGGCGGGCTGCGCCGCCTGCTGGTCGGGTGGCGGCGCGGTGGTGCGCTTGCGGACGATTTTCTTCGGCTTGGGCGCCGGCGGCGCCGCGGCGGTGCTGTCATCCTCAGGCGCGGCTTCGGGCTCCGCTGCCGCGGCAGGCTCGGTCCCGGCCGGCGGCTTGCTCTTGCCCTTGGCGGCGCGTTTCGGCTTCGGTTCCTCGGGCGGCAGCGCTGCGGCGGCCGCCGCGGCCTGGGCGTTCTGCTGCTGTTGCTGCTGCTCCGTGGCGCCCTTGTACAGATCCTTCGGCACACCCTGCTCGAGGCCCGGCACGCCCTCGGGGAAAACCGGCTTGCGGTCGCCCGGCAGCTTCTTCTTGGTGTCGAGCCAATCCAGCATGTCGCTCGGATCCCAGTTGTACAGGCTGGAGCAGCCCGCCAGCGCGCTCGAAAGCGCGATGAGAACCGTGGCTGCGATCAGACGTTGCGAGCGGCGCATGGTCGATTTCTCACTCAACGCATTTTCCTGACGTCAGCTCTTCGCGACCGGCGGCAGCAACGCCTGCAGCGCCTCGGCGCGCGAACGCAGGCTCGGCGGCGTCTCGGCATCATTGGCGATCAAATCCAGCCATTTCCGCGCCGCCGCGGTATCGCCAGTGCGCCAGGCGGACAAAGCCAGCAGCTCGCGCGCGGTGTGGCGAAAGGTCGCCTCCGGCCCGGTGGAAGGCTCCAGCCGCTGCAGCATGTCGGGATAGCTCGAGGTATCCAGCAGCAGTCCGGCCGCCCGGATCCTGGCGAGATCCTGTTCGGCGACACCGACGCTGCGATCGGCGGCAATGCCGTCATACAGCTTTGCGGCGGCTTGCGGATCGCCGCTGGCGACTTCGGCCGCAGCCCGCAGCCGTGCCAGCATGCGGTAGCCGGATGGCGCTTTCGCCGCCAGATCGGTAAAGGCTTTTTCCGCCTCGTCATGCTTGCTGGCTTCCGAGAGCTCGACCGCCTTGTCGAAGGCCGCTCCCGCCTCGGCCGCCTTCTGGGCCTCCAGATACTGGTAGCCGCGCCAGCCGCCGACCGCGGCGATGATCAGCAGCGCGCCGGCGATAATATAGATCGAGTACTGGTCCCACAGCTTCTTGAGCTGGTCGCGACGGACATCCTCGTCGACTTCATCAAATATTTCAGACACTTAAAGCTATCCCATCCCCGCTGAGGAGGCCTGTTCGATTCGGCCTGCCACAGGCCCGGTCCCCACGTCGCGGCGGCGATACCCTAGCGATATGGCGGTGGCAAGGCAAAGTCAGCCGGATCAAAGCGTTAACGCTGCGGGCAGGCTGGCGGCCCCGCTTGGCAGGGCCCATCCTTGCCCTGTGCAAGCCCCGCCCCCAGCCCTACGCCTGCCCCGCCGCCCAGGCCTCGCGGAGCTGGCGCTTCAGCACCTTGCCGTTGGCGTTGCGGGGCAATGGCTCTGAGGTCAGCGCCATCGTCTCCGGCACCTTGTAGTCCGACAGCCGCTCGGCGCACCAGGCGCGCAGGGCGCCCTCGCTGACCTCGTCGGTCCGCGTCACGATCACGGCGTGCACCCGCTCGCCCATCACCGGGCACGGTTTTGCGACGATCGCGCTTTCGAGCACGTCGGGATGGCTGGCAAGCACCGATTCGACCTCGGCCGAATAAATCTTCAAACCGCCGCGGTTGATCATGTCCTTCTGGCGGTCGAACACGCGCACGAAATACTGCGCATCGATCGAGCCGAGATCGCCGGAGTGCCAGAAGCCGCCGGTAAAACTCTCGGCCGTAGCCTTCGGGTTATTCCAGTATCCCTTGATGACGGAGCCGGAGTGAATCCAGATCTCGCCGATCTCCCCGCGCGGCAGTTCGCGGCCGTCGGCATCCGTCACGACGATCTCGGCGCCGGGACACGGCAGGCCGACGCTGTCGAGATGGTCCGCCGTCAATTCACCGGGCATGATGGTGGATGGCGATGTGGTTTCGGTCGAGCCGTAGCAATTCATCAGCTTCAGGCCGGGGATCTTGGCCTTCAGCTTCTCGATCGTGGCGACCGGCATCGGCGCGCCGCCAAAGCCGCCGATGCGCCAGCTCGACAGGTCGCAGCTGTCGAAATCAGGCTGCAACAGGCAGAGATTGTACATCGCGGGCACCATCACCGTGTAGCTGACACGCTCGCGCGCTGCGACCTTCAGATATTCCGCCGCCTTGAACTCGGCCATGATGATCAGCGTGCCGGCGCAGCGGACCATGGTCATGATGTTGGCGACCACGCCGGTGACATGCCCGAGCGGCACCGCGGCGATCGAGCGATCCGTTGCGGTCAGCTGCATGCAGGACACGAACACCATCGCGGAATGGACGATGTTGCAATGCGCGAGCATCGCACCCTTGGGCCGGCCTGTCGTGCCGGAGGTGTAGAGAATCATCGCGGTGTCTTCCTCGCCAACCTCGGCGGGCGCCGGCAAGGACCCGCCATCCAGCAGAACGGAAAACTGCGACGCGGGCGCGGCGTCGTCGACGGCGATGCGGTGTTCGAGGTCCGGAACGTCGCGGGCGTCGGGCAGACGATCGGCCAGCGCGGCCTCGTGGATCAGGAGTTTGGCGCCGCAATCGGCCAGCACATAGGCGATCTCGGGCTTCTGCTGCCGGGTCGAGAGCAGCACCGTGATGGCGCCGAGATGGGCCGCGCCGAACATCGCCAGCACGAACTCGATGCGGTTGCCGAGCAGCAGCGCGACCCGGTCGCCGCTTTGCGCGCCCTTTTTCCGCAGGCCGGCGGCGATCTGCGCCGATTGCAACTCGACCTCGCGCCAGCTCATCCGGCGCTCGCCGCAGACCAACGCCTCGGCATCGGGATTTTGCGCGGCGGCCGCCGCGACCATCGCCCAGATGCTCTGTGGCCGTTCGCAAAACGCCGGCACCAGCCGATCGCCGAAGCGTGCCTCCAGCCGCATGGCGGGAATGGAACAGAACGACCAAACCATCGCGCGCCTCGTTTTCAGCCCTTCGTCTTCATGCCGTAGACATGCTCCGGCCCGGGGAAGGCGCGCGAGCGCACGTCCCTGGCGTAGCCCTCGATCGCGGCCTCGATCATCGGGCCAAGCTCGCCGTAGCGGCGGACGAATTTGGGCGTGCGCGCCGACAGTCCGAGCATGTCTTCCAGCACCAGCACCTGGCCGTCGCAGGCAGCACTGGCGCCGATGCCGATGGTGGGGATCGCGATGGTCTCGGTGATCTTGCGCGCCAGCGGCTCGGCCACCGCCTCGATCACCACCGAGAAGGCGCCGGCCTGCGCGATCGCCTTCGCGTCGTTCTCGATCGGCTCCCAGCTGCCCTCTTCGCGGCCCTGGGCGCGAAACGAGCCGAGCGTGTTGATGGATTGCGGCGTCAGCCCGATATGGCCCATCACGGGAATGCCGCGTTCGGACAGGAACGCCACGGTCTCCGCCATCCGCTCGCCGCCCTCGAGCTTGACCGCGCCGCAATGGGTCTCCTTGAGGATCCGCACGGCCGAATGAAACGCCTGCTCCTTGGAAGCCTCGTAGGAGCCGAAGGGCATGTCGACCACGACCAGCGCAGCCTGCGAGCCGCGCATCACGGCATGGCCCTGCAGGATCATCATGTCGATGGTCACCGGCACCGTGGTCTCGAAACCGTGCATCACATTGCCGAGGGAATCGCCGACCAGGATAACGTCGCAATAGCGGTCGACCAAAGCGGCGGTATGGGCGTGATACGAGGTCAGCATCACGATCGGCTCGCCATTCTTGCGGGCGCGGATATCGGGTGCGGTCTTGCGCCTGATGGCGGACTGAACGGACATCTCTCTATCAAGCTCCGACGACGGGAACGCCGATCACGACGGGATGGAATGCGAAAGCCAGCGCTAGGTAGGCGACGATCCCGACTGCCACCGCGATCAGGTCGTTGCCCCAGCCGCCGACCGGGATCGGCGGGCCACCCGGATCGGTGCGGTGTTTCAGCGAGATCCGGTCGAACACCGCCCAGCCCAGAAACGCGCCGAACAGGATGATCCCGCCGAGATCGCCATTGGCGATGAGATGCGCCGCCGCCCACAATTTGACGCCCGCCAGCATCGGATGCTTCAGCCTGGTATAGATATGGCCGCGGATATAGGAGGCCACCACCAGGATCACCGCGGGCAGCATCAGGGCGACCGTGAGGTGCTTGAGCGCCCTGGGCGGGGTCCAGACCTCGATCCATCCCGTGGCACGGTAATGCGCAAAACCCCAGATGATCAGCGCCAGCCCTGCGAGCGATACCAGCGCATAGAAAGCCTTGTAGCCGCCCTCGCCCCACGAGGCGATCAATCGGGCCCGCAAGTCGCGCTGCGTCGTCAGCATATGCACGCCGAAGAACAGCAGCAGGCCCGCGATCATCACCAAAAGTCCCATGATGGTCTCCTCCGAGAAGCCGGCTTTTTGTCCGCTCCGGCGTACACTTTCGAGCCCGGCGCTGCAATGCGCGAAAATGCGCGGGCACCATACATCGTCATTCCAAATCCCCGGACACCGAGCTGTTTGGGCCATATTATAAAACGCTCGGGCGCGGAACATTCCAGACCGCGGGCCATTGTCTCCTCGACTCATCAGGAGAAGCAGTCATGACAAGATTTCGAACGATAGGTGCTGCCTGTCTGGCAGTGGCACTGGCCGCATCCTCGCCGGCACTCGCACGGGGCGCACACGGCGGCGGCGGTTCTCACGCAAGCGGTGCTCACTTCGCGGGCGGCTCCCACTTCGCGGGCGGCGCCGTTAGAGGTGGTGGTGGATATCGCGGCAGTCGCGGCGGGTATGGACCGGGAATCGCGGCTGGCGTGATTGCCGGCGCCGTGATCGGCGGCGGCTATTATGGCAGCGGCTATGGCCCGGGCTACTACGGCGATTCATATGCCTACGATAACGGCTACGACAGCGGTTACGACAACGGCGGTTACGACAACGGCTATGCGACCCGCAACGGTTTCGTCTGTCAGCCCGGGACCGTGTTCCGTGGCGAAGACGGTCGCCGGCATCTCTGCCAGTAACCCTTGTCCATTGCGAAAGGCGGCCGGATCGGCCGCCTTTTCCTTGACGACGAGTCTCACCATGCCCGGTCCTTCCGCGATAGCCCTCAAGGGCCCGGCTGGAATAACGGGCCTGGCTCACTTCGTTTCCGTCTTCTTCTCCAGCTGCCGGTTGTCGACATAGCGGATCGCGATCGGGCGGCCGGCCAGCGAGCCGCCCAATCCACCGGTGAATTTCAGCGGCAGGCAGGCGTCGAGCGAGGCGTTGATCGCCTTCAGATAGATGTCGCGGACGTCGGCGGCGACGCCCGCGGTGGCGTAGGTGATGCGGGGCGGCCCGATCATCTCGCCCGACCGCTTGAAGCTGAAGCGCACCGACATCTGCATGCCCTCGCGCGCGGCATCGGCCGGCGGCGGCGACCAGCAGGCGCGCAGCGCGGCAAAGAGGTCGCCGATGGTGTCGAGATCGTGGTCAGGCTTTCGGTATTTGGCCGCGTCGTCCTGCGGCGGCACGGTTTCGATGGTGAGCTGCAGGTTTTCGCCATAGGGATAGTCGATCTCGGGAATGCAGGGACCGCGACCGAGCACGCTGCAATAGCTCGGTGTGCACGGCCTTCCCGCCAGCACGCTGCAGGCCGCGTGCGAGAACGGCGTGGCGTCGATGGAATGCCGGCGCCTGGCGTCGGCGCTCCCGGCGGCCATCATTGCCGCCGCGACAAGGGTGAGACAGACAACGAAGCGCCGGAGCATGAGGCGGGCCCTCGCTGCATAAATGAGGTAACGCACCGGCAGCATGCTGCGCGCGGCCTCCACCATCAAGCTCGGCCGCGTTCACATACCCGCGTGCACAGGCGCAGCGCGCCTCTCACGCCTTCTTCTTCACGTCCTTGACGCTGGAGAAGACGATGCCTTCGGCGCGTTCCTTGGTGTAGCCGAGATAGAACTCGTTCTTGGCCAGAAACACCGGATCACCGTCGACATCGTCAGCGACGCCGGAGCCATTGGCGGCGATGAAGGCCTCGAGCTTCTTGCGGTCGTCGCAGGAGATCCAGCGCGCCAATTGGAACTCCGAGACCTCGAATTCCACCGGCAGGGAATATTCGGCATCGAGCCGCGCCTTCAGCACGTCGAGCTGCAACGGGCCGACCACGCCGACCAGCGCCGGCGCGCCGTCGCGCGGCCGGAACACCTGCACGACGCCCTCCTCCGACATCTGCTGCAACGCCTCTTTCAGCTTCTTGGCCTTCATCGCGTCGGTCAGGCGCACCCGGCGGACGATTTCCGGCGCGAAGCTGGGCACGCCGACGAAGGTGATGTCCTCGCCCTCGGTCAGGGTGTCGCCGATCCGCAAGGTGCCGTGATTGGGAATCCCGACCACGTCGCCTGCAAAGGCCTCGTCCGCCAGCGCGCGATCCTGCGCGAAGAAGAATTGCGGGCTGGACAGCGACATGTTCTTGCCGGTGCGCACCAGCTTTGCCTTCATGCCACGGGTCAACTTGCCCGAGCAGAGCCGCGCGAACGCGATGCGGTCGCGATGATTCGGATCCATATTGGCCTGGATCTTGAACACGAAGGCGCTCATGCGCGGCTCGTCGGCCTCCACCTTGCGCAGATTGCTTTCCTGCGCGCGCGGCGGCGGGGCGAACGTGCCGAGGCCCTCGAGCAGATCTCCGACGCCGAAATTGCGCAGCGCACTCCCGAAATACACTGGTGTCAGATGGCCCTCGCGAAACGCCCCGAGGTCGAACGGCTTGCAGGCCTCCGACGCCAGCGCGAGTTCCTCCTTGATGGCGCCGACGTCGAGATTGGGATTGCGGCCGGCGAGCTCGGCGATGTCGATCTTTTCCGCAGCACCGGTCTTGGCGCCGCCGCCCTCAAGCAGCCGGATGCCGCCGGTGATGACGTCATAGGTGCCGAGGAAATCACGGCCGCGGCCGACGGGCCAGGTCATCGGGGTGGTGTCGAGCGCCAGCGTCTTCTCGATCTCGTCCAGCAGGTCGAAGGTGTCGCGGCTCTCACGGTCCATCTTGTTGATGAAGGTGATGATCGGAATGTCGCGCAGCCGGCAGACCTCGAAAAGCTTTCGCGTCCGCGCCTCGATGCCCTTGGCGGCGTCGATCACCATGACGGCGGAGTCGACCGCGGTCAGCGTGCGGTAGGTATCCTCCGAAAAGTCCTCATGGCCCGGCGTGTCCAAAAGGTTGAACACGACGCCCTCGAATTCGAAGGTCATCACCGAGGTGACGACCGAGATGCCGCGCTCGCGCTCGATCTTCATCCAGTCGGAACGGGTATTACGCCGCTCGCCCTTGGCCTTGACTTGCCCTGCGAGATTGATGGCGCCGCCGAACAGCAGCAGTTTCTCGGTCAGCGTGGTCTTGCCGGCGTCGGGATGCGAGATGATCGCAAAGGTCCGCCGGCGCGCGACCTCTGCGGCGAGCGGCGAGCGGGACGGCTGTTCGGTGGCAATGGCGAGGTCGGACATGAGGCTCGAGCGTTTGGCAGGGAAACCGGCCGGGATCAAGGTCGGTCGGCCCGGTTCCATATAGGGATTCCCCACCGAAACTCCAGCCGGCGGGACGTTTCGGCTAGAGCCCCGTTTCGATTCAATCGAAACGGGGTTCTAGATTCTCGATTTGACGCGTTTTCCTCACGCGAACCGGTTTCCACTTCGCTCGAAAACGCTTTAGCGCACCAGCAGCAGCGCCCAATAGGCCAGAGCCGCCACGCCCGCCGACGCGGGAATCGTGATGACCCAGGCATAGACGATCGAACTCGCCACGTTCCAGCGTACCGCCGAAGCGCGCCGCGCCGCGCCGACGCCGACGATGGCGCCGGTGATGGTATGCGTGGTGGAGACCGGCACCCCGAGCCAGGTCGCGATGAACAGGGTCGCGGCTCCCCCGGTCTCGGCGCAGAAGCCCTGCATCGGCGTCAGCTTGGTGATGCGCAAGCCCATGGTGCGGACGATGCGCCAGCCGCCCATCAGGGTGCCCAGCGCCATCGCCGCCTGGCAGGCCAGCACCACCCAGAACGGCACGAAGAACTCCGTGCCGAGCTGGCCCTGCGAATAGAGCAGTACCGCGATGATGCCCATGGTCTTCTGCGCGTCGTTGCCGCCATGGCCGAGCGAATACAGCGATGCCGAGACGAATTGCAGGACGCGGAAGGCGCGGTCGACCGCGAACGGCGTCGAGCGCACCGACGCCCAGGACACGATCGCGACCAGCACCATCGCCAGCACGAAGCCGAGCAACGGCGACAGCACGATCGCGAGCAAGGTCTTGGTCAGCCCGCCCCATACCGCGGCCGACAGGCCTGCCTTGGCCATTCCGCCGCCGACCAGCCCCCCGATCAAGGCGTGCGAGCTGGAGGACGGTATCCCGAGGCCCCAGGTAATCAGGTTCCAGACGATGGCGCCGACCAGTGCCGCGAAGATCACGGGGGTGTCGATGACGCTGGGCTCGACGATCCCGGTGCCGATGGTGTGGGCGACGTTGAGCCCGAACACCGAGAAGGCGACGAAATTGAAGAACGCCGCCCAGAACACCGCATATTGCGGCCGCAGCACCCGGGTCGACACGATGGTCGCGATCGAATTGGCGGCGTCGTGCAACCCGTTGAGGAAGTCGAACAGCAGCGCCACCGCGATCAAGCCGACGAGGATGGGAAGACCAAGCGTGGCGTCCACTGCGCGGTCCCGCCCTATACCTGTTCGATCACGATTGAGTTGATCTCGTTGGCGACGTCGTCGAAGCGGTCGGCGACCTTTTCCAGATGGTCGTAGATCTCGGCGCCGACGATGAAATCCATGGTGTTGGCGTTGCGGTGCTTGAGGAAAAGCTCCTTCAGGCCGATGTCGTGGAGATCGTCCACCCGCCCTTCCAGCTTGGTCAGTTCCTCGGTGATCGCGGTCAGCATCGAGACATTGTCGCCGATCGACTGCAGCAGCGGCAGCGCGCGGCCGACCAGATTGGCGCATTCCACCAGCAGCGTCCCCATTTCGCGCATCGGCGGCTCGAAGGTGCGGACCTCGAACAGGATGACCGCCTTGGCGGTCTGCTGCATCTGGTCGATGGCGTCGTCCATCGAGGTGATCAGGTTCTTGATGTCGCCGCGGTCGAACGGGGTGATGAAGGTGCGGCGCACCGCGGTCAGCACCTCGCGGGTGATGTTGTCGGCGTCGTTCTCGAACTGGTTGACGCGCTGGCAGAACACCGGGGTCTCGTCGCCGCCGCGCAGCATGCCCTGCAACGCCAGTGCACCCTGCACGCAGGTCTGGGAGTGCCGGGCGAACAGGTCGAAAAACCTTTCCTCCTTCGGGAGAAAGGCGCGAAACCAACGCAGCATCGGAAAATGTCCCAAGTTCTGAGTAATCGGCCGGAAATAGCGGCATGTCACGAAACTGTCATAGACCATTTCGCCGGGAATACGCGCGGTGGCGGCCGATGGAACCCGGTCATCCACCGCTTTGTAGGACGCCCAAATGGCCGGAAACGGCCGCCGCTTCGCCCGAAAACGCTCCTAGAGCGACCGCCGGAAATAATGGGCGATCTCGCCGATGATGCCGCGGCGGAACGTCAGCACGCAGATCACGAAAATTCCGCCCTGGATGACCGTCACCCACTGCCCGAAACCGGCCAGATATTGCTGCATGGCGATGATCACGAAGGCCCCGACCACCGGTCCGAACACGGTGCCGAGGCCGCCGACCAGGGTCATCAGCACGATTTCACCCGACATGCTCCAGTGCACGTCGGTGAGCGAGGCGTTCTGGGCGACGAACACCTTCAGCGCGCCGGCGAAGCCGGCCAGCGTGCCCGACAGGATATAGGCCAGAAGCTTGTAATGGTCGGTCTTGTAGCCGAGCGAGACCGCTCGCGGCTCGTTCTCGCGAATCGCTTTCAGCACCTCGCCGAATGGCGAGTTGATGGTGCGGAAGATCACCAGGAAGCCGAACAGGAAACCGGCGAGGATGACGTAATAGAGGATGGTTG
>Ga0302276_10001908_pt1 | contig 18616 bp, 17 predicted proteins | sample III_Bog_N2_3_FD_198768 | JGI IMG/M metagenome (GOLD analysis project Ga0302276, IMG submission 198768) | Peat permafrost microbial communities from Stordalen Mire near Abisko, Sweden - III_Bog_N2_3 | ecosystem: Environmental > Terrestrial > Soil > Wetlands > Peat | place: Sweden: Abisko...
TGCCGCGCATGCGGTCGCCCACCATCTCCGGCTCCTTGACAATCTGCTCAACGGTCAACTGGCCGATGATGCCGCGCAGGTGGCCTTCCATGACCAGCCGGATCAGCCCCTCGCGCTCGTCTGGCGTTTTAGTCAGGAACTGTTCGGCTGCGGTCAAAATCGAAGCCTGATCGCTTCGCACCTTGATCTGCGCTACAGCCTCGACGGTCACGGCCACACCCTGCTTGGTATAGAGATCCTGCTTTGGCGCCACATCGAAGCTCATCAGCTCCAAACTCAACTGGCGCGCGCTCTCCACCATGGGAAAGATCACCGTGCCGTGGCCCTTGACCACCCTTGGCCCGCGGAAACCGTAGACGATCAAGGCCTCATTGGGGCCGGCCTTGCGATAGAGCGAGGTCAGCAGACCCAGCAGGAAGATCAGCGCCAGTACACCGAGTCCAACGAATACAACGGTCACTCCGTTTATCCCATTCAGCATTTCGTTCATTGCGATCCCGGCCCTTTCATCCGGGAGGTAAGTGGTTGATGGTTAAGTGCCGAAAGACAGTGAACAGTGGACAGTGAACAGTGGACGGCTTCAAACCGATAATAACGATTCGCTGTTTCGTCTTTACTGCTTCGAGCCGCCGTTGCGACCCTTCTTCGGGAATATCTTGGCGAGCAATCCCAGCAGGAAGATTCCCACCAGGATGGCCATATCCGTTATCAGCATGGCGTTGTTCGTCATAACGAGTCCTTTGTTGCAAAGTTGAGGGTTACGAAATCAGAGATCAGAATTCAGATTTCTTCTTTGTCAGCCAACAGCGAGACCGCTCGCTACTGGCTCTTGTCCGACGCCTGACCCCTGATCTCTGATCCCTGGGCCGTCTCCAGCAAATCTTCCCAGCGCCGCACGAAGGCAATTCCCTTTTCATAGCGGACGACGAAGACCTCTTCCTGTTTTTGAATCGGTTCGCCGTCCTCGGAGCGCGCCGGAGCAGAGCACCGCGCACCTAGCTGTTCATAAACAATCTCTCCGGTGCCGCCCTGGCGGATGGGAGATGAAACCCGGCCCACAACGCCCGCGACTTCGGTATCGTCTGCGGTGAGATCGTGCTCGTGGGGCAGAAGAACCCTGGTCAAGAACAGGAATACGATCGCTCCTCCCGCGAGGCCGCAGACCACCGCCAGTGCTACGACGATTCCGGCGACAAAGCCGCCAAAGCGCGTCAGCAGGTACCCCGCCGCGCCAAACCAGCAGAGAAAAATCATCAGCGAGAAGCCATTCCACCAGGGGACGTTGGCCGAGCCCCGCGCGCTTCCCCCTCCTTGCACAGGGTGGCCGGCGTGTGGCAGATGCGCGGCGTGCCCTGCGCTGGGCAGGTGCGGCAGATGGCCTGCATGCGGCAAATGAACATGCCCACCGAAGTGCCCCATGCCGCCGAGCAGCGAGAATGCGCTCAGGAACAGCCCTGTGAGAAAGCAAACGAAATAGAAGGTTTCCCAGGTCATTTTTGCGCTCCCTGTCTGCGAGCTCCAGGCTTGCGTGCGCTGGCTTGCATTGGTTTGGCTGGCTGCGCCGCGGGTTCAAGTTTGGGCCGAAGCACTTCGGTGAGGCGCGGCAACAGCCCCGGCGTCTCCAAAATGCCCTCGAGCAACAGCAGGCACTCGCGCGAATGTTCGTTGCGGGCAAGTGTGAGCAGGGCGTGCTTCAGTTCGGGGTCGCGCCGGAATCGCTCCGCGCCGCCAACGAGCCAAAGGTCCAGCTTGTCTTCCACGTTGCGCAGTTCGCTTTGCAGCTCAGGGTGGTAGCCCTCGGGGTCGTCCACCAGGTAGCCGGGGTGAACCTTGAAAAACTTTGCCAGGATCTGCCGTGTGGTATTCGTCAAGTGAGGCCGGGCGCCGCTCTCAATCTGCGAGAGGTAGCTCTGGCTGATCTTCGAACCAGTCTCGGCCTCAATGGCCCGCACCAGTTCCTGCTGGCTGAGGTCGCGGTTGAGGCCTCTGAGGCTTCCCTCAACCTCGCGCAGGTAACGGATTTTTTCGCCCAGCTTCATGGATAGGACCAGTGAACCAGTGAACCAGTGAACCAGTGAAAGAGTGAAAGAGTGAAAGAGTGAAAGAGTGAAAGAGTGAAAGAGTGAAAGAGTGAACAGTCGCCGCTTAGCCGTGTCTCCAACTGCTATTGCCGCTCGCCTGCAATGGTACAGCCTTTCGGCGAGAGACTCATTGCAATCTGTAATAACAATATCGCAATTTGTAATATTTTGCAAGAGGGATTGGAAAATATTTTTGCGGCCCTCGTTTCTCTCTGGTTCTTCACTGGATTTGGACCGCCGGAACCGTGTAGAGTGGCGTCACCTTGATTCGAGAGGAGACAGTCAATGCCACATGCCAATCCCGTAGTGCATTTCGAGATTCTGGGCCGCAACCAAAAACAGCTTGAGGACTTCTACCAGAGCATCTTCAACTGGGAGATCACCCCTGCTATGGAAGGATATTCGCTCGTCAAGCCCGGCTCCGGGATCGGCGGCGGCATTGGGGCCATGGGAGAAGCCCGCGAGCATGTCATGTTTTATGTTGCAGTTGAGGATGTGGCAGCGGCGCTGGCTGACATCGAGAGCAAAGGGGGGCAGAAGGCCTTTGGGCCGCATCCCATCCCCGACGGTGGCATCATTGCGGGCTTCCTCGATCCCGAGGGGCATCTGGTGGGGCTCTGGTGCAAGGGCCGCCAGGGATGTGAGCAGCCGACGTGAATGGAGGCAAGTCAAGGTTCTCGGCAACGACAGCGCAGGTGGCGCAGTTCGGATACGCTGATGGGCACCTCTTCACCGGGAGTTTTTCCGGCGCGCGCTGGATGGCCGGCAAATATCCGAGCCTGAATTGGCAGATTTGCGGTTGAGGTTTTAAGAGCGGACTGTGTCGAGCGGACTGTCAGGCATGTTGCGCGGCTACCGGATTGCCCCTGCCAGCCGTCAAAGACTTGGGTGCTATACTTTAGCCCTACGACTGCCGTTCAGGGCCCTTATCGAGGGTCTTCCGCGTTGCCGTCTGGAGGTTTCTCTCGCCTATGACTCCCCGCGCCCGCCGCGCACTGTTCACCGTAGTTCTTTTTTTTGCCGTCTGCGCCGTTGCGGGCAGCTTCCTGCAGCGCGGGGTAGGGGCGCAGTCGTCTTCAGACGAGAGCCAGCTTCGCGACAGCCTCAAGTCGTTCACCAACGTCTATGCTCAGGTGGAAGAAAATTACGCCGAGCCGATCGACGGCGACAAAGCCGACACAGCGATCTACGACGGGGCGATTCCGGGAATGCTCCGAGTGCTGGACCCGCACTCGAACTTCTATGATCCCAAAGCCTATGCCAAGATGCGCGAAGAGCAGCATGGCCGCTACTACGGTGTGGGCATGACCATCCAGCAGCCGTTCAGCGGCGGCAAGGTGTATGTCGTGTTTCCGATGGAAGGCGCGCCGGCCTTCAAGGCGGGGATTCATCCGGGCGACGTAATCGCATCGGTGGACGGCAAGAGCACCGACGGCATGACCTCAGACCTGGTGGCCAAGGCGCTCAAGGGTCCCAAGGGCACGCATGTGCAGGTGACGATGCTGCGTGAGGGCCAGCCCAAGCCGCTGGCGTTCGATCTGGTGCGGGATGAGATTCCCAACCCCTCTGTGGACCTTCAATATGAGATTCGGCCCGGCGTGGGGTACATTCACTTGAAACAGTTCCAGGAGACGACGGCGCAGGAGGTTATCGAGGCCGTTGACGGCTTCAGCAACCTCAAGGGGCTCGTGCTGGACCTGCGCGGCAATCCCGGCGGCCTGCTGAGCCAGGCGGTAGAAGTGTGCGACCACCTGCTGGCGAAGGGGCAGAATATCGTCTCACAGAAGGGGCGCGCATACCCCGACGTGGTGTACACGGCAACCCACGGCAACAGCGGGCACACATTCCCGATCGTCGTGCTGGTCAACCGGAATACGGCTTCAGCGGCGGAGATTGTGAGCGGCGCGTTGCAGGATCACGACCGCGCGCTGATTGTTGGCGAGACCACGTTTGGCAAGGGACTGGTGCAGACGGTATACAACCTGAGCGAAGACACCGGGCTGGCGCTGACCACGTATCACTACTACACGCCCTCGGGCCGGCTCATCCAGCGCAATTATGCGGGCGTTTCGCTTTACGACTACTACTACAACCACGCCGGGGCGCTTCCCTCCAACTCGACCAACCAGGAGGTCAAACTGACCGACGCCGGGCGGACGGTATACGGCGGCGGCGGCATTACGCCGGACGAAAAGATCGAGGCCCCCAAGAGCAACCACTTTGAGGACACATTGATGTATAAAGATGTGTTCTTCCACTTTGCGCCGATTTACATGGCGAACCGCACCGTGGACAAGAACTTTGAAGTCAACGATGCTGTGCTGGGCGAATTCAAGCAATACCTGACCGCCCAGAGTATCCCTTATACCGACGCCGACTTGAACGGCGTAATGGACTGGCTGAAGGCCAGCATCAAAGACAAGATCGTCACCATTCAGTTTGGGCAATTGCAAGGCCTGCGGACGCGGGCCGAGTGGGATCCTGAGATTCAAAAGGCGCTGACCTTTCTGCCCGAGGCGCAGGCGCTTGAAGACAACGCCCACAAGGTGCTGACGCAAAAGGCAGAGGCGCGGAACACGCCGCAGTAAGCAGGCTTGCTGCATGAGTGCAAAGAGGCCATCCCCGCGGGGATGGCCTCTTTGCGTTGGCGTCGAGAGCATTCCGGCTTATCCTTTCAGTCGGAATGCTAACTCCAGGTGCGGATGCCAATCACTCCCCAATACGCAAGGTAAGCCGTGGCGATCAGCAGCGCCGAGGTCACCGCGATCGAATACCAGCGGACGCTTCCGCGAATCTCCCGATTCCGCGCGAGCCACAAGGCAACTGCGCTGGCCACCGAAGCCAGGCCAAAAATCGATGTGGTCAACGTGAGGCCAAAGGACCAGATGGTCAGGTTCCCCAGGCGCACAAGTGCATCGTTGCCTGACGCGATCACGAGACCAACGAAGACCAGCAGGCTGAGCACGGCGACCAGCGGCCACAGTCTCATGGCGCGCTCGGCCGGGCGGCGGCGCTTCTTGATGAGTCCGCCGAAGATCCAGAACGGGGCATACAAAAGGATCGACACCAACGCGAGCAGGAACCAGGCCACAAGAACGGCTTCGGCGATGGCAAACCAGGTGGGGATGCGCTTCAGCGTCCCGCCGATGAAGACAAAACGTCCTTCGGCATTGGGTGTCAGCAGCATGGCCGTCGCCAACGGCTCGGCAGGGCCCTTCTTGGGAAGGTACCGGAACTGCTCGCCGCCCGTGGGCGCGAAGGGCTGATCGATTTGGCTGAGGCTGGAGATCAGGAGGTTGCCATTTCCGAAACGGACACGCTGTATTCCGGACAGGCGCTCGATGAAGTAGGTAAACTCGTTGCGCGGAGAGGCGGGCTCGTACCACCCGGCATACTCCTGCGCATTGGCGGGCAGTGGGGCCGCTGCGGGCAGGGCTTGCCTTTGCAGCGAGCGGGTAATGTACGCGCGAATCGCATCGCCGATCTTGCCAAAGGCCGCTCCATTTCCGGCGTTGATGCTATAAAAATAGCCCACGCCGTACTCCGGCAGATAGGCCATCTCTGTGATGCCGCCGTTTACGCCGCCATCGTGCCCATGGTAGACAAAGCCATCAAAAAAGGAGGTGTAATTGCTCAGCCCGTATCCGGTCTTCAAGCCTTCCTGCGCCTGCCAGGTGCGGGTCGGGGTCTCCATGCGATCGATGGAGGCAGCCGGCATCACCTGCGTCCCGCCTACCGCGCCGCGATTCAAATAGAACTGCACATACGCCGCCATATCCTTGGCCGAGGCATTGATGGCTCCGGCAGGACGAACCAGGATGTTCCAGTAGGGATAGGGTGTCTTGCCGTCCGGATGATAGAGGGTGGTCAACTGCGGCGAAGGCTGCTCGAAGTAAGTTGCCGTCTTCATGCCGATCGGCAGGAAGAAATTCTGAGTTACGTAGTCTTCAAACCGCTGCCCGGTAATCTTTTCGACAATGTACGCGGCTACCGGCGGCCCTGAGTTGCAATAGGCCATGCGCGTTCCCGGCCGCCAGCGGGAGATGCGCGAGTGATGGTAGTAATCGAGGCCTTCGCGCAGAGTCATGCCCTTTGCATCCTTGGCATACTCGCGCATGTGCATGTCGTCCCAGCCCGTGGTATGTTCCAGCAGGTCGACCACGCGCACCGGGTCAGTGGCTTCCCAGCGATTTTCAAACCAGATCTCCGGCACAAGCTGACGCACCGGGTCTTGAAGGGAAAGCTTGCCTTCGTTCACCAGCTTGAGGATGGAAAGCGAGGCAAAGGCCTTGGATGTCGAGCCGATACGAAACAGTGTCTCGTCGGTCGAGGCGTGATTTGTTGCCACATCGGACTTGCCGAGGCCTGCGACCCATTCGGGACCATCGCGATGCACAATGGCCACGGACACACCCGGCGTATGCGTGTCCTGGAGGATTTTCTCCAGTTGCTGGCGAAGTTCGGGAATCGACTGTGCCGGTTTGGGCTGGTCGCCTGCCTTGTTCTGAGCCGCGCAGGCTGCGGCAAACAGACAAAACAGAATCACGCGAGCGATGGACTTCATGCCGAACCACCTCATCCAGGGGCTGGATCTTTTGGGCAGTACACAGACCCCGATAGATTTCATTTGCCAGGGAGCCCACCCATCATAGTCAAAAGATGGCACAACCCGCAATGAAAGTTACGAGAGTTGGAAACTCGATGTTCCCATGCGAGTCCGCCGCTTCCCTGTGCTTTGGCGATCTTGTCCGGAGGGTCCGCCGGCTCCTGGGCTCCTGCTTCCTCCTGCAACAAAAGCCCCCGTCGCTTGTACTCTGCGTCACAGCGCAGCCTGGCCAGGCACCGTAGGCTCTTCAACGGAACTTAGGAGAAATGTTCGATGCCGGGAATTGCCGCGGGAAACGCCACCACAGTCCAGAACCTTTTGGCCGCCTTTGAGGGCGAGTCGAACGCGCACGCCAAGTACACTGCTTTTGCCGTGAAGGCCGATGCCGACGGGTTGCACGGCGCCGCCAGCCTTTTCCGCGCTGCGGCGCGCGCCGAGCAAATCCATGCTGCCAATCATGCGCGGGTGATCAAGCAGTTGGGCGGCGAGGCCAAGTGCGACATTCACGCGGTCGAAGTGAAGGCCACGCTCGAAAACCTCAAGGCCGCATTGGGCGGCGAACAGTACGAGATCGACACCATGTACCCCGGATTTATCGACGAGGCCACGGAGCGCAAGAACACCGCTGCCATTCGCACCTTCCACGGCGCTTTGGAAGCCGAGAAGACTCATGCGCGACTTTACGGTGAGGCCATCGCGCTGCTGGTCGGCGGGAAAATGGACACCTGGATAGGCGCCGCGCGGGAGTTCTACGTTTGCCCGGTCTGCGGCTATACCTCGGAGACGGAAGAAGAGCACGAGCGCTGCCCGGTGTGCAATTGCCCGTGGGAACGGTTCGAGATTATCCGGTAGCAAGTTGCATCGGCGCATCTTGTTCGATGTCTTGCCATCTGTGAGCGGTGCTGGCTTTCCAGGGCACGCGAACCTTGGATGCCGCGGAGCGCGCTGTGCAAATTTGCGTTTCCAATTGGGGCGCCGGCAACCGAGCGGCGGTGAACCCATTGCAACCCCTGCTGGCGGACCGGCGGAAAGCGCAAATCTCGCTTGACACGACCCTGCCCTCTGCCGCACAGTCAACTGCGCGACTCCTTGCAGTGCGGCCAGCGACCCGGTTCCCCTTTTTCGCAGTTTCTGCACCCTCCGAGGATGATTTCTGTTCAAGATGGAGATTTGACCATGAGCCTTTTTCACCTCATTCACAGAGCTGTACTCGTATCCGCCCTGCTTCAGTGGCTTCTCGCCCTGGTTTGGTATTCCCCGCTGTTTTTCGGCGGCTTGTGGAAATCCGCAATCGATCTGCCCGACCAGAACAAGAAGGCGCGAACGATCCGCGCCATCATTGCTTCTGGCATCGTGAGCCTGGCAGTGTCGTTCATACTCATGCATGTAATTTGGTGGCTAGGCGTATTCGGCCTCAGGCGCGGCGCATACTTGGGTTTCGTACTCTGGGCTGGATTCATCTTTGCGCCTATGTTTGCGCAGTACATTCACGAGGGCAGATCCTTCAAGCTGTTCGCCATCAGCGCGGGATACTGGATGTTTGCGCTCGTGGGTGGCGGCGCACTGATGGCGCGCTGGTAGCGAGACCGGACGGGATTTGCCTGCCGCTTCACTCAGACACTCGGTCTCGACGAATGCCGGGTGCCCGCCCTTTTGTACGCTTGTTCTGCGGTCAGCGTGGGAGCCGTCGAACGACTTGGTGTCCACTGTCCGCTGTCCACTATCCACCGTCCCGGAGGTTTCTCAATGCATCATCTTCACTTCAATCACCTGCCCATACTAGTCGCGGCTGTCGTTCAGTGGATCCTCGGCGCCCTCTGGTATTCCCTCTTCTTTGCCAAGCCGTGGATGGCCCTCACCGGCCACCGGAAGGGAGAAAGGCCCAAAGGCGCCGTGCTCAGCATGATTGGGTCCTTTTTCGGGGGCCTTCTCCTCGCATTCGTGGTGGCGCATTTCGTAATCTGGTCGGGCGCGACCACCGTCTGCGAAGGTCTGTTCGTCGGTTTCGTCTGTTGGTTGGGACCCGCCGCCGTGCCCCTGTTCTTCGAGACGCTTTATGAGCGCCGGTCCTTCAAGCTCTTCGCCATCAACTCCGGGTACTGGCTGCTTTCCATGCTCATCTCCGGCGGCCTGGTGGCCGGGTGGCGTTGATCCCCTTCGATCTTGTGCTTCGCCTCATCGGGAATCAGCGCCGTCCCATTACAATCGAGCCATGAGCAAAGTAGTCATCGCCACCGACCAAGCCCCAGCCGCCATCGGCCCCTATTCCCAGGCGGTCCGAATCGGCAATCTCCTCTTCACCGCGGGCCAGATTGCGCTTGACCCCGCCACGCAGCAGGTTGTGACGGGCGGAATCTCCGAGCAGACAGGCCGCGTCTTTGAGAACCTCAAGGCCATCCTCGAAGCCGGCGGCAGCGGTCTTGCGCGGGTGGTCAAGGCGACCGTCTTCCTCAGGGACTTCACCGATTTTGCGGCCATGAACGCCGTCTATAGCTCATATCTGGCTGGTGCGGGAGCCCCGCCCGCCCGCACCACAGTCGAGGTCTCCCGCCTGCCCAAGGACGTGCTTGTCGAAATCGATCTGATCGCGGAAGTCTGAAGTCGGTTCAGGCTCTCCCACATGTGCTGGGTGCCCCATCCTTTCGGTGTTTTGTGCGGAAGGGATGGGAGACCGCAAAACTCAACCGTATACGGTTCCCAAGGAGGTCACCCATGAGCGAATCGCCCGAAAAGATCGTTCGCAGCGAGGCCGAGTGGCGCACCCTTCTCACGCAGGAGCAATACCAGGTGTTGCGTGAGAAAGCCACCGAGCGCGCCTTCACCGGCGCCCTTACCCAGAACCACGAAACTGGAAACTACCACTGCGCTGGCTGCGGAGCCCTCTTGTTCATGAGCGGCGCCAAGTTTGACTCCGGCTGCGGCTGGCCCAGCTTCATGCTGCCTGCCGGGTCCAGCGCCGTTGCCGAGCACGAAGATCGAACCTTTGGCATGCGCCGCGTCGAGGTCACCTGCGCCCGCTGCGGCGGCCATCTTGGCCACGTCTTCCCCGACGGTCCCGCCCCCACAGGCCTTCGCTACTGCATCAACTCCGCATCGCTGACCTTCGAGCGGCAGAAGCCCTGATCCCGACACCAATTCCCGCTTCGCAACCGCCGTCCAGGCACAACAAAACCCCGTCCGGGCTGGGACGGGGTTCGCGTCAACTTTGGATTGCGCGGGCTTGAATGGGGCGGAGCCTGAACTCCGCGAAGAAGTCAATTACCGTGGGCTTGAAAAGCGCCTTCGGTCCTACGCCTTGGCGATCTTGCCGCTCTTGATGCAACTGGTGCAAACCCTGATCCGCTTTGACGCGCCGTTGACCAGCGCCTTCACTGCCTGCAGATTCACGCTCCAGCGACGCCGTGTGACGTTGTGCGCGTGAGAAATGTTGTTGCCGAACTGCGGGCCTTTCCCGCAAATGTCGCATACCTGTGCCATGACTTCGCTCCAGAATTCTTATGTTTCTATCGGAATCTGCCCCCTGCGATCAAAACTCCAACCGCACTCAGGCCGGGCCTGTCTGCCGGGGCACCCATCGGGGCGCCTAAAGACACACGCCACCCACAGCTCGCCGAATCTCAAGTATACCCGGAAACTACCCCTTGCGCCAAGGGGCAGTTTCCGCTCAATTCACATGACGGAAACCTGCGCCGCCCGCCCCCCAAATCTTGGCACATTAACAAGCGGTCAGATACCTAGCCTATTCCGTGTCGGATGCGGCCGCATCTTCCGCTTCGCCTTCAACCGCGATGCGCAATGAGCGCAGAAAGTGCAGATCCTTCTGGGTGAAAGGCGTGTCCTTGGGCAGACCGGACTCCGAGAAGGCTGGATCGTCCCCCTGCTCAGCCTTATTCGACTCCTTGGCGTCGACCTCGTTCAGGCCGATCGTGGCCTCAAGCATGAGCAGCACGTCGAACCCGTACTTGCGAATATCCTGCACCACTCCGGCGATCTGCTCGCTTTCGATGACCGACTCGTGGATGGCCTCTCCCAGTTGCTGAATCAGTTCGCGCAGACGCGTCTTCATGGGTACCTCCAGGAGCGGCGACCCCGGCTATATAGAAATGCGAGACACTGCGCGGGATTCATCTACCATACTTCGGCAGCCGAATTCGAGCAACAGGAAAACCGCAACAATCTTCAAGAAGCAGTGCGGCGAGGATCGCTGCTACCATCATAACGGAATGAAGCCTCACTCCATTGGCCGCTTTCTGGGCGTCGGCCTGCGGGTCGCGGGTCGCATTGCCGGCCAGCGCGTGGCTGCCAGCATAGACGGGGCTGCAAGCGCTTCGATAGCGAACGCGACGGCAGCCAGTGCGCCCGCGCGGCCAACTGACGCCCAGAACCGCGCAGCCGGCCAAGCCGCCGGACAGGCAACGAGAGGGGTCGCTCGCGGCGTGGGCGGCTTCTTGCGTCCCTTTCGCCGCGTTGGCGGTATTGTGTGGCTTGAAGTCACGGGCGTCTTCTTCTTTCTCCCCGTCGTCGTCTTTGCGCCGACGCTCTGGCGCGTCAGGGCCAGCTACCTGCGCGGACCCGATCACAACACGTTCCTGGTGACCGCCGCGATCATGGCGGTCTTTTTCTACCTGAGCGTCAGCTCGTTTTGGCGGGCGCGGCGCAGGTAAGGCTTCGCCAGAGGCATTGCCGCACTGACGCGACTGCAGCCGGGCGCACTTGCGCCCATGAGAAGCCATTGTCATCCAAGCTTCAGTGCATTTTTTATCCTGGTGTTTACGGTCGAAATGAACGGTTGTGCTATCCCACCCTTTCCGCAAAGAACGCGGAAAGGATGGGGCACCCAAATTTTCGTTAACACTTGAGTTAAAAACGCTCTAGCAGCTTGGCCTGCAAATCCTTGACGTTGCCTGCCCCATCTTTTCGCGTCTCTTGCGAATGCGTGGGATACCTTTGACGCTAATCGGCTACCGCTCACTATTCTTCGCCGAGTTCGTAGGGAATACCGAAGCGGCCAATCTGAATAAGCGGCTTTTCAGCCGGCGGCCAGATATGCAAACTCTCTACGCGGCTCGAGCCGGCCAGACGATGCGCATCCGTGGTTCCAATCAGATTGCCCGTGGCCGCCTCGTGGAAGTGCACGCTCAGCGCATCGCCAGCCTGCGTCCGCGCCCATCCAAAGGCATATTCGCCGGGCTTGAGCGCGATGCCGCCGATGCGGATGGGCGTTTGCACAATCAGATAGTGCGAATACTTGCCGTCGGCGGAGTAACCGGCTGTGAGCAGCACCACGCCGGCAATGAAGTGTCCGCGAGTATTCACAATCCCGCTGGCGGTACGCATCTCGGTCTCGATGTGCTCCTTCTCAACGGGCGCTCGCGCCGGCAAGAGCGACGCCAGTTCCGCGTCCGTAGCCTGCCGCCATGCCGTCTTCTGGGCCTGCGAAAATGAACAAACCAGGAGCAGAAAGACTCCGCACAAGATCGCTCGGGCGAAGTTGGTTGCCTTGAAAGGGCGCGGCTTCAGCCGCGCCGCCATGCAGCCAAACGATGGCTTGGGCTTTAACCCACGAGGGAATTCACCTTCGTTAACCCGCATTCCCTCGGCGGCTAAAGCCGGTGTCTGTTTTTGCGGTTTTGCGGCACGGCTAAAGCCGTGCCCTTTCAAAATTGAGTTCATGATCTCGGCTTTCTCAGGGATTCGAGCGTAACCAGGCCGCGCTGGATGGCCGCGGTTGCAGCTTGCGTCCGGTCTGTCACTCCCAGCTTTCCCAGCAAACTGTTGATGTGAGTCTTGACCGTAGCTTCCGAAATTTCCAGCTCGGTTCCGATCTCCTTGTTGCTCTTGCCATGGACGATTTGCTCGAGCACATCGAACTCACGTGGCGTGAGTTCCTCGGTGCCCATGCGTTCTGCCAGCCGTTCGGCAATGGCGGCCGGTATATGCGACTTGCCGGCATGAACCGCGCGGATGGTCGCGATCAGCTCCTCGCTGGTCATGCCTTTGAGCAGATAAGCGCGCGCACCGGCTTGCAGGGCTCGATAAATATCCTCGTCTCCGTCATAGGTGGTGAGCACGATGACACGCGCGTGCGGCGTCTCCATGCGGATGCGCTGGATCACATCCACGCCGCTCATGCGCGGCAGGCGCAGGTCCATCAGCGTGATGTCCGGCTGGTGCTTGCGAAATTGCGTGATCGCCTCAACGCCGTCCGCTGCCTCGCCCACCACTTCAAGGCCTTCCACCACGTTGAGCAGAGCTACCAGCCCCTGACGCACCACATGGTGGTCTTCAACAACCAGCACGCGAATCGATTCCTTGGTCACCGTTTCTCCCTCATTTACTCTTTCATTACTCCCGATGAACTGGGTGCCCCACCCTCGCCACGTCTTTGTTTTTGTGGCTAGGGTGGGAAGACATTGAACCTAGCAGCATGTGGTGAAGGTCAAAACTTCTGGAAAACATTCCTCAGGGGCTAAAGCCCATCGTTTCTTATCAACCATTTTCGGCACGGCTAAAGCCGCGCCCTTTCAAAACAAAACTTTTACCACCGGCTGCTAGCCGCTCCGAGCTTCACGCGGCGCAGTCGCGCGCAACCGGACGGTCGTACCCGCATCCGGCTCGCTCGTCACTTCCAGTGTGCCGCCAATGGCCGCGGCCCGCTCGCTCATGCCGGTCAGTCCGTAATGCCCTGGCGGCGATTCCAGCTTCGCGCCCGCGGCAAACCCGCGCCCGTCGTCCCGCACTTCCAATGCAATTCCATCCGGCCCGTACTCCAACTGAACGAACAGATGCTTCGCTCCAGCGTGCTTCTTCACATTATGGATGGCTTCCTGGGCGATGCGCAGGATCTCGCGTTCGGTGCCCGGAGGAAGCGGCCGATAAGCGCCAAAGATGCTGAACGCGGCTTCCAGACCATGCCCGTCCTCTGCCTCGACCATGCGCCGCAACCGCACCGGCAGAGTGGTCTCGCCCGAGTCCTGTGAGCGCAGCGCCCATATCGACTGGCGCGCGTCGGCCAGGCCCTCGCGCACATAGCCGCGAGTCAAATCCAGATGCTTGGCTGCCGCTTCTACCTTGCTCATCCGCAGAAGCTCTGCCAGCACCTCCAACTGCACGCTGATGCCTACGTAGCCCTGCGCCAGCGTGTCGTGAATCTCGCGCGCGATGCGGCTGCGCTCGCCCAGCACGGCGCGGAATTCGCCCTCTGCACGGCGCAGGCGCAGCCGCAACAGCACGATAACCATCGCCACCGCCAAAGCCAGCAGCAGCGCGTAGAGCCAGATTGTCTGGTAGAAATGAGGCCGCAATTCGAAGGCAAGCGCCGCGCCCTCGGAATTCCAAAGGCCGTCATTGTTGGCCGCCTGCACACGGAATATATATCGCCCCGGCGGAATGTTGGTGTAGTAGGCCGTGCGGCGCGTGCCGGCTTCGGTCCAGCCGTGGTCGAAGCCCTCGAGCATGAAGCGGTAACGCACCTTCTGCGGCGAAGAGAAGCTCAATCCGGCATAGTCGAACTGGAAGTGGACGTGGCCGGCTTGAACCGGCACGGAAAAGGCTGCCCCACGCAGCGGCTGGTCTACGTCGTCAACGGCAAAACGCTCCAGCGCCACCGGCGGCGGAATGGTGTTGACGGGAAAATGAGCGGGGTCAACCTCGACCAGTCCCTTGGGTGTGGCGAACCAAAGGTGGCCGTCGCGTGAGCGCCATGCCGAGGGGTGGCTGTTGATGGCCGTCTCGCGGCTGCGCAGGCCATCGGCCGCGCCAAACTCGATCCAACGCGAGCAGCCGCCTGCCATGTCGCAATCGCAGCGGGCGATCCCGTTGCCGGTGGCGAACCAGAGATGATTTCCGCCCCCCGGTTCGGTTTCATCCAGAATGGCGTGGATGCTCGTCTGGTCCAGCCCATTGTGTGCTGGCTGAGAAAACTTCTGCCCATCCCACAGGTTCCAGCCGTGATCCTGGGTGCCGATCAGCAACGTCCCGTTCTTGCGCGGTAGCAGAGCTGTGACCACGTTGCTGGAGAGGCCGTTGGCCGTCGTGTAGTTGGAAATCCTGCCGTCATGGAGCCGCGAAAGGCCTGCAAAGGTGGCCACCCAAAGGTCGCCGCGCCCGTCGCGAACCATGGCCCCCACCAGATCGCTGCCCAGCCCGCTTGCCTGCGTAAATGTCTCCATCTTCGCGCTGGCGATTCCGCGAATCCGGTTCAACCCGTCCGGTGTGCCCACCCACAGTTCGCCGTTGGGAGCAGCCGCCAGCGATAGGATCACGTCGCTCAGGAGCCCGTTGCGAACAGAGTAGGTTTTCACCACGCTCGGCCCGTCGTTACCCCGGCGGAGGGCGTTGAGTCCGCCGCCGCCGGTTCCAACCCAGAGGGTGCCTGCGGCATCTTCTACCACGGTGGTTGCGGCGTCGGAAGAGAGGCCTTCGCGCGCGCCGATGGTGCGGAAGCGCTGATCGCGCAGGATGTGCAACCCGCCGGTTTCGGTGCCCACCCAGAGGTTGCCCTCGCGGTCTTCCATGAGCGAGAGGATAGAGGCGGTGGCCAGGGGATCGGTGACTGGCAGGCGTTGCAGCTTGCCTTCGACCCAGCGGGCCAAGCCGCCATTGGTGCCGATCCACAGGTTCCATTCCCGGTCCACAAAAAGCGTCTGGATGCGGCTGCCGGGAAGCTCGTGGCCCGCGCTTAAGTGCTCCATGGCAGATCCGCCAAAGAACACGAGTGTACTCTTGCTTGCAATTGCAAGGTGGTCCCCATTGCCTTTGGTCGAAGGACCCGGTACTGTTTGCACAAACTCAACCCCGTCCTCGGGTAGAGGTGCCTGTGAAACAGGATTGGGCCTTGACCAATGGCCCCCCGCGAAGATGGCCAACCCCTCCGTCGTCACTGTCCACAGGTTGCCGCGACCATCCCCCGTCACAGCGGTGATCGTGCCGGAGGGCATTCCATCCGCAACCGTAGGCACCTGAAATCGATCCTCGTTCTTTCGCGCCAACCCTCCATCCGTCCAAACCCAAAAAATGCCTTCGCCGGTTTCAATGAGTGCGCGAATCCCGTTTCCCGGCAGGCCATCCTTGATTGTGAAAGCGGTGACAGCCCCGTCCTTCCAGCGCGCCAATCCTTCGCTGGTTCCAATCCAGAGCGCTCCGTCCCTGGTCTCAAGCAGGCAGCGAATATCGTTGCCCGGCAACGCTGGACTGGAGTTCTTGTCGAAGACCTGGAAGCTGTTGCCGTCGAAGCGGACGAGACCTACCTCGGTGCCCAGCCAGATGAACCCGTCTTTGGTCTGAACCAGCGCCTGCACGGTGTTTTGCGGAAGGCCGTTCTCCATCACCCAGGTCTGGCGGGCATAGTTGGCCAGCGGCGTTGAAGGCTCAAGCGCATGGCCGACAAGCGCGCACCCAAGCAGGAATGCGGTAAGAATTCCCCGCCAATGCCAAACAGGCGCAATGCGCCCGCCAATCTCTGCTGGGGCTTTCGAGTTGGCATGATTTCGGGTCACGGGATGGGGCGGATATTCCTTCAGACAGACTCCAACCTGCGGTAAACCTGCGCACATCCACACTAATTGGTAAAACCCCGGCGATGCACGGCAGTGAAATCAGAGTACGGCACCCCACCCGGCGGCAATCTCCACCGATCGATGGAGCAAATCCTACCTCGATAGGCTCAAGACATTCAATTCACCTGTCGATATTCTGTGGTTGCCTTCTGAATATGTCTCTTGAGCTGGTCGTTCAAGATTTGACTTTCGGGTGGCCGCCCATCTCGCGGCGGCCACCCGTTTTCTTTTTGGGCAGCTCTGAAATCCGCGAATTCGAAGGATACCCTTGTGCACCTTGCCTGCCGTCCGGTTCCGGCTCTGCCCAGGAACGCGGGGGTGTACTATGTTCGTACATCCACTCCACATGGGCCCCCTGTTCGGCATCCTGTTGCTGTTCCCACTTGAACCTGAAGCGGGATTGAACGTCATGATCCCGCGATTGTCATTTGAAGGCATTTTATGTTATTGAGCGCGAGGGAGCTGTACCGATTCGAAAGATTTGAGCTGGACCCTTGCAGGCGAGTCTTGTCGCGGGATGAAGACCCCATTTCGCTCACTCCCAAGGCCTTTGACGTGCTCGCTTATCTGGTTTTGAACGCAGGGCGGGTGGTTACCAAAGACGAGGTGCTCAGGTCGGTCTGGCCCGATTCCTTTGTGGAAGAGGGCAACCTTGCCCAATACATCTCTCAATTGCGCAGGGCGCTGGGAGAAGAATCCTGCCTGATCGCAACCGTTCCCGGCCGTGGCTATCAGTTCGCGGCCGAAGTCCAGGTGGAGCATCCGGTGGATTCTTTTCATGAGCAACGCCAAGGGGACATCTATGTACAGCGCGTGCGGGAGCGCACAAGGGTGGTCATTGAGGATGTCCGTTCCCCGGCATCTCCGCTGGCGCTGCGGGATACCGCCATGCTTCCCGCGGGGGCGACGTCGGGCTACGCGAGAGTTTGGCGGTGGGTTGCGCTTTCCGGCCTGTTGCTGGCACTGGCGGGAGCTTATGGATGGCGGCGATTGGCGCCGCGCCCGCCGGTAAGCGACCTGGTGTTGGCTGACTTTGCCAACAACACCGGCGACCCCGCCTTCGACCACACTCTGGGCCGTGCGCTGGAGATCGATTTAGCGCAAACTCCGTTCCTGAATCTGCTCTCGAGACAGAAGGTCAAGGCGACACTGGCCCAGATGCAACACAAAGGGGACGAGACGCTCACCCCGGCACTGGCCGCCGAGGTCTGCGAACGCAACAACGCCCAGGCCGTACTCAATGGCGCCATTGCCAGCTTCGGCAGCAAGTATCTGCTGACTCTAGCCGCCGACAGCTGCGTGAGCGGCAAGCAGATCGCTGCTTACAAGGCCGAAGCCAATTCAAAGGAGGAGGTATTGCACGCACTTGACGAAGCCGCGGGCCGAGTGCGCAAGCAGTTGGGCGAGTCGGCTGCGTCGCTGGAGCGCTTTCAGACACCCATTGCCGACGCTACGACGCCCTCGCTGGATGCGCTGCGAGATTACTCGCAAGCCCGCGAACGCTTCGAACATGGCGATTGGAAAGCTACGCAGCAACTGCTGGAACATGCCATCGCACTCGATCCGGGTTTTGCCGCCGCTTACTCGTCGCTGGGGGCCGCATACTCCAATCGCGGCGATTTCTCGCAAGCCTCGAAGTACTACAAGAAGGGATTCGAACTGCGCAATCGAGCCACCGCGCGGGAACGCCTGCAAATCGAAATCGTTTATCACGCCGGCTTCGACCATGACATCGAAGAGGCGATTCGCAGCCTTATCGCATCGAATCGCATCTACCCCAACCGAGAGAGCAGTTGGGGCAACCTCAGCAACCAATACGCGCAGTTGGGACAGTTCGACAAGGCCGTTGCCGCTGGGGAAGAGGCTTATCGAATCAATCCTCACTCGAGTTATGTGGACGTTGTTCTGGCCCATGCCTATGAGGGAGCAGGCCGCTTTGCCGACGCGCAGCGCATTGGCGACGCGGCCATTGCCGACGGCAAGGAGACCTGGGAGATTCACAGCATCCTGCATCAGATAGCCTTCGCATCGCATGAGACCGCCAAGATCGAGTCCGAAGGCCTATGGGGTATCGGCCACGATCATGCCGCTCCCGCGCTGCGCGACCTTGGCAACGCCGCGGCAGCCCGAGGCAAGCTAAGCGCGGCCACTGAGTATTTCAATCGCGCCCATGCCGAGGCTCTGCGCGCCGGGGATACAGATTTAGCCGATGAAGCGATGGCCGATCTTGTCGCGGCATTGATCGATTTCGCCGAGCCGAACAAAGCCGCGGGCTTGCTGAAAGAGATCAACGGCGACCCGGCAGACCCTGGCGAGCTGGCAATATTGCAAGCTGGAAGCGGCGATCTGCCCGCGGCCCGCCTGTTTGCCGC
>Ga0302276_10001922_pt1 | contig 18538 bp, 21 predicted proteins | sample III_Bog_N2_3_FD_198768 | JGI IMG/M metagenome (GOLD analysis project Ga0302276, IMG submission 198768) | Peat permafrost microbial communities from Stordalen Mire near Abisko, Sweden - III_Bog_N2_3 | ecosystem: Environmental > Terrestrial > Soil > Wetlands > Peat | place: Sweden: Abisko...
GCTGTCCGCCCGAAAGAGAGCCAGCGCGTTGGCGCGCACGCGTCCTCAGTTCGGGGAAAAGTGCGTATACCGCGTCATAATCAGGTTCGGAGGAGCGCTCGGCGAGTCGAAGGTTCTCAGCCACGCTTAGGCCGGCGAAGACGTCGCGGTCCTCGGGCACGTAGCCAATACCGAGTCGCACGATGCGGTGCGTCACCATTGTCCGCGTGTCCGTGCCCAGGACGTGTACGTCACCAGTATGGTTCACGAGGCCCAATACCGCTCGCAAGGTCGTCGTCTTACCAACGCCGTTGCGACCGAGCAAGGCCGTCACGCCACCCTCGGGCACTTCGAATGTGATTCCTTTCAAGATGTGGGATCCTGCGATGCTGACGTGCAGGTCGCGTATCTCCAGTGCGTTCGTCACAGTGGCTGTCCTAGGTATGCGCGCTGCACCTCATCATTCGCGACGATCTCGTCGGGAGAGCCTTGGGCGAGCAGTCGCCCAGAATCCAATACCGCAATTGTCTCGACGAGGCCAACCACCACCGCCATGTGGTGTTCAACCATCAGTACAGTGCGTCCGTCGCTGTGTAGCTGACGGATCAGATCAGTCAAACCCGGGACATCTTCGGTGTTCACGCCGGCCATGGGCTCGTCAAGGAGCAAGAGTCGTGCGTCTTGCGCGACGAGGATGGCGAGTTCCAGTTTTCGTTTGTCGCCGTGCGACAGCGACGCGCTCGGCCATTGGGCCAAGTGAGTGAGTCCGACAACTTCGAGCGCGTCTCGAGCAACCGTACTCGCCTCGTCGTCCAGTGAAGGCCGGTGCCAGAATCGTTTGGCTCCGCCCAGTCGAGCTTCGGCGGAAAGTCGGGCATTCTCAAAGACGCTCAAGGTGGCAAACAGGCTGGAGGTTTGAAACGTGCGGCCGACGCCCAATTGAGCTCGACGAAAGGGACCGAGGCCGTTGATCTGCCGACCTTCGAGTTCAATTGTTCCCGCCGTGGGGTGCAGCAGCCCACTCAGGAGATTGAGCAGTGTTGACTTGCCGGCGCCGTTAGGGCCGATGATGCCAAGGAAATGCCCCGAAGGAACCTCAAGGTCGATGTCCTCGAGGATCTCGACACCGCCTACCTGAAAACCCAGACCCCGAACCCGAAGGTCCGGGATCTGGGTTCCAGCTGTAGACGTCACGGGGAGATTATGACGGGTTGCGGGACTAGCTGCCGAAGTGCGCGCTGACGGGTGGCGCCGTGTCCTGGGCTGACAGCGTGGCTAAGGTCACTGGCTGATAGGAACCGGTCACCGTTTGGACCATTTGGACCTGGAACATCGGCTGGAGCATCGCGTGGTCCGCGGCGCGGATGGTCTGGGTTCCCTTAGGCGCCTGGAAGGTCCAACCTTCGAGCCCCTTTATCATCTTGCTCACGTTGGTCCCGCCACCCGTTTGTATGGCCCGTACTACCATCTCGGCCCAGACGAATCCGTCCGCCGAGAAGAGGTCGGGTACCGTGTTGTACTTCTTCTGGGTCTGCTCGATCAAGAAGTTGTTTGCCGAGTTGTGTGGTGACTGGTAGGTGTAGAGCGAGATGTAATTGAACTTCAGACCGGCCGTGCCGTAGAAAGGGTACGTCGCGATGTTGGCGAGTCCCGTGATCACGTGCGACGAGGCGAACACGCCAGCCTGGTCGAGCGCCTGTGCCAACGGTGCACCAGTAAGACCGGCCCACGCGAGAAAGACGATGTCCGGCTTGTCCTGGGCTACCTGCAAGGCGACCGGAGTGAAGTCCGTCGTGGTGAGAGGCACGAGGTCGCTCGTGACGGTGTCACCCAACGCGGTGAATGCCTGGTTTGCGTCAGTGGCGTACGACTGTCCAAAGGCGTAGTCCTGTCCGAGCACCAGAATCGACTTGCCCGTACCCAACGCCTTGACGTAGGACGTCGCCGCTTGGACGTCCTGATAGGCCTGGCGTCCCGATCGGAACGTGTAGCGGTTGATGCCCGTGAGTTCGTCGTCGGCCGCTGCGCCTGAGATGTAAATGACTTTGTTCTGTGCCGCCAATGGCGCCAGCTCGTCGGCGATACCGGAGTCACCGGTGCCACCGATGATTTTGTAGCCGGCTCCCACGAGGCTCTTGAAGTCCGAGGCTGCGGTCGTCGGATTGTCTTGGTCGTCTTGAATGTTCAGTTTGATCTGGTGACCGTTGACCTTGTTGGTGCCTTTGGTAGCCCAGTCCAAACCAATGTTCATTCCCTGGAGCCACTCCGCGATGTAGGCCGAGTAGATTCCTGTTTTTTCGGTCACGATGCCGATCTTGACTGGTGCCGCTGGCTTCGTCGTCGCCGACGAGGCCTGACCAACGCCAAACGTCAAACCGAGCAGCGCAGTGGCAAGAGCCAGCGGCCCCACCACTAAACGCGTCCTCTTCTTCATTGTTTACCCCCTTCAAGCACCGTGCCGCCACGGCGCGCGCTGGGCGAAGTTAAGCAGAATGGAACGAACATGTCAAGTGATTCACCTCTCACTTTTGTAATAGTCTCGAGAGACGCTCGCCGAGGGCGCGTCAGAAGGGGGCACCGTGGAACTGAAATTGGAGGGTGAGCTTGACGAAGTCGGCCTTGATGCCTCACGGATCGGACGTATCCCCGCCTTCTTTGACGATCTGGTGGCGGCGGGACGACTGAGCGGTTGGCTGACGACGATCAATCGCGGTGGCAAACTCGTCTGGGTCGGCCGTGGTGGTCATCGAGACCGCGAACGAGCCCTCAACGTAACCGATGACACCATCTGGCGACTCTTTTCCATGACCAAACCCATCACGGCCGTGGCTGCACTCATGCTTTATGAAGAGGGCAAGTTCGATCTCAACGACGAGGTGGGCCGGTGGATCAGTGAGTTCAAGGAGCCTCGCGTGTACGTGGAGGGTCCCGCAATAGCGATGACGACTCGACCCGCGAGCGAACCCGTTCGGGTACATCACTTGTTCACTCACACGGCGGGCCTCACCTATGGTTTTCAAAGCGTGTCGCCGGTCGACGCGTATTACCGATCAATGGGCTACGACGAACTCTCGTGGAAGTTCCCCGAAGGTGCGGACCTCGCGAGCGCTGTGCATGATTGGTGCTCGGCTCCACTTCTCTTCGATCCGGGTAGCGCGTGGAACTACTCAATCGGCCTAGAGATTCTGGGGAGGTTGATCGAGATCTGGAGCGGACAACGGCTGGATCACTTCATCACCGAGCGCATCCTCAAACCACTCGGCATGACTGACACTGACTGGTACTGCCCTCCCGAAAAGGAAGATCGTCTCGCGATGTTGTACGTGAACTTCAACGGGAGCGCCCTGCCCGTCGAAGAGATCGGCCGCGAGTTCTTGAAAGAACCGACGCTCTTTCTGGGCGGTGGTGGTCTAGTTTCGACTGCCGGCGACTTCCAGAAGTTCATGTCGATGATGCTGGGTCGTGGCTCGTTGAACGGCGCATCATTGCTTGCACCCCGCACGATCGAGATGATGACTCGGAACCATCTGCCAGCCAACGCGACAATCGGCGACCTCGGGCGAGGAGTGTTCAGCAACGACGGACAGGTGGGAAATGGCTACGGATTGGGCGTCGCGGTCACGGTTGACCAGGTTCGCAATAGGAGTCTAATGACCGAAGGGTCCTACTTCTGGGGAGGGGCTGCCTCCACGACGTTTTGGGTCGATCCGAAAGAAGAGCTCAGTGTCGCTTTTTACGCCCAGTTGCTGCCCAGCACCAGCCACACCTGGCGGCGCACCTTGCACCAACTTGTGTATTCGTCGATGCTGTGAGAATTGAGGACTGGACGGGAGATTCACTTCAGGCGCGGCGACCACGCGACTCGTAATGTTGCTGCTATGAAGGCAATCGATCAGCAGCGTCAAAAGGCAGCGCACCCGTGAGCGCGGACCGTGCACTTCGGCCGGGAGCCCTCGAAACGCAGAATCTTGAGTCAGCGGCGATGGACGGTCAGCCCGTCGGCACCCGGCAGAGCAAGGGCGAACGCACGCGTCGCAAGTTGCTCGAAGCGGCCGAAGAAGTCTTCGGCGCCCTTGGTTATCACGACGCATCCATCGTCAAGATCACTGAAGCCGCCGACGTCGCTCAGGGAACGTTCTACCTCTACTTCGAGAGCAAGCGGCAGGTCTTTGATGAAGTCGTGCTTGATCTCAATCAACGGATCCGTCGCGCGATGTCCGAGGCTGCGCGCAAAGCGACCACACGCCTCGAGGCGGAGCGATTGGGCTTCGCCGGCTTCTTTCGCTTCACCGCCGAACACCCCGCCCTCTATCGCGTAATCCGTCAGGCGGAGTTCGTGTCGCCGTGGGTGATGCATCATCATTATGAAACGATCACTGGTAACTACGCGCCGTTCCTGGAAGAGGCGATGAAGACTGGTGAGGTTTCGTCCGGCGACCCGTTGGTGCTCGCCTGGGCGCTCGCCGCAGTCGGCGAGATCATCGGACTTCGGTGGATCCTCTGGAACGAGGAAGGCGAAATGCCACAGGAGGTATTCGAAGAGATGATGGCCATCATCGAACGCATGCTCGGTGGCAAGAACTTCGAGGCGGGCACGTCTAGGATCGGGCTCGAGACCGTCGCCGACAAGTCGAACGGGGAATCGTGACCGCGCCGACGATGACCGGGACTCGCACGGCGTTGAACGACCCGCACACCGTCGGGCAATGGGTCACCGATCGTGCACGACGCCATCCGCACAAGGCGGCAATCATTTTTGACGGGCGTGAGGTCACCTACGGCGAACTCGACGACGCTTCGAATCGTCTGGCGTGTCGACTCCTTGGCGAAGGGCTCGTACCCGGTGATCGCGTCGGCTCACTTTCGCAAAACCAACCTGAACAGGTCGCTCTACTCTTCGCCTGCGCAAAGACTGGACTGATCTTCTTTCCCATGAACTGGCGACTCACCAATGTCGAACTGGCGGGACAGTTGGGACTGATTGCCCCTTCCAGGTGGTTCGTCTCGCGCGCTCAGCGCTCGCGTGTGGACGACGTTCTGACTTCGGTGGTTGGTCCGCCGCTCGACTTGGAGGCGTCCTACGAGGACGAGCAGACGGGCCGCGAGTTCGAACTACCCGACGTCAGCGCCGACAGCGCTCTGGCGATTATCGCAACATCAGGTACGACGGGCGGACCCAAAGGCGTGCTCCTTACCCACGCGAACTTCTTCTGGACCAACCTCAGCCTCGATCTCGTGGTACCAATCACGCAGGACGACGTTGTCTTGCAAGTCCTACCTCAGTTCCACATCGGGGGTTGGAATGTTCAGCCGATGCTCGCCTGGTGGAAGGGCGCGACGGTCGTGTTGGAGTCCACGTTCGAACCTGAACGAGTGCTCGCACTCATAGCGGAGCATCACGTAACCACAATGGCCGGCGTTCCCACGAACTACCAAATGATCGGTCAGCATCCTGACTTTGATCTGGCCGACCTTTCGAGTCTGCGTTCGGCGGTGGTCGGAGGAGCGGCGATGCCCTACACGCTGGTCGAACAATGGCACGCACGAGGAGTCGCGCTCTTCCAGGGTTACGGACTCACCGAAGCGGCTCCGAACGTCTTCTGTCTGGACGACGCCGACGCGCTTAGCCATCCGTGCTCGGTTGGTCGTCCTTACCCCTACGTCGACGTAGCCCTGGCCGAAATAGAGACCAGTGAACTCCTCGAAGGATCGGTTCAAGGGGAACTCTTGGTACGCGGGCCGAGCCTCTTCGCTAGTTACTGGAGCGACCTCGCAGCGACCGCGGCCGCAATGGACGACGGATGGCTGCGAACTGGCGACGTGGCGGCCCGCGACGCCGACGGCTATTACCGCATCGTGGGACGCGTGAAGGAGATGTTCGTCACCGGAGGTGAGAACGTCTACCCCGTCGAGATCGAGAACGTCATCGCGTCCTTCGACGCCGTGCTAAGCGCCGCGGTAGTGAGCGTGCCGGACCCGACGTGGGGTGAATCGGGCGTCGCATTCGTCGAGTGCGCCCATGGTGAGAACGTCGACCTCGTCGCGCTCACCGAGCACTGCCGCGCCCGACTCGCCCACTTCAAAGTCCCAGTGCGTTTTGAAGTTGTTGCCGAGCTGCCGCGCAATACGGTCGGAAAGATTGACAAGGTCGCCTTGCGAACTAGAGCGTTCAGTCGAGTCGGCGCGAAGCCCTAAAGGGAGACCGTCAGTGGTGCTTCGGTGGCGGCTCGTACGTCCTCCACGCTGATTCCCGGCGCCAACTCCACGAGCACCAGACCTTCGGGCTCGACGTCGATGACCGCCAAATCCGTAATGATTCGTTGCACACAGGCCCTACCGGTGAGCGGCAAGCTGCACTGGTTGACAATCTTGGCATCGCCCTCTTTGGACACGTGCTCCATCATGACAATGACTCGTTTGGCGCCGTGGACCAGGTCCATGGCGCCGCCCATTCCTTTGACCATCTTTTCGGGGATCATCCAATTCGCCAGGTCACCGTCGGCAGAGACTTGCATTGCCCCTAAGACGGCAACGTCGACGTGCCCCCCTCTGATCATGGCGAACGAAGTCGCGGAGTCAAAGAAGGACGCTCCTGGAAGCACGGTGACGGTCTCCTTGCCAGCGTTGATGAGGTCGGGGTTGACGTCGTCTTCGCTCGGATACGGCCCGACACCGAGGATTCCGTTCTCTGAGTGGAGCACGACGTGCAGGCCTTCTGGTACGTAGTTCGGCACGAGGGTCGGCAGACCGATGCCGAGGTTGACGTACTGACCATCTCTTAGCTCTTGGGCCACTCTCGCGGCCAATCCGTCACGAGTCAACTTACTCACGATTTCACGGTCCTTCGCTCGATTCGTTTTACGACGTCGGGCGTGTGTACCACGCGCTGGACGAAGATGCCAGGAGTGTGCACGTGCATGGGGTCGATCTCCCCGGGTTCGAGCAGTTCCTCGACTTCGGCAATGGTCACTCGACCAGCCGCCGCACAGAGCGGATTGAAATTCTGCGCACTCATCTCGTAGGTCAGATTGCCGTCACGGTCGCCGTACTTGGCGTGCACCAGGGCGAAGTCGGTACGAATTCCGCGTTCAAGGACGAACGGAGCACCATCAAACTCTCGGGTCTCCTTGGCCGGCGAAAGCAGGGCGATGCCGCCCCGACCGTCGTAGCGCCACGGCAGCCCACCCTCTGCTACCTGCGTACCGACACCAGCAGGGGTATAAAAACCAGGTATTCCCGCCCCGCCGGCGCGTAGACGTTCCGCGAGCGTTCCTTGGGGCACCAACTCGACCTCCAACTCGCCTGAAAGAAACTGTCGTTCAAATTCCTTGTTCTCTCCCACGTACGAACCGGTCGTACGACGGATGCGTTTGGCTGCCAAGAGGATCCCGAGACCCCAGTCATCGACGCCGCAGTTATTGCTCACTGTCTCGAGGTTGGTGGATCCACGCTCGTACAGCGCGTGGATCAACACGTTCGGAATGCCGCACAGTCCGAAGCCGCCGACGGTGACTGACGAACCGTCGACGATGTCCGACACAGCTTCTTCCGCGTTTCCTACCACCTTGCTCATAGATTCCTCTCACACTTCAACCGAACTTTGATCCTGTCTTCGCCCACGCCTCATGCGATTTCGAGTTGACGATGCCAAGCGCTGCATTGCGACACCGTCTCAATGTTCGACACCACTTATAGCATGAGTAACTCGCAGCGCAACACGTGCGCTGGACTGCGCGTGAGTTCGCGACAAGGCACGAGCTCGATGACTACTACCTCACGACACCCATGACGCCGCCTTGACGTCCACATCATGATGGTAGAGAACTTGGAATCAGTCGGCATTGGCTCGGGAGAGGAACTTCACGGGACTTATCTTCAACGAAGTTGTGGTGGTCCGGTTCACGTGTGCGACATTGATGTTTGCGACCTTGCCTGGGTATTCTTCGGCAAGATCGGCCCGAATGCATTGAAAGGTGCGACCATATTTCGAAATACTGCGACGCCACGGTCTTCAAGGTTCCCCTCCGTCGTTCGTGGCGGCACTCGGCATTCACTTTTACGCACAAGGGACTGCTCGCGAGCAGAGAGTTTGATCTGGATTTCTTGCGCAGTCTCGACGTGATTCAAACCTGCACTTTCGCGTCAAAGAGCCAGCAGCTGAGTTGCGGAGGGCTAGGTATCAACCCTGATCAAAGCGAATATCTTATGTAGGCCCCTTCATTCACTAACGCTTTTAATGCACCGCGGGCGTTGACGAGTTCGGGGCGATCTTCTACCACGCACTTCACTCGCTCAGTAGGTGTCGACTCGAGCGACGAGGTACTGGTGCTTCAAGTCAACTCGTGCGTCCGCACTGCATCGCGGGCACGCTGTGGTCGACGACGGAGACGGTCTTGAGCGAGCGCGGCACCGGTGAGGATGAGCATTGCGCCCACAGGTTCGTTCCAACTCAAGGATTCGCCGAGAAATGCAATGCCGACCACGACGGCAAAGACGGGTGTGAGATACGTGACGCTGCTAGCAATCGTCGCTGGCGCGTGACGAACGATGTGAAAATTGAGAATGTAGGCGATGCCGGTGCCGAGGACGCCAAGCGCGCCGAGCGCCAACAATGATGCCAGTGGGCGATGGTCCTTCACGTGGCCGAACGCGAGGGAGAAGGGTAGTAGCTGCAGGGTCCCGCACAAGACTTGGCCCGCCGCGAGGGCAACCGGTTTGTCGGGGAGTCTGCTGAGGTGAGACCGGGCGTACGAGTAACCAAAGCCGTAACAGATGACCGCAACGAGGCAGGCGCCGATACCCAGGAGTTGATTCTTACCAAAACTATTCCAGACTCCGATAACGACCAATACGCCGACGAAACCAATGGCCAGACCACCGACGATCTTGGCGTTGAAAGCTTCCTGGCGGAGTATGAACAGTGTGACGATCACCGTCGCGAGCGGGGTGATGGCATTGATAAGTCCCGCCAACACTGCCGAGATGTGCGTTTCGCCATAGGAGAAGAGGGTGAAAGGGACGCTGTTGATGAGCACCGAGAGAACGAACAGGTGGCCCCACGTTGCCAGTTTGCGAGGTAGAGGCGTGCGGGTGAACATCGCGATCACCAGCAGCGTGGCTGAACCGGCGACGAGTCGCGTGAAGGCGACGTCCACGGGCGACATCGAACGCAACCCGAGTTTGATCCACCAGAACGAGCAACCCCAGATTGCTCCAAGTAATACGAACCACACCTGCCACGCTACGACCACGCGCCCGCGGCCAATACTGACACTTTGCGTGTCGGCCACCTCACTCATGGGCATTGACGGGCGCCTTCGACCTCGAGGAGCGCCTCCTTTACCCCTAACCCCCATCGGTAACCACCAAGTGATCCGTCGAGGCGGACTATTCGGTGACAAGGCACCGCGAGCGCAACGGGGTTCGCCGCGCACGCCGAACCGACGGCCCGAACCGATCTGGGCGCTCCGATTTTTGACGCCAGCTGCGAATACGTGAGCGTCGTGCCGGAGGGGACTGTGCGTAGGGCGTCCCATACGCGCATTTGGAACGCGGTGCCCTTCAGGTCTACGGGCAACAATGCCGCTTCGACTTCACCTCGCACAGCACACTGGAGTACTCGCGCTAACTCGGCGAGTCCGTCGTCGTCGCGCTCGAGGTTCGCGTGAGGAAATTCGGCGGCGAGCTCGTCCTCGAGTGCATCCTCGTAGGTACCGATCCGCACCGCGCAGACGCCCCGGTTGGTGCTTGCCGCGAGAACAAGGCCAATCGACGTTGCGATCAAGGTGAAGGCAATCCTTTCTCCACGTCCGCCGGCCTTGTACTTTCCAGGTGCCATGCCTAGTCGAGGAGCAGCGTGCTCGTAGAAGGCTCGGCTCGACCCGTACCCGGCCCCGTAAATCGCCTCGGTCACGGGTACTCCCGAGTGAAGCGCTCGACGGGCCTGCTCGGCCCGCTGGGATCTGGCGTAACTCGCGACCGGCACTCCCACCACTTCGGTGAACCGCCGACGAAGATGGCGCTCGCTGTAGCCACACTGAGCGGCAAACGCTTTTACGTCAACGACAGTGCCCGACTCCTCGAGCCGACGACAGAGCGAGATCACTGAGGCCAAGGACGGATCAATGACGTGACTCTCGTCCGGTCGGCACCGTCGGCAGGCTCGAAAGCCAGCCATGGCGGCGTCTGACGGTGTGGCGAAGTACTCCACGTTGCGCCGTAGTGGCCTACGCGAGCTGCACCCCGGCTTGCAAAAGACGCCAGTCGAAGTCACGGCGTAGACGAAGACGTCGGCGACGTCGGCGTTACCGCTCTCCACGGCGCGCCACCTGCTTTCGTCGAGATTATTCATAACGCGTAATCTACGAGAGGCATTTCCCTGGCGCTTTCCGTTTTTGGACATGTAATTCCAAGGAAAGTCAGTTCCCGGCAGATTGTGAAGGGGCCGTCATTTCTGGTCATTCCACGTGGAATTGGCAAGATTCACTCATCGATCGCTCCGCACCTTTCGGTGCGTAACGGCCTGGAATCCTGGATCGTGCAGCAACCACCCTGATGAGTTGGCCGCTGTTCTCAAGCGAAGAAGTCATCGAACCTGGTCAAGACTTGCTTTGATAAGTCATGCATTGAAAGATCTCGAACTTTAGCATCCATGGGCAAAATCGAGTCGACGTGAGTTCATGGAACGTCCATCAAATCGAGTCGACATCGCACCTGGGGCTTGATGTTCCCTCACGCATTAGTTCTTTGATTCGCCGAGAATCTGCGCGCACTCTTGAGAGCCGACTTTCCTTGTTACTGAGGAGATACTTGAATTGTTTTGGCGAAATTGGTTAGAAGTTCTGGCTTATTCCGATTAGAGCGGGCCAGCATTTCGTCGAGAGTTTGCTGAATCGTGAAATGCGCGAGTGCGTCGTCCACCGCCTTCTCGGCTGTCGCATAGACGTCGGAGAGGACGGGCCTGATGCTTAAGCCGATGGGACAGTTCTCCGACGGCGTAGAACTATGTAGGGCGAACATTGGACTCTCCTCGAGCGCACTCTTGACGTCCAGAAGCGAGATCGCAGTGGCTGGTCGCGATAATGTCCATCCCGCCGGCGTACCTCGGTGTGACTCGACGAGACCCACTTTACGTAGCCTGCCAAGCAAGCGGCGAATGACGACTGGGTTAGTTCGAACACTCGCGGCGATGCTCTCAGAAGTAGCTGGACCACCGCCAAGTTCTGAGTGGAGTTGAACCCACGCCAGTGCGTGCACCGCGATCGTCAACCTGCTATTTGCGCTCAATCGATCACTTCCTAGGCAATGTAATGGGAGAACCTTTGATCTTCTTCGCTGCACCCCACAAGGAGCCTGGATTGGCCCGGCGAGGGTGACGCCGCAGAACTGCTTCATACAACTCGAGCGCCGTCATGGTGGTGCGTTCCGCTTCAATGAAGTCCGTCAGATACTGAATGGAGTCGTCAACCGTTGCCGGGTCATCCGTACGCCCTGGATATTTGTGCCCGGCGACAACGTTGATCGGATCAAGTGACTTGACCAACTCAAGAGAGGCTATCCATTCCATACGCGACTCGGGAGTCGATTCGGCCATGTACATATGGGTCTCGTTGTAGACAACGTCACCAGCGACGACGAGGCGAATGTCGGGCACCCAAAGAATGGTCGTGCCCTCAGTATCCGTGTGTCCAGTCTGCACAATCTGGAGTTCGTGGCCTTCGAGCATGAAGTGGTCATCCTCGAATACTTCGGGCAGTACGGGTACTGGAATCTGTCCGGGAAATAGTCGCCCCCAAAACCCGTCACGGTATTCTTCGCGAGCTTGAAGACGCGACTCGGCGACGGTCCCCGAGGTTCCAATTGCTCGTGCCGTGGGAAACGCCTCAACCAGTTGGCCGATTCCGTAGACGTGGTCACCGTGACCATGGGTGAGGTACACGTGAGTGAGTCGGCGGTTGTGGTCCTTAACCCATTTAATGAGTTCTTCGTTCTGGGCAACCGTAGTGAAGGTATCGACGAGGACAGCTTCGTGGTCGCCGAAGATCAGTGTGGCTGAGTTGGTCACCCAGCGCAGGTCCTCGTTGTCGCCCTCGGGCAAGTCCCTTGTAAGCCCTTCGCGTCGTATGAGGAGTGATTCGTAGTGAAGATCTGACATTGGTTCCCTTTCGTGATTTTAATGTAACCATAGTAGTTACATCAAGGCATTGCAAGTGAATTTAGCGGAGGCGAGATCCTTAAGGTCACTGGTCGAACGGTCCTGCCTTAGCGAGTTAGTAAATGGAACAGTCGCGACTTAGTGTCAATGACTCGAAGAAGGGCACCATCGATTAGAAAAGATGAATAATCAAGTCTGCGCCAGCAGAATAATTCTGTCATTTCTACACACAAATTCAGAAATGTGAAGACAGTTGCTTCTGCCAGTTGCGACCGCGATCTCTTTTACGGCCAGTTGAGCTGATGTGAAGCACGGCTTGTGAAAAGTCGCTCTGACCCGTCACGAAGGTCCCCAGATCAAGCTTTGAGTAACCCACTGCGTCCACTGAATACCACCTCGTGCGATGGTCAATCTCGTGAACTGATGAATCGCATTCAAGACGACGACCACCGAGCAAAGAGCGATCATGAGAGGCCACGCGTACTTCTTGTCCCGTCTAAAGAAGGTAAATCTCAGAGCATGGATGACGAAGATGACGCCAATGAGCAGAAGTGTCAACGCCAAAATCATGGTGGACACCGTGATGGCGCCCGTCCATAGTGATACGGCTAGCGACGTAGCCAGTCTCGGGTTGGAATTCCACGAGACCATCGCGCACGACCAGTAGAAAAGTGCAAAGACTGTGAAGAAAGTCGTCAGCACAGTCGAGGTGCTGAGTGCAGTTCTCGACGCGTTCGTAGCGTCCAAGGGCGGACCCATAAATCCAACTTCAGCTACACGCGATTTCAGACTCCTATAAATGATGTTCGCCGTTCGCTTCGGGTTGTGCGGAACTTCATCGATTGATTGCTCCATGAAGTCAATGAATTCTGCTCCGTATCGATCTCGCCATGGTTGCGGATAGAACATCAGTAGTCGTTTGGCCCGGCGACCTGGCGTCATCAAAGAGTTCATGCGAAGGCCCAGCCCTTGGAGAGCCGCGATTGTCCTACTTCGACTACTCGTCGTTGAGCCGCAAGATAGTCAGACAGTGCCTGAGCGCCGACGGCCGTCAGTCGATACGGTCGACGTCGATCTTCGATCGCAATTGCTTCAATCAAGCCCGATCGCTCGAGTCGTGCAAGCGCCTCATACAAGGTGCCCGGAGGTATTTCAACACCAGAGAAATCAGCGACGTCTTTCACGAGTGCGTATCCGTGCTTCTCGCCGCCGGCAAGACTAGAGAGAATTAGCGCTGAGACCCCCGGGTTCTTTCCGAGTCGATTAGCTCCAAAATGAACATTACCCATGCGGTAAATTTACTTCGATTACCGATATAAAGCAAACCGATGTAATGGACGCTTAAACAGAGCCCAGCCTCAATGTTGGTGTCATCGTCCCTTGTGCGGTGCCAAATCTTGACAACTCGGTCCAGGTCAGCATCCCTTCAGAATCCAGGTTGAAGAGGGCTGGGAGACGCATGCGGCACCTTCGGGGAACTTACGAGATGGCCACGCGGACGTGGAGCGCCCATGAAACCTGGGTTACGAGGTTCCTTGAGCGAATGCGGTGTCGCGGTTCCTATCTTGAGAGCTTTTAAGCAACTGAGACCAAAATGTTGCGACCGTTGTTCCATAGGCTATGACAATGGTTCCTTCACGATCATCGAAGCTGGGTCCTGCAGCTCGGCCCGTCGCGGTACCTATAGATTTCGATGTTTCCAGTGACGTGAAGGCCGAAGGAGTGGTGGAACTCCCGATTCACGTCTGGTGGTCGGAGCCACGACGGACCTTCGATCTAGTGTCCGAAAGAGACCGGCGGCGACTCTATGAGCTCGTGCTTACAGAAGGAGACGAAGCTGACGTTCGTTTCTACGTGCGTTTTGAGACCTTAAAGGATTCGTGGCCTCAACTCTTTCTCCCCCGTCACGTTCGAAGCGCCTGGGAATCAAAGTACCCCGAACTCAGCGCGTCTCATTAAGTGTGTTAACGCCGCTGCAAGAAAGAATTGCCGTCTTGGTGGCGGCGTCATTTGAGGGTTCTGATTTCGCCCTCGCGGGCGGCGCCGCACTCATCTCTCAGGGTTTGGTTGACCGCAAGACGGGTGATCTTGATTTCTTCGGTTCCTCTGAACAGGTGTTGGCCGAGAGACTTCCAGCGATCATTTCCGCACTTGAGCAAGATGGAATGACTGTTGAGGTGCGAAGATCCACTGCCCAATTTGTACGGATTGTAATTCGTGGCATGGATTCTGAGACTGAAGTCGATTTTGGACTTGACGGGCGACTCTTTCCAATTGAGCAAGGCCCGTTCTCGCCAGTGTTGGCGAGTAGAGAATTAGCAGTGGACAAAGTCCTGGCCGATTTGGGAGGGCGGAGGCGAGAGATTTTGTAGACCTTTTTGCACTGGAGCAATTCTTCAAACTTGAAGATCTGTTTGCTTTGGCGAAGGAAAAAGATTGAGGTTTTGACGCAAAGGTTTTTGCGGAGATCACTCGTCGGATGACAGTGTTAGACGCTTCAGAATTTGAAATGGCCGAGAGTGATTTTCTGAGTCTCATTGAAGCAGTTGAAAGATGGCGAGAATTCGCCCTTGCCTTGGCTAAAGAGCAAGAACGTGGACTGGAGTTTGGGCGGTGAATCGGCTGCGCCGAGTAAGACTTCAACTTGCAGGTGACTGGGGTCGATTTAGTTGACACTTAGGAAACCGAACGCAGTCCCTGGTTCGGTCGGGGTTGGTTGAGCTTCAAAATCCCAGATCAAGAAGGTCGGCTGACATATTCGGCACCCAAAGGGCATTAACAGTGCCATTTTCGACCAAGTATGAGGTTTTTCTGGAACTCCCAGTTTCGGCCGAAATACCTCTTCATCAGGAAGAACGAAGCACCCCCAACGGGATTCGAACCCGTGCCGCCACCTTGAAAGGGTGGTGTCCTAGGCCGCTAGACGATGGGGGCCTGTACTGCATCGCCACGAATACAGCGTGGTGGTCGGGCTGCCGGGATTTGAACCCGGGACCTCTGCGTCCCGAACGCAGCGCGCTACCAAGCTGCGCTACAGCCCGCAGCGAGTTCCCTCGCAGCCCGATAATCCTACTCGGCGAAGCGCTGGTCAAACAAAGGTTCAGCCTTCCTCAGATTCAGACGTTTCGGGCGCGTGATACTCGATGACGATCTCACTGATGCGTCGGCGCTCCACGGATTGGGCGCGAAAGGTCCAGTCGCCGAAGGCGTAGACCGTTCCGGCGGCTGGGATCTCGCCGGCGAGATCGAGCACAAAACCGGCGATCGTCACGTACTCGCCCTCAGGAATGGTGATTCCCAATTCCTCTTCAACTTTGTCCACGTGGGTCTGGCCATCGACGAGCCAACGGTCTTCGCGGATCCGAACGATGGGTGGGTCCTCATCCTCGTCGAACTCGTCGCTGAGGTCGCCGACGAGTTGCTCGAGGATGTCGCGGATGGAAATGACGCCGGCGACACCACCGTGTTCGTCGAGGACGAGGGCGAAGGTGCGGCGCTGCTCGCGAAGCTCCTTCAAGCTATCGAGCAGGTCAAGGGTTTCTGGCAGCATCAGGGGACGGCGGATCTTTCTGGCAATTTCGTTGGTTGTGGGGAGTGAAACACCGATGGCGCGTTTGACCGCGGTCGAACGAAAGAGGTCGTTGACGAATAGGACGCCTTCCACTTCGTCAAGGTCGCCCACGACGACGGGAAAGCACGAATGGCCGGTATCACGAACCGCTTCGGCGATCGCTTCGGGCGTCACCGGAATCGTGAGGTAGACGACGTCCACCCGCGGGGTCATGACGTCGCGGAGTTCTAGCTCGCTCAATTGATCCACACGGGCCTTGATCGCGACCGCTTCGGGCGAATCGACCTTAGACGCAGGAGTTCCAGCGAATCGCGCGCGGATTCGCGCGAGGTTCGAAGGTGGAGGCTTCGGGTCGCTCATTCAGAGATGGCGGCGCGAACGGTGGCGGGGCGGTAGGTCTCGTCCTCGTATTCCTCACCGCGAAGCAGCGCCCGGACCGCGGTGCGCACACGCTGCGGGTCGAGTGGCTTTACTACGAAACCTTCGGCCCCGCTTCGGCGCGCGAGGAAGACATCCGCACGTCGATCCAGCAGCATCAGGACCGCGACCGGCTCTGAAGCACCGTAGGACTCTTCGTGTCGAAGGTCCATGCACACGGCCATGCCGCCCATGGAGCCGATCTGCATGTCGACGATGACCAGGTCGACCTCGCCGCGCTGAACACGGTCGCGGACCTCGTGTCCTGTCGCTACTTCCTCAATAAAGAGGTCGGGTCCTTCGAGCATCGTGCGAAGTTCGTGACGCAGCGACGAGAGGTCGCTCGCTAGCAGTACCGTGGCCACGGTTTTTAGCGTAGCAAGCCTTGGCCCGACCAGGAATTGGTTAAAAATTCGTCTTGCCTCGAGGGGGCCGAGTGGTTATCCTGCGGTCTTAGGTCGAGCCGGGGGAGAGTGGATGTCGATTGCTCCAGTGGATTGGTCGGACGCCGCGGCCTGTCGCGGCAGCGAAGGGTCGTTGTTCTTTTCGCCTGACGTTTCTGAACGCAAGGAAGAACGTCACGAACGCGAATTTCTCGCCAAGCGATTGTGCGCCAACTGTCCCGTGCGAGGTGACTGCCTCGAGGCGTCGCTCTCGCGTCACGAAACGTACGGCATCTGGGGCGGCCTCAACGAACTCGAACGTCGAGCGTTGCTCAGGACCTAGGTTGTCCGGAGTCCTCAGGGTCGGGCAAGCGACGAGCATAGAACTGAACGATCAGAATCAGCAATAAGAACGTCACGACGTGCACGCCCGTGCAGTAGAGGCAGATGTTCTTGATGATCAAGAGTTCCGCTGCGACGAGCCAGAGGACGAACGCCATCGACGCGATGATGACGGCGAGTCTGAGGTCGTGAATCCAGCGGCTTCTCGAGCGCCAACACCACGGAGAGTTGAGTACGCAGAGCGCGACGTACCCGCAAAGACCTAAGACCGCGACGGGGATACCGAGGAAATAGGACTGAGGTGACGTCGTGACCTTGGCGCAGTTGATGATTCCGCTGTCCGAACAGAAGAGGTCTTGGGTGCCGTTGAAGTGGGCGTTCGTGAGATACACGGACAAGGCCAGTCCGATCAGACTCAGAAGAAAAGTCGTATAGATCGCCCAGCGGGGGACGGGAGCGATGCCTGGGCTCATCTAGATCTTCATGACCTTCTTCGCCGCCATCACGCCTGGCGACGTGCAGACTGTACTCGGCTGGTTATTGGTGAGTGAACAGATGGACGCGGTCAGGTAGTTCGCTGAGGTGAGGATCGCCTCGGTGATTGGACTGGTGGTGGTGGTCAGGCCCTGGGCGATTGATGTTCGAGAGAGCCCGGCGAGGGTCGCTGGAGTAAAGCTGGCACCCGATATCAAGAACTTGTTGCCGATCGACATGAACGGAATGGAACCGTTGTCCGTCGACGGCAGACCCTTGATGTACTTGGACGTGTCGTACTTGTCGAACAGCGCCAACTGTGACTTAGTCGGAGTCTGGAGCTTCGTGTAGGAACTCGTTGCCGAGTCATAGACGTTGGTCTCGAACTCGATGCTCTTAAAGGCGACGTAGGGCGAGGTGAACTTGGACTTTACGAACGTGAAGGTCGGCGTGCTCGGGTCAATATCCGAGGACGAACTGGTCATGTTCCCGAGTCCTGACCAGGTCCCGAATCGACTTAGCGCGATGATGGTGGGCCAGCGCTGGGCGGCGCAGAACGGGCAATACTCCGCACCGAAGTAAAACACCTCAGGAAGGGTCTTGCCGTTGACGCTCGCGCTGAGCATGGGTTGGCCCGAAATGCTCTGAGGCGGCGTGACCGGCGCGACCGGCGAGGAAACGCCGACGGTGTTAAAGACCGAGGCAGGAACGGTCGTGAGTTCGGAGACCGTCGCCGAGTCGGTGGCCTGGAACGTGGACGAGCCCGCCGAAGGCGACGATCCGCTCGTGACCTTGATGATGACGAGCGCGGCGACGACGAGAACCACGAGACCCACCGCGAGCCAGGTGAACAAGCCCGCGGGGCGTCCGTTCGATGCTTTCGTAGGTGGCCTCTTCGGTGCAGGTTTCTTTGCCACAGTGCTCCTCGCGTCTCTGGAATATCAAACTTACTAGAAGTTCTGTAGCCATCGACTCAGGTCAGCGATCCCTAGGTAGTTTGCGTTATGGCCGAAATCTTGATTCCACGACCAGCCGCGACGGTCCTGACGCTACGTGAAGGGAGAAATGGTTACGAAATTCTTATGTTGCGTCGTAACCTCAACAGCGATTTCGTAGGCGGCGCGTACGTGTTCCCAGGGGGCGGTGTCGACCCCGCCGACGCGAGTGACGTAGCCCAGCAACTCAGCGTCGGAATGACCGACGCGTCGTGTTCGGCGC
>Ga0302276_10001924_pt1 | contig 18526 bp, 15 predicted proteins | sample III_Bog_N2_3_FD_198768 | JGI IMG/M metagenome (GOLD analysis project Ga0302276, IMG submission 198768) | Peat permafrost microbial communities from Stordalen Mire near Abisko, Sweden - III_Bog_N2_3 | ecosystem: Environmental > Terrestrial > Soil > Wetlands > Peat | place: Sweden: Abisko...
TGTGCGGTGTCTAAGCCATTATGAATCCGCGCCAAGCCTTTACGCTCATTGAATTATTGGTGGTGATTGCCATCATCGCGATTCTGGCCGCGCTATTGCTACCGGCGCTGGGCCGGGCCAAACAAAGTGGCTACCGCACAGTGGATTTGAACAATCTCAAGCAACTTGGCGTGGCCATGAACCTCATGGTGCAGGACAATAATGACGTCATGCCCTGGCCCAACTGGCTTTCCGGAGAGAAGAGCGTGGCCAATCCCCCCCAAGGCTGGCTTTACACCTACGATGCCTCCCTCCGCGGGTCGGCGAAGTTCCCGGAGCAAACCGGGAGTTTTTGGCCCACGCTGCACAATCCGCTGATGTATCTGTGTCCCAATGACGACACCAACAACGCCTTGTTCAAAACCCGGCCCCAGCAGGATTCCAGCTACGTCATGAACGGTGCCGTGTGCGGCTATGCCCGCGCCTTGAATCCCCCGGTGAAACTGTCCCATTTATCCTCCTCCGCCGTGGCTTTTTGGGAATGCAACAACGCCACCGCCGCCGATAACGTGAAGCTCTTCAATGACGGCGCGAGCAGTCCCAGCGAAAATGTCAGCGGCCGGCACGGCAAGGTGGCCATTGTGGGCCGGTTTGACGGCTCGGCCCCCCTGATCCAGCTCACCACCTGGGAGGACGAGATGAACGAAAGCACCGCCAATGAATTGTGGTGCTATCCTGACAGCACCAACGGCAGGTGACGCCCATGAAACCCCGGCCCACCCCCCGAATCCCCCGCGCGTTCACGCTCATTGAACTGCTGGTCGTCATCGCCATCATCGCCATTCTGGCGGCCATGCTGCTGCCGGCGTTAAACCGCGCCAAGCAAAGCGGTTACCGGGCCGTGGATTTAAACAACCTCAAGCAGTTCGGCGTGGCCATGAACCTGGTCGTGGAGGACAATAACGACACCATGCCCTGGCCCAATTGGGCTTCCGGCGAGGAGGCGGCCCCCACCCCCCAGGGCTGGCTCTACACCCTGGATCTGACCGCCATCGGCGCCGCCGCCTTCCCGGAGCAAACCGGGAGTTTCTGGCCCACGCTGCATAATCCCCTGACCTATCTGTGTCCGAGTGACAATACCAACAGCGCATTATTCCAATTGCGGCCCCAACAGGATTCCAGCTACGTCATGAACGGCGCCGTTTGCGGCTACACCAACGTCTTGAATCCGCCGGTGAAATTGTCGAAGTTGTCCCCTTCCGGCGTCGCGTTTTGGGAATGCAACAACGCCACCGCCTCGGATAACGAGTATCTGTTCAATGACGGCGCCAGCAGCCCCGATGAAAACGTCAGCGGCCGGCACGGTAAGGTGGCCATCTTTGGCGGGTTTGACGGCTCGGCCCAACTGATTCAAATCACGATGTGGGAGGAAAAGATGAATGAATCCAACGCCAACGAATTATGGTGTTATCCCAACAGCCCCGACGGGCGGTGAACCGATGAATCGCCGGCCGCCAGCCGCCCCGTCCCGCGCCTTCACGCTCATCGAACTGCTGGTCGTGATCGCCATCATCGCCATTCTGGCGGCGCTGCTGCTGCCGGCGCTCGCCAAAGCCAAAGTGATCGCCAAACGCAACGGTTGTGTGAACAACCTCCGGCAAATGGGCCTCGGGTCGGCCGTTTATTCCGCCGATTCCACCGATTTCCTCCCGCCCTGGCGCGGCTATGATCCCTACCCCGGACAGGGCAAGATGAATTTGATGAGTGAATCCCACTTCAGCCGCTATGTCTGGCTGGATGAGGATCACACCCACCTGCGCTGGCTCATCAACGGCAACGTCCCCCAGCCCGTGGACTGCCATTTTGAAAACGCCGGCTACCTTTACCCCGCCAAATACATCGGCAACGGCGGGATTTATTTCTGCCCCTGCCTACCCACCGGTGATTATTCCGAGGCCACCTACGATCCGCTGCTCACCACCGACAGCCTCAAGGGCTGTGTCCGATCCAGCTACTTTTACAACCCGCGCGTGGTGGACGCCGCCAACGCCAACTACCTCCGCCGCTACCAGAAAAGCAGCCAGTTCGAGGGGCACCGCCTGTTCGGCTGCGACGTCATCACCCAACTGCGCCCCGACTACACCGCCCACCTGAAGGACACCGGTTACTCCGTCCTCTTCACGGACGGCGCGGCGAAATTCGTCCGGAGCCAGGCGGCCTTTGACGCCGTCGAGGCGATGCACCAAACGGCCTCCCCCGGCGGGTCGGTGTTTGGCACCCCCGAACAACTGGACGAGGTTTTCAATTTGTTGGAACAATGAACCCCCAAATACCCCCCACTCCGCGCCGCGCGTTCACCCTGGTGGAACTCCTCGTGGTGATCGCCATCATTGGCATTCTCGCGGCGATGCTCCTGCCGGCGCTGACCAAGGCCAAGCTCCAGGCCAGCGAGGTGACCGACCTGAACAACCTCAAGCAGATCATGGTCGCCCTGCATGAGTATTGCTCCGATGCGGGCGACGTGCTGCCGCCGCCGAACTGGGACAACGGCGGTTTCAACGGCGCGAACGGCAACGGCACCTTCGCCGGCTGGCTGTATAAGCCCGATCTCTCCGCCACCGGCACCAACCGCTTTGCAATCACCGGCGGACTCTTTTGGCCCGTGTTGCACGACCCGAAGGTCTATGTTTGCCCCAGTGACAACCTCCAGATGTCGCACTGGTCCGACCACTTCCAGGCCACGGTGCAGCGGGCGCAGCAACTTTCCACCTACGCCATGAATGGCGGCATCATTGGCTACATGGCCATGGCTTATCCCGCCGTCAAGCTGGCGCAACTGCGGCCGACCGATTGCGCCTTCTGGGAGACCGATGAAACCGAACCCTACTATTTCAACGACGGCGCGAATTATCCGCCGGAGGGCGTCAGCGGCCGGCATCACCAAGGTGGCATCCAGGGCGTGTTTGACGGCTCGGCCAATTACGTCAAACTGAACCTCTGGTATGCGCAGGTGCAGGAGACCAACCGCAACCGGCTCTGGTGTTACCCCAACAGCCCGGATGGACGATGAAATCAAGACCCGGCATCCTACTGATTTTGCTCCTGACGGCGGTGGTTGCCGGCGCGTGGTGGCTGCATCCCGGCCATCCCACCCGCCGCGCCAACGTGGCGGATTTTGAGTCCGACATGACCGAGGGGCTGCTGCGCGGGATTATCCAAGAATTGGATGCCGGCCGGCCGCCGGTCTATTTTGTCGCGTTCGGTGAGGCGCGGACCGAACCCACGCATGCCTTCATCGCCCGGTTTGCCGATCACTTGCCGCCGGTACGGGCGTTTACTTCCTCCGTCACCACCCCCACGGGGTTGGTCTTGGAAACCGCCACCGGCCGGGCAGGGGTGATCATTCAGATCATCAGTTTCAAAGAGTACGTTCCCGGAACCTTTGATGTGCGCGTATCGCTCTCCAACCAGCCGCCGGGTCGTGACCAGTGTATCTTCCGCGTCTTCAACCGGGGCGGTGGATGGACCATCAAAAGCCGCCAGCCGGCCTGAATTTTTCATGATTCCAAGCCTGCCACCCCTACAACCGCGCGGCCCGTACGGCCGGGGCGGGTGTCCAACCCAGCCGAAAACCAATGAGCAAAAGTATCCTGATCCTCTGTTTGGCGGGCATCCTGACGGCCGTTGGCGTCGGGTGGTGGCTGCATGCCCGCCACAATCCCCGCGCCGCCAACATGGCGGAGTTTGAAAATGACGTGACCGACGGCCTGTTGCGCGGGATCATTCAGGAACAGGATGCCGACCAGCCGAAGGCTTATTTTGTGTCCTTTGGCGCGGATCAGACGGACCCCAGCCGGCTCTTCATGGCGCGGTTTGGCGGGCATAATCCCCCCGTGCGCGGCATCTCCTCCTCCTTCACCCTCCAGGGTGGACAGCGGGTGGAAACCGCCCGCGCCCGGACGGCGGTTTTCGTCCAGGTTTTGCGCTGCCGGCAATTCTCCCCCGGCACCTTTGATGTCCTGGTCCTGTTTCCGAAACTGCCGGACGGCGAAAACCGGTTTACCTACCGTGTGTCCAATCAGAGCGGCGATTGGACCATCCTCCGCCGCGTGCCGGAGTTGAACCGTCAAAAGCAATTTGCATTGTAACCCAGCCGGACGGATTTCCCGCCCCGCCACCGCCCGTCCCCAGTAAACACCTGTCCATAAGATAGGTGACAAGACAAGTTCCGCTGCTCGTGTAAAGTAGGAGTAAGTCCACTCGTTACAAACTGCCCAGGCGCCCGCCTTGGCAGGCGGGGTCTTGCGCCCCGGTAAAAAGGCCGGTGGATGAGCCATAAACCACAACCACAATAAACGACGAAAACCCATCATCCCATGCAAACTCCCACCCACCTGACCGGCCGGCTCCCCGGGTCCGGCCTGACCCAACTGTTCCTCTTCCTGCTCCTGGCGCTGTCAGCCGCGCTCCCGGCCCGGGCCCAGTTCATCAATGGCTCCTTCATCAAAGGCTGCAATCTCGCCTGGGAAAACGGCGATTACAACAACTGGCTGGGGCTCGACCCCACCGAAACCAGTTGGGGCGTGGATTACAACTCCGGGGACCTGAACTCCTACCTGGCCAACATGCACACCATGGGCATCACCGTGTTGCGCGTCTGGGTCAATGAAGGCGACATGGGCGACACCATCAACGGCAGTGACTATGTCACCGGCGTGACCGCCACCTGGACGGCCAATTTTGCCAACATGGTCCAACTCGCGGCCAACAACGGCATCGAGTTGTATGTCACCCTGAACAACGGCCGCGAGGACTGGCTGGAAAATTCCGCGCAGGCCGCCGCCTATTTAAACAACGCCCTGTTGCCGCTCATCAAAACCTACAAGGGCAACTCCACCATCTTCGCCATTGACCTGATGAACGAAATTGACGGGTGCGTGCAGGGATCCGAGGGCAATTACACCACCACCGGCGCGACCTGGGCCCAGGCGCAATCTTACATCAAAACCTTCGCCGCCGCCATTCACAGCGCTGACTCCAGCCGCCGGGTCAGTTGTTCCACCGGCTGGCATCAATGGAACAACCTGAGCTATTTCAAGGGCTTGGGGCTGGACTTCTACGATTTCCACAATTATCAGGACACCCCCTCCTTTCCCTCGGCCGCCAGCCTGGGCATGGACAAGCCCATTTACATCGGTGAATGCGGCCAGTCCACCGCCACCTGGAGCGACGCCATCCAAAGCACCTGCGAATTGGACGCCCTGAACAGCGCCTACAACGAAGGGTATGCCGGCGTGGGCATTTGGGATTATGAATATCCCGGCAGCACGGATTACCTGGCGATGGTCAACGCCAACGGCAGCAACCGCGAGGTCTGCTCGACCATTCAGAACTGGCAGCCGCCGGGCGGCGGCGGTGGCGGCGGGGCCATTGCCAACGGCACCTATGAAATCGTGAATCTCGGCAGCGGCCAGTGCTTGGATGTGGATGCCGCGGGCACCGCCAACGGCACGCTGATTGACCAGTATCCCTATGGCGGCAACACCTGGCAGCAGTGGACCCTCACCAAACAGAGCGGCGGCTGGTATCAGATCATCGGCGTCGCCAGCGGCAAGTCGCTGGATATCAGCAATGCCGGCACCATCAACGGCACCAGCGTGGACCTCTGGCCTTATAGCGGCAATGCCAACCAGCAATTCACCATCACCGCCACCAGCGGGGGGTATTACCGCATCACGCCGGGCAATGCCACCGGCTCCTGTGTGGAGGTCAACGGCAATTCCGACGCCGATGGCGCCCTGGTTCAAATCTGGACCTACGGTGCCGCCACCGGCCAACAATGGAAATTCGTGGCCGAGTGACCCGCCGTGCCGGCCCGGCGGTCGGGGCGGAGCGCATCAACCGCAGCATGAGGGTTGAATGCGTCACGCCCCCGCCGCCGGAGTGCCGGTCGGTGATCGGGGCAAGCCCTCAATTTCAGTTGCAGGGTTACAAGCGTTAAAAGGGTTAAAGGGTTAAAGGGTTAAAATGCCGGTCAAGGTGTGCGGGCGCCGGCTGGCATTGACATTTGGATGGCAGGCATTAGCGTGAGTGTCAGCACATCCAAGTTCCATGATGAGCGCTTCAGAATTTACGACCGGATGCCACATGCCCAAAATGTACCCGCCGCTCGCCGCGCTCGCGGGCCTGGTGCTGCTGTGCGTGGCCGGCACTCTCCGTGCGCAAACACTGGCGGACCTGGGCGGCACCGGGCCGGTTCCGGGGACGAATGACCTGGCGCAAACCAGTACCAACGGAAACACGACTTTTCCCGAAGGACTGAATTATTTCACCGACAACCAGAGCACCCATGGCGCCGGCGAGCCGGGACAGACGTTTACCACGGGGACCAATACGGCGGGTTATGCGCTGACGGCGCTGTCGTTTAAGACCGCCGGGCTGGGCTCGGACAGCGGTACGACCAACGCCCAGCCTTATTACCTGCACCTTTATTCGGTGTCCGGCGGCACGGTCACACTGCTGGAAACTTACACCTCGGGCAATGTCGCTTTCAACGACGGGGACTGGCTGCAATGGAGCAATTTCTCCCTGGCGCTGAATCCCTCCACGGCGTATGCCTGGTCGTTTGGCAAGGCGAGCGCGACCACCGGTTGGGAGGCGCTGGCGGTTGCCACGAACAATCCTTATGCCGGCGGTCAGATCGGGCTGTTCACCCCGGCCGGCGGCACGGTCACCTTCGGCAGCAATACGATGTATGACGCGGTGTTCGATCTGCGTCTGGCCCCGACCCTGGTGCCCAGTATCAACCAAGTGACGGGATTGCCGACGAACAACGTGCTGGCGGGGACGCCGGTGACCTTTACGGCAGGCGTGTCGGGGGCGCGACCGCTCGCCCTGCAATGGCAGTTCAACGGTGGCGACGGTTACGCCAGCCTCCCCGGAGCCAATACCAACACGCTGATGCTGACCGCCATGCCGACCAACAGCGGCGCTTACGAACTGGTGCTGACGAACAGTTACGGGGCCGTGACCAGCGCGCCCATCACGCTCACGGTGACGCTGGACACAAATCCGCCGGCCATTTTGAGCGGCTTCAACGTTGGGGCCATGAATGTGGAACTGGATTTCACCAAAACCCTCTCGGTCGCCGCCGCCACCAATCCCGCGAATTATGTTTTCACGGACGGACTGGCCGTCACCGCCGCGTCCCTGATGGCGGACAATTCCTCCGTGTTGCTGACCACCGCGCCGCTGGTTTATGGGAGCAATTACACGCTCGTCATCAATGGCGTCCAAGATCAGGCGATTCCGCCGAATACCATCGCCCCGGATACGACGGTCAATTTCACCGCCGCGCTCCGCACCCGGACGTCGCTGGACATTGGCTGGCGGTTTCAACTGGGGGATCCGCCGGATGTGACCACCAACGTGACGTATTATCCCGAGATCCCCGATCTGGCCAAGCTGGATGCCGATGAAGTCGGCCCGGCGACCAACCTGAATTCGGAGACTTACATGGAGACGATCCGGATTGATCCGCTCGCCACCCACGCGGGAGAAAACGTCTCCTTCGTGCAGACGAACTTCAACGACAGCGGCTGGCGGTGGCTGAACCTGCCGCATGATTGGGTGGTGGAATTGCCCTTCAATTCGTCCGCCGACGGCGGCCATGGTTACAAACCGGTCGGCAACAGTGCTTTTGGGGTGAACAACTTCGGTTGGTATCGGCATACGTTCACCCTGCCGGCGAATGATGCGGGGCGGACGCTGGGGCTGGAATTTGACGGCGTGTATCGCAACTGCCTGGTGTGGTTGAACGGGCATATCCTCGGGCGGAATGTCAGCGGCTATTCGAGTTTTCATTTTGATGTCACGCCCTACGCCAATCCCGGCGGGACCAACGTGCTGGTGGTGCGGGTGGATGCCAGCCGGTTCGAGGGCTGGTTTTATGAGGGGGCCGGCATTTACCGGCATGTCTGGCTGACGGCGGAGAACCCCGTTCACGTCGCGGAATGGGGGACGTTTGTGGCCACCACCGCGCTGGCGGGTTCCAACGCCACGCTCACGGTGCAAACGGACGTCACCAACCAGAGCGCCACGGCGACGGCCAATGGCAGTGTCACCTCGACCATCTACGATGCCGGCAGTAATGCGGTGGCCACCGTGACGTCGCCGGTGAGCATCCCGGCCGGACAGGATCTGGTGGTGACGCAAACCATCACCCTGGCGGCCAACCGGTGGTCCCTGCAAACGCCGTATCTATACAATCTGGGCACCACGGTGAGCAATCAGAATACAATTGCGGATATTGACAACACCCCCTTTGGCGTGCGGACGGTGGCGATTGATTCCACCAACGGGGTGTCCATCAACGGCCGGCATGTGGAAATCCAGGGCATGTGCAACCACCAGGACATGGCGGGCGTGGGTTCGGCGCTGCCGGACCGGCTGCAATATTTCCGCGTTGAACGGCTCAAGGAGATGGGCGTGAACGGCTGCCGCACCTCGCATAATGAGCCGACGGAGGAGTTTCTGAATGCCTGCGACCAGTTGGGGATGCTGGTGCTGGACGAAAACCGCCGCCCGGGGACGAATGCGGAGCCGTTGTCCGAGTTGAGCCGGCAAATCCGCCGGGACCGGAATCATCCTTCGGTGTTCATGTGGTCGCTCGCCAATGAAGAACCGCTCCAGGGCACTTCCACCGGGGCCTCGATCATCCAGGTCATGCAGAACCTGGTCCATGCCATGGACTCCACGCGGTTATGCACGGCCGCGCTGAATTCCTGGGGCAGCGGATTCAGTTCGGTGTTGGACGTCAACGGCTTTAACTATCAGTTGGGCCAGCAGGATGCGTTTCATGACAACCACCCGGGCCGGCCCATCATCGGCACGGAAACCTCCAGCCAGGTCACTGATCGCGGAATCTATGCGAATGACACGGTGGACGGATTTGTCTGGGGTTACGATCTCGAGAGCAGCAACGTCGGCTGGGGCGAGCCGGCCGAAGTGTGGTGGCCTTATTACGATGCCCGGCCGTGGTCCTCGGGGGGCTTCTCGTGGACGGGTTTTGATTATCGCGGCGAGCCCACGCCCTACGGCTGGCCCTGCATCAACTCGCATTTTGGCACGCTGGACACCTGCGGTTTTGCAAAGGATAACTTCTATTATTACCAGGCCAACTGGACGCTCAAGCCCGTGCTGCACGTTTTCCCGCACTGGAACTGGGGCGCCCCGGGCCAACCCATCAATGTCTGGGTCTTTGGGAGTTGCGAGGCGGTCGAGTTGTTCACCAACGGCGTGAGTTTGGGCCGGGAGGCGCTGGACGTTCAGGACCACGCGGAATGGGACAACGTCCCTTACGCCCCGGGCACACTCCAGGCCGTCGGCTATGTCAGCGGCGTGCCGGTGCTCACCAACACGGTGGTCACCACGGGGACGCCGGCGGCCCTGGCGTTGATTCCCGACCGCAGCACGCTTCTCTCGGATGGCCGCGATGTGTCGGTGGTAACGGTGGTCGTGCAGGATGCGCTGGGCAACCCAGTGCCGACGGCGAGCAATACCGTGACCTTTGCCGTCAGCAACGGAACCCTCCTCGGCGCCGGCAATGGCGATCCCAGTTCGCACGAGGCGGACAAGGCGAGCAGCCAGCGCTCGGCCTTCAACGGCCTGGCCGCAGTGTTCATCCAGTCCCTCAACCAGCCCGGCACGATCACGTTGACGGCGACTTCCCCCGGTTTGACCCCCGCCACGATCACCCTCACGGAAGCCGCCACCCTGCCGCCGCCGGCCGCGCCCACCGGCGTGGCGGCCGTCGGCGGAAACGCGCAGGTGACGGTGACCTGGGACGTCGTGCCCGGAGCGACCACCTACAACCTGTGGCGGTCCGCAACGAGCGGCGGACCTTATACGCTCATGGCCGGAAACCTCGGGGGCGTGAACCTGGGCCTCGTGGACAACACCGTCACCAACCTGTCCACCTATTATTATGTGGTGACCGCCAATGGGAATGGCCCCAGCGTTAATTCGGCGGAAGTCAGCGCCACGCCGGCCGCCATGGTTACCGACCTCACGGCGGTGGCGACCAACGGCCATGTTTTCATCAGTTGGCCGGGCTCGCCCGGGGCGACGTATAATCTCAAGCGTTCCGGAGTCACCGGCGGGCCTTACGCGCTGATTGCCACCACCACCGCCACGAATTTCACCGATGCCGCAGTGGCCACCTGCGAGACTTATTATTATGTGGTCACCATCACCAACGGCGGTTTCGAAAGCCTTGACTCGCCGGAGGCCGGCGTCCCCCTGCCGGGCGCGCTCCCGGTTCCCCTGACGAATGCGGACATCGGCCTGGTGGGCGCTCCCGGCGGGGTTTCGTATTGCGGCAACCAGTTCACCATTGCCGGCTCGGGCGCGGACATTTGGGGGACGAACGACGCCTTCCAGTTCGTATATGCCTATGTTCCGGTCGCCCCCAACTGCGACCTTCGCGCCCGGGTGGTGAGTGTCGATGACACCTCGGCCAACGCCAAGGCCGCCGTGATGATCCGGCAGACGCTCGATCCCGGTTCCCCGCATGCGCTGGTTGATGTGGAACCCGGCGCGGGCATCGAATTCATTTATCGCACCGTCACCAACGGCGCCAGCACGAGCGCGGTGGTGACCGGCGAGGCCCCGCCCAACTGGGTGCGACTGACGCGCACCAACACGCTGTTCACCGCCTACTGGTCGCCCGACGGCAACACTTGGAACGAGTTCGGCACGGCCACCATCCCCATGACGAACACCGGTGCCTACGTCGGCCTGGCGGTCTGCGCGCACAATCTCGGCACCCTGGCCACTGCGGTGGTGGACAACTTCAGCGCCAACTTCCTGCCCGCCAACACCCCGCCGACCCTGGCGGCCATCCCCAACCAGACCGTCAATGTGGGGCAGACGGTCAATCTCACCACGCCGGCCAATGACTCAAATTTGCCGCCGCTGACACTGACCTACAGTTTACTGACGGCACCGGCCGCCGCCACGCTCACTCAAACCAACAACACCAATGCGGTCTTCGGTTGGCGGCCGGAGGTGGCCAATGCCGGCACCGTCAACCCGGTGACGGTGAAGGTGACCGACAACGGCCTGCCCAGCCAGAGCGCCACCCAGAATTTCACCATCACCGTCAATCCCCTGACGCTGCCGCAAGTGCCGACATTCGGCTGGCAGAACGGCCGGTTCACCCTGTTGGTGACCAACCGCCAGGTCGGCCCGGATTACGCGGTGCAGGGCTCGAGTAATTTGCTCGACTGGAGCACCCTGTTCATCACCAATTCGCCGCCGACGAATGCCTTCCAGTGGACGGACTCCAATGCGCTGACGACGCCCCTCCAATTCTATCGCATCAAAGTCGGCCCGCCATTGCCGTAAATGAAACGGCATTTTCCCGGCACTTTTTTCCCGGCGGTGGACATTGGTTTCCACTGCAAGTCCGGTGCGATCATCCTGACCATCGCTGGTATGTGGATGGGGGTTTGCAAGTTCAGTGGCGGTTTCGGCGGTTGCCAGGCCCGGGTTTTGTGGTAGAATAACTGTGGAAGTTCGATTTTTATGAACACGGTCACCTTGAACGAAGCCCAGCAACATCTTCCCGAACTGGTGCGGAAACTCACCCGCGATGGAGAATTGCTCATCACCGACGCCGACCAACCCGTCGCCCGGCTTTCCGTGGTGACTCCGCGTCCCTCGCTGCGCAATCTGGAGCCAAGGTCGGTGGGGGCGGTGCTTCGCCCTTTTCCTTCACCGTCAGACGACCTGCTTGGGGAAATGCTTGACCCGCGCCCATGATTGGGACAGACACCACCTTTCTGGTTCAGCTTGAACTCGTCGAGTTACCCGCCCACCAAGCCGCTCACCAGTTCTTGCAGCACAAGATCCTGCAACCGCAAGTTCCCCTTGCGCTCGCCCCGCAGGTGCTGGCCGAATTCATTCATGTCGTCACCGACCCCCGCCGTTTTCAAAATCCCCTGACTTCCGAAGAGGCCCTGGCCAAGGCCCGTTTCTGGTGGCAAGCCGCCGAAGTGCATCAGGTCTTTCCCAATCACGATTCCACCGCCTTGTTCCTCGACTGGATGCAACGCCATAAGCTTGGTCGCAAACGCATTCTGGACACACAACTCGCGGCGTTGTTTTGGTCCGCCGGGGTGCGTCAGATTCTGACGGCCAATCCCGCAGATTTCCAAATTTTTGGCTTTCAGTTGCTGACCCCGTAAGGGCCGGCCGACGCTGAGAAATCACTTCCATCCGTTTTCCACAAACCCCGTTTTTCGGCCTTTGACTTTTCTCTTCTCAACCCCGGCACGCCCGGACAAACGCCTTGAAAATGGCGCGGTGTTCCGCGTAACGGTCCGTCAGGCGTTCAGGATGGAATTGGACGCTCAAGAGAAACGGCAGCAGACCGGCGGCTTCCGGCTTTAATTCCATCGCCTCGATGACGCCGTCGCTCGTGCGCGCCACGGCCACCAGCGGGTCGGCGGGACCGGCCACGGCCTGGTGATGGGAACTGTTCATCCCCAGCGGTTTGCCCCCGACGATCCGGGCCAGCAGCGATCCTTTTGCCACGGGCACGTGATGAACGAAGTCGCAGGATTTGTCCATCCGCCGGTGGTTGATGGCCCCCGGCACTTGTTGGCCGATATCAATGATCAATTTGCCGCCCAGGGCGATGTTCAACATTTGGTGGCCGCGGCAGATGGCCAGCAGGGGCTTGCGCTGGCGGAAGATTTCATCCAGCAAAACCAACTCGCGCAGGTCGCGGCCGCCGCCGTCGGGCGTTTCTTCCACGGTTTTGCGCAGGGCGCGCGGCACTTTGGTTTCGTAGAGATCGGGATTGATGTCGTCCCCGCCGGTGAGCAACACGCCGTCCACGCGCCGGAGCGCTTCCGCCAGCACGGCGCGGTCGGTCGTCATGGGCACACACACCGGGATGCCGCCGGCCTGCAGCACGGAGGCGTCATACTTGATCGAAAGGCTGGCGGAGAGGTCGCTGAATTCGACCCCGCATTTTTCGACGCACGGCGACACCAGAATCAAAGGCATTTTCACCATGCCCCAAGGTAGAATCCGCCGGGGGGATTGTCAGGGAAAATCACGGGGTCAGCAGCGCCCAGGCGCACCACAGGACGGGCGCCTGCCCGTGCAGGTCGCCCACGGAACGCGGCCGGTCCAGGTAAAACTGCCGGTCCTTGCTCTGGTTGGTGCCGACGCAGATTTCCCGGACGTTGCCGTCGTCGTTAATATAGCCGCACAAGCCGATCCAGCCGCGCCGCGCACAATCGCCATATTCCGCCGCATCCAGCCAGCCGTGTTTGACGCCCACAATCATGGCATAGGTGAACATGCCGGTGCTGGAAGTTTCCACCCAGGATTGATCGTCATCAATCAACTGCCGCCACAGGCCGGAGGGGGATTGATACGTTTTCAGACCGGCCATCATCTTCTTGTATCCGGCCATGATCCGGGCGTATTGCGGATGATCCGGCGGCAGCGAACTCAAGACCTCCGCCATCCCCACCGCAAACCAGCCGTTGCCGCGCCCCCAGTAATAGGGAATCTCCGGCCCGTGAAAAAACAACCCATTGGGCTTTTGCAGTTTGTCCAGATATGCCGCCATTTCGTTGGCCGCGCGGTCGGCGTATTTCGGATCCTTGGAGGCCCGGTAGGCTTGAATCTGGAGCGCACTGATCATGAACATGTCATCCACCCACCAGCGGGTTTCGCGGGTGAGCCCGTTGGTGGAGCCGACCCATTGCTGATCGGCAATGCCCAGGCCGAGATCCAGATATTTTTGCCCGCCGTTCACCAGGTAGATTTCCAGCGGCACCACGCCGAACACATGGGAATCCACATGATTATCGCGCGGGATCAGGGCGTTGCCCTCGGTCGGAAAAATATCGTCGTAGCGGCGCACCAGTTGTTCTTTCAAGGCCGCATCGCCAATCGTATCCGCAAAACGCAGGCCGCCAAAAGCGGTGCAGACCTCCGGGTAAATGATGTAGCCCACCGATTTGTTGACGGCATGTTTCCGCGCCAGGAAATTTTGCGCGATTTTTTCGCCGACGGCCCGGGGATCGGCGTTGGCGGGCAGGTTTTGGAAGGCGGCCACCGGGGGGCGTTTACAGGTATTACAAGTGGACCGGCAGCCGTCCAGCAGGAAGACCAGCAGGAACCAGGGCAGGGCGGTAAAAATGGATTTGTGCATGCGCCATTTGTAAACTGCCACCCGGAGGTTTGTCGAATGCAAAAACCGTCAAACCCCGGCTGCCGGGAACCGCTCGCGAATGCGCCGCCGCAGATGCTCCTCGTCCGACGGCTGGTAGCGCCGCCGCGTGATCAACCGCTGCACCGCATCCAGCAGTTCCAGCCAGTCCTCGAGGGGTGGCTCCGGCACCGGTTGCCACGAGTCAAACCGCTTGGCCCGATGGTAGAACCGCCACTCGCGGCTGACGTGCTGAACATAAACCTGCAGCTTGGTTCCGTCTTCGGTCACCCGTTTCCAACTGATTTCAGCTTTGGCCATTTGGTTTTAAATTGATTCCGGTAACTCCACGCCGGCCACCGCCATGGCGGCGATGCCCTCTTCGCGCCCGATGAACCCCATCAGTTCATTCGTCGTGGCCTTGATCCCGATTTGCTTTTCCGCCACGCCCAGGGCGGCGGCAATGCGCTTTTTCATTTCGGCGATGTGCGGGTAAATCTTGGGGGCCTGGGCAATGACCGTGGCATCCACATTGACGATCCGGCCCCGGCGGACGCCGATCTGCCGGGCGGCCTCTTCCAGAAATATTTTACTGGGAACCCCGCGCCAGCGCGGGTCGGTGTTCGGGAAAAAGTGGCCGATGTCCGGCTCGCCCATCGCGCCGAGCAACGCATCGCAGATGGCGTGCATCAGGGCGTCGGCATCCGAATGACCGTCCAAGCCCCTGGTATGCGGGATTTCCACCCCGCCCAAAACGAGCTTGCGACCGGCGACCAATTGATGAACGTCATAGCCAATGCCAACATGAACCATAACGGACTATAAAATTTCCCCGGGCATTGACCAAGAAGTTTATCGTGCTGCTTTTGGCTTCCGTTTGGCTCCAGCCGACGCTTGCTTCCGTTCGGCCGTCACCCGGGCCCATCGCAACCGTGCGGCCGTCGCAATTTTTGCGCGGGCGGCGGCGCTTATTTTCCGACGCGCACTGGGTTTGGTGGTCTTCGCGCGTTTCGGTTTCGGGGCGGCGGCGGCGGGTGGGACTTCCACCGGCGTGGTGGGTGCGGATGCGTCCAATTCAATGCCAAAGACATCGGCCACCTCGGAATCGGTCATAACCGGCGCACCCTGGGTCTGGCGCACGGCTTCGGCGGCGGAGGCCTGGCTGATCAAGTCGGCGGGATCCACGCCCCGGAGCAGAAACAGCAGCCCCGGATTTTGGTCCAACCGGGCGCCCACCCCATACAGCGAGGCGGCCAGATGTTTGCACAGATCCGCCCAGTCCGGGCAGGAACAGTCCATGTCAATTTCCTTCGGGGTCGGGAACAGGCCGCGTTCCGGCCGGGTGACAATCTGCATCACAGCCGAGGAAAGTTTGCCCTGCAACAACTCGATGAGGGAATCAATCTTCCCGGCGCATTCGGTCTGGATGGCCTTCCACAGCGCCGGGGCCAGGGGCTTGATTTTGATGTCAATTTTGTAAAGCGAAGAGCCGGACACCTTGGCGGTCACCAAGCCCTTGCTGATTTGCAAATCCACCACCGAACCGTTGCGAACATAAGTCCGCCCGCGCGGGAGCCGGTTGGCATAATCGCTGTAGGCTTCGAGGTTGTCACACCAGGCCTTGCCCCAAAACGTGCCGGCGATCTTCCGCCCCTCCAGCACCACCGGCAGGGCGGCCTGGCCGTGCTTCTTGCTCAGTTTGGCCAATTCGCGCGCGGCATTGGCCCGGCGTTGCGCCACCGGAACGTAAGGCCGCCATCCGAAGGATCCCCAGCTCATAAATAATTATCGAGTTGTTTCGTGTGTATCCGAGTTTTTCCAATCTGCCGGTCAGGCCGCAGTTTCATCCTCCGTGGTGGCGTTGATGTCCAGCGCCACAAACCGGAGCAGTTCCGAATTATTCATTTCCGTCAACAGCCGCTCACCGCCTTCGCCCAAAACATCTTCGGCCAGGGCGCTCTTGCTGGCAATCACTTTATGAATCCGCTCCTCCAGGGTTCCCCGGCAGGTGAATTTATGGACGATTACATTCCGCTTTTGGCCGATGCGAAAGGCGCGGTCGGTGGCCTGATTTTCCACCGCCGGGTTCCACCAACGGTCAAAATGAATCACATGCGAGGCGGCGGTGAGATTGAGCCCGGTGCCCCCGGCTTTGAGCGAGAGGACAAAAAACGGCGGTCCGCCGTCCCGCTGAAAGGCGTCCACCAGTTCGCGGCGCCGGCCCACGGGCACGCCGCCGTGGAGCACCAGGCCGTCCCGCCCGAAGACGCCCGCCAGATGCCGGGCCAGGGGATCGGTCATTTCGCGGTATTGGGTGAACACCAGCACCTTTTCCTGGCGCGCGGCAATTTCCTCGCCCAGCTCCCGCAGCCGGTTGAATTTGCCGCTGTCTGCCGCCGCATAAACCCCGTCGCCCAGCCATTGCGAAGGATGGTTGCAGATTTGTTTAAACCGCGTGAGAAAGGCCAGAATAATTCCGCGGCGTTTGATGCCGTCGGTGTTCGGGGCCTCGATCCGTTCCGCCAGCTCCTTCACCGCCTGCTGATAGATTGCGGCCTGACGGTGGGTCAGCGGGCAGAACACGGTCATTTCGGTCTTGTCCGGCAGATCGGTGATGATGCGTTTGTCGGTTTTCAACCGCCGCAGGATATACGGTCGCACCAGGCGGCGCAGCGGCATGAATTGGTTCTGCTCACTTTGCGAACAGCGCTTGAGAAACGCGGAAAATTCCCCGGCCCCGCCCAGCAGGCCGGGGGCGAGAAAGTCGAAGAGCGACCACAAATCCGACAGCCGGTTTTCGATGGGCGTGCCGCTGAGGGCGATCCGGTGCCGGCAGCGCAAGGCTCGGACGGCGCGGCTCTGGCGCGCCCCCGGATTCTTAATCGCTTGCGCTTCATCCAGAACGACCACGTTCCAGCGGGCTTCCTTGATCCACGCCAACCGCAGGGCCATGGAATAGCTGGTGATGACCAAGTCCGTGCGGGCCAGCGTTTTGAGCGGATCGCCCCCCGTCCGGGTGAGTTCATCGCCGGGCGTTTCGGCCGGATGCGCGTAAAACACCGACAGCGACGGCGCAAATTTCTGAATCTCCGCCTTCCAGTTGGCGATGAGCGAGGCGGGTACAATCAGCAGACTCGCGCCCAGTTCCCCCGGGGGCGGCGGTGATTGGGCCCGCCGCCGCTTGAGGACGAGCAGCAGGGAAAGCACTTGGATGGTCTTGCCCAGCCCCATGTCATCGGCGAGACAGGCGCCCAGTCCGAGCCGGTTCATGAACCAGAGCCAGTGCGCCCCCTGGCGCTGATAGGGCCGCAACGTCGCCTGCAACTCCCGCCCCGGGTCCGATTCGGCGGAAACCTCCGGTTGCTGCATCTCTTCCAACATTTTTTTCAGGGCCGTGCCGGCGGTGACGTCGGACCAGGCCGCGCGTTGCGCCTCGGCCTCCGGTTCACCGGTGGCGCGGTCGTCAAAGCCGGCGAGCAGGCGCAACCCTTCCAGCAAGGGCATCCCCCCCGCGCCGGCGGCTTCCACTTTTTGCCAGTGATCCAGCACCTCCCGGAGTTTGTCCCGGTCCACCTCCACCCATTTGCCTTTGAGCAAAACCAACCCGCTGGCCGATTCCAGCAGGGCTTTGAGTTCGGCTTTGGTCAGCGGTTCGCCCTCGATGGACGTTTGCACTTGGAAATCCAGCAGACTGGCCGCCCCCAGCAGGCTGCCCCCGGCTTCGCCAATCCGCACGGTCACCTGCGGTCGGGGTGGGCGGCCGGCTTTCCACCAATCGGGAATCCGCACCACCAGCCCGCTTTGCTCGAACAGCGGGATGTTTTGCAAAAAGGCGAACGCCTGCTCGGAACGCCAGACCTGCGGATGAAACACCGCGCGCGTGTCCAATAATTCGCGGGCCAGCGGGCTCTGTTCCGCCGCCCGCTGCACCGGGGACAACAACACCGCCAGCACCGCCCGGTTTTTCGCCCCGGCATACTCCTCCAAAGCGCGGCCCAGCGGCAGATGCCGGGCCTTGCCCTGCTCGGAAAGACCGTGGGTGTAAGTGGCCAGAAAGGCAAAGGGATGGGCCGGGTTGCGCTTGTTCTCCGCCAGATGGAACGTAACCCGCCCCACGGCATTCCAAGCCGGATTACGGCTTTGCAAATACGCCGCCGCCCCGCCCGGAGTCCGGCTGATGGCGGCCTGAACCCGGGCCGCCAGTTCGTCCCATAGTTGCGCCACCACCGCGCCCGTCAAATACTCCAACCCCGTCATCGGGGGCGCCCCCTCCGCCAGCGCCGAGCATTCCGCCTCGGATGGCTTGGGAATGGC
>Ga0302276_10001929_pt1 | contig 18480 bp, 10 predicted proteins | sample III_Bog_N2_3_FD_198768 | JGI IMG/M metagenome (GOLD analysis project Ga0302276, IMG submission 198768) | Peat permafrost microbial communities from Stordalen Mire near Abisko, Sweden - III_Bog_N2_3 | ecosystem: Environmental > Terrestrial > Soil > Wetlands > Peat | place: Sweden: Abisko...
GGGGGCGCTCGTCGAGGGCGACGGCCGACGCTGCTGCCTCCTCGGTGGAGGTGGGGTCGAGGTCGAGCGGTGGTGAGCTGGGCGCGTGGGCGTGCCGGCGGCGTCGGCGGCGCTCCACCGGCCACAACGCCAGGATGAGGCAGGCCACGATCGTCACGGCCGAGACGATGAGCGCCCAGTCGACGGTCCTCTGGGGTGTCCACGCCAACGTCACCGAGAGCGACCCGTCGTGGACGTAGGGGGCGACGGCCGCCGGGTCGACCCGCCACCCGTTGGCGAAGGCGTCGATGAGGACCGGCTTGCCCAGACCGGGGCCCCCACCCACGGTCGCCGTCCACCCCTTGTTGATCGACTCACCGAGGATGAGGTCGAAGGGGGTGGTGCCGGCGGCGGTCGACATGCCGTGGACCGTCACGTGCACGGTGGTGGCGGTCTGGGAGTCGACGACGGCGACGGGCGAGGCGGATACGGGCGGTGCGGCCACGGTGGTGGGACTGGCCAGGGGCATCGCACCCCCGCCCGGCGCCGAGTCGAGCGCGAGCTGGTCGATGTCGTAGCCGACGTCCTGGCCGAGGGAGGAGCGCAGGGTGTGATCACCCGCTCCGAGCATGAGCCCATCGGCATCGGGGCCGCACAGGGTGACCGTCAGCGGGTTGCGGTCCAGCGCGTCGGCCGTGGTGCCGGTCACCTGGACCCACACCGGGGCACCGTCGACCGACAGCAGGTCACTGCGGCACGACGTGGGTACGTCCGCCGGCAGGGGGGCCGCGGCGGGCGCACCCGGGATCCCCACCGTGGCGATGCCGATGGGCAGGGCGATGGGGGTCTGGGAGTAGTAGTTGAGCGTGTTCTCGATACGGACGGTGCCGAAGGTGAGTCGGACGTCCGGGCCGTGCAGCGTGGGCAGCGGCACGCGCACGTCGACGACAGCGCCCGCCACCTGGCTGTCGGCGATGGGCGGCAGCGGGACGGTCGCCGAACCACTTGCGGTACTGACGGTCACCTGGGTAGGCACCGAGTGCCGCCCGTCGGCCACGACCTGGAGGTCGACGTGGTCGAAGGTGACGGGCTCGGCGAAGTGGTACTGGAGCCACTCACCGGCCTGGTGGGAGCTCCCGAACCCGGGCTCCCAGACGGTGGACGGGTCGGCGTCGAGTGTCGCCATGGCGGTGGCCCGCAGGTCATTGGGCAGCCGCCCCTGCGAGTAGGCGACCGTGCCCGTGTAGTCGGATCCCGGCCGGCCGACGAGCCGGTCGATCTCGTCGTCGGGCACCAGCGGTGAGATCCTGGCCTGACCGGTCAGGGAGAACGTCCGGGCCGTGGGCAGCCAGAACGAGCGCTGCAGCGAGGTCTCCACGTCGGACCGTGGTGGCGTGCCCGAGGCCCGTAGGCGGGTCATCAGCAGCGTCAGGCGGTCGGCCAGGGACGACGTACCGGTGGCCCGCAGGAGGTCCTCGGGCATGGCCACCGTCTCGTCGACCGCGATACCCGGGATCCCGATCTCGGCGAAGCCGACCGAGCTGCGCGAGCCGACAGGCGACGTCGGGTTGTCGACCACCACGCCCGACACGGTGATGCGGAGCGTGGTGAACGTCCGGGCGGGGAAGGTCACGACCTGCCCGGCCGCCGTCCGGGACGGCGGGGAGAGGGGGAGGGACACCGAGCGGCCACCGTCGAAGGTGAGCGTGACCCGGGTGATGTGGCGGTCCGGGTCGCCGGTCTGGGGCTGGACCAGGAGCAGCTGGTCCTCGGTCCGGGGCTTGGCCAGCACCACCTGCCACCACTGACCGAGCTGGCCCACGAAGGAGTTCGTCAACCACGCCGTCTGCGTGTTGCCGTCGAGGGCTGCGGCCGGGCGGTCCTCGGGGAGGTAGGTGATCGACGAGCCGTAGGAGGAGGCGGTCACCGACGACACACCGGCCAGGACCGTCGTCGTCTGGGCGTCGGCGGGCGCCCCCGGGAAGAGGTCGAGCGGTGCGTCGCTCGGGTCACTGGTGTCCGGGCCCTGCGCCGCCGTCTCGGTGTACCCGGTGTTCTCGTTGAGCGAGTTCCATCGGTAGCCCTGCTTGCGGTTGGTGTCGGTGACGACCAGGGTGGCCGGCTTCGTCAACGTCTGGTGCTCCAGGACGTGGTCGGTGTCGAGGGTGCCGGCGTAGAGGATCGTCGGGTTGCCGCTCAACAGGCCGACCGAGGCGGCGGCCACGACGCCGTTGGCGTCGCCGTCGACGACCAGTGGTGTGGCTGTCGACTCCGTGCGGACGATGGGGCGCGGGGCGGCCACGGTGTACGACACCAGGGGCGCCGTCCACCCGGGATCGGCGGGCAGCGCCAGGGAGCCCTCGTCGAAGTGGGGGAGGAGCGGCACGTTGGGCCGGGGGGTGCCGTAGGACACCGGGTCGGACAGGCCCGGCGGCGTCGTGGCCAGCTCGGCGGCCAGCGTCTGGGGATTGGGGGTGTCGTAGCGCTCGTAGGCCTGGTCGTACTGGACCAGGACGTCGCCGGCGTCCAGCAACGAGGCCATCGGCGCCATCGCCTGCCAGTTCATGACCCCGTCCTGCAGCGGTCCGTCGACCGCCTCGAGGACGTCGGCTGTCGGCAGCGAACCCATGATCTGTTGCTCGTGGGTGACGAACGGACGCGTCATCAGTCCCGGGTAGACGGTGTCGATCGTGTCCCCCCAGCGCTGGGCCGCGAAGTTGTTACCCGGCATGGCGTAGACCCGGGTGCCCGGATGCGAGCCGTCGAGCGCCTTGGCCGCGGCGCGGACGTAGGCCGGTGGCTTGGCGGGCTGGGTGAACCCGTCGGCGATGATCTGGCCGGTCCACAATGGGCTGGAGGCGCCGGCCACGGCCACGATCACCCCGGCGCCGATGACGAGGCCCACCGCCCGCACGCGTAGGTACAGGGCACTGACCCCGGCGCCGAGGAACATGGCCAGGCAGAGGATGACCAGGGGTGAGGCCCGGTCGGTCGAACGCATGGCCAGGCCGGCCGTCGTGTCGACCATGATCTTCTTGATGACGGAGCCGATGCCCGACGGGTGGTCGTAGGGGTTGGGTCCGACGGCCAGCACCATGCCGACCACGGTCATGAGGATGAAGTAGCTCCGGTACCGCCACCGGGCCACGAAGGCGGCCAGGACGGCGAGCACGGGCACGCTGAAACTCCACAGGATCAGGGCGATGCTCTGCGTGTACTGGACCGACGTCTGGGTCCAGGGCCCGACCCGGTCGGTGCCGTAGAAGTACCAGTAGCCGAGTCCGCGCAGGATCTCCGAGGCGAGCGACGCCGCGCTGGTGGCGGGCACCGTCTCGGTGTATTTGAGGACGTTGACGCCATAGGCGGCCTCGACCTGCAGGCCGACGGCCCACCACACCGACACCAGGAACGTGAGGCCGGCCACCTTCCAGGCCACCCCCCAGGCTCTGCGCCAGGTGGCGTCCTTGGCCACGAGCACGGCGTAGGGCAGCCAGAGCGCCGGTGCGATGCCCACGTAGAGGATCGAGCTGGCATTGATCCCGCTGACCAGGGCCACCACCAGGGCGAAGAGGGCTGGATACCGCCAACCTCCCTTGCGGAGGGCCAGCACCACGAAGGCCAGCATCCACGGGAGCCCCGACCACGGCATGAGGATGACCGAGATCCGCCCGGAGTACTGCAGCACGTAGGGCGTGAACATGTAGGCCAGGGCCGTGACGTACCGGCCGGCACCGGACAGGCCGAGGACCCGGCACAGGTACAGGGCGCCCGCCCCGGCGGCGTAGAGGAGGCACCCCATCCACAGGCGCTGGGCCACCCACAGCGGGACGTGCAGCTCGGCCATGGCCCAGTAGAAGGGCCCCATCGGGAGGAGGTAGCCGATGTTCTCGTGGGTGACCGTGCCCAGTCCGACGTGGGGATCCCAGACCGACACCGCCTGGCGGACGTAGCGGCCCGGGTCGAGGTAGAGGTAGGTCTTGGTGTCGTCCGTCACCACGCCCGGCTGGGAGGCCAGCATGGGCACGAAGGCGAGGACGGCCAGCGCCAGGTAGTCGACCCAGGCGCGCAGCGCGCTGGGCGACCGCAGGCGGTCGTAGAGGGAGCCCCTCCGGCCGGGGGTCCGGTCCGTGGGCCCGGCAGGGGAGGGTTCTGGTGCTGGCACGAGTGGTCGGTAGTGTAAACAACCGCAGCGCCGCGCCGGCAGCACCTGGCGGCGGCACGAGGACGGGGAGCCAGATGGACGAGTCGCAGCAGGTGTGGGGTCGTACCCGGGGCCGGTCGGTGCGATGAGCGCGGCACAGGTACCGGCCGGATCGGCGGCGACCGCCGACCGCAAGGGACGCCAACTGACAGGGGAGCGACCGCAGCAGGGTGTCACCCCCGACTCACTCCTCGCCCTCCATGCGGCCGGCTACCGGACCATCATCGAGCGGCTGGGCCGGGGCACCGTCCTCGACGTGGGCTGCGGCCAGGGCTTCGAGTCGGCCCGGTTCCTGGCCCCCGGGCGCCGGGTGGTCGGGGTCGACTACAGCGCGGAGGCCGTCGAGTTGGCCAAACGCTCCTACGGGTCGGACGGCCTCGAGACCGCACAGATGAACGCCCTCGCCTTGGGATTCACCGAGGGCGGCTTCGACTGGGCGTGCTCCTCCCACCTCATCGAGCACTTCGACGAGCCGGAGGGTCACGTGACGGAGCTGGCCCGGGTGCTGAAGGACGACGGCACGGTGTTCTTCCTGACGCCGAACGCCCCGGCCGACTTCGAGAACCCGTTCCACATCCACCTGTTCGAGCCGCCGGAGCTGCGGGACATGCTGTCCCGGCACTTCCACGACGTCACCATCCAGGGGCTGGACGCCGTCCCCCACGTCAAGGCCGATTTCACCGCCCGTCGGGTCAAGGCCGAGAAGGTGCTCCGCCTCGACTTCCTCGACCTGAGGCACAAGATCCCCCGTTCGTGGTACATCGGCTTCTACACACGGGCCCTGCCTCTCGCCTACAAGGTCATCGCCCGGGGGGACTCGGGTGGGGTGACCGGGATCACCGCTGACGACTTCTTCGTCACCGACGACCTCGACGGCACGACCATGGTGCTGTTCGCCACGGCCTCGAGGCCACGGCGTCCGGCGTGAACGGCTGGACGGGCACGACATGTTGACCATCGGCCTGACCGGCAACATCGGCGCCGGCAAGTCCACGGTGGCCGAGCTCCTGGTGGCCCACGGCGCAGCCCTGGTGGATGCCGACAAGGTGGCCCGCGAGGTGGTGGAGCCGGGGGCACCGGCCTACCAGCCACTGGTCGACCGGTTCGGCACCGATATCCTCGACGCCGACGGTCGCATCGACCGGCCCGCGCTGGCGGCCAAGGTCTTCGGGCATCCCGAGGAACTCGAGGCCCTCAATGCCATCATCCACCCGGCCATCGGGGTGGCCATGATCGAGGGCAAGGACGCCCATGCGGGCACCGATCGCATCGTGGTCATGGACATCCCCCTCCTGAAGGAGTTCCACCGGGAGCTGCTCGCCCTCGACGCCGTGGTGGTCGTCGACGTGCCGCCCGAGCTCGCCCTGGAGCGCCTCACCACCTTGCGGGACATGTCCGAGGACGACGCCCGGGCCCGTCAGGCCGCCCAGCCGACCCGGGCCGAGCGGTTGGAGGGGGCGGACTTCGTGGTCGACAATTCGGCCGGGACCGAGCAACTGGCCGCCGAGGTGGACCGGGTGTGGGCGGCCCTCGAAGCACTGCCCGCCAAGGCGGCGATCGGCGCGCCCGACGAGGTGCCACCCGAGGGCTGAGCCACCATCCGGGCCCGCGTCCGACGGGAACGCGGCGGGGGCTGTCCCACCCTCCCGGTACCCTGGACCACGTGCCCCCCTTCGAGGTCGTCTCACCGTTCCGCCCCGCCGGAGACCAGCCCCAGGCCATCGCCGGGCTGGTCGAGGGTCTGGAGCGCGGCGACCGCTATCAGACCCTCCTGGGCATCACCGGCTCCGGCAAGACGGCCACCATCGCCTGGACCATCGAAGCGGTCCAGCGGCCCACGCTCATCATCGAGCCGAACAAGTCGCTCGCGGCCCAGCTCGCCGCCGAGCTGAAGGATTTCTTCCCGAGGAACCGGGTCGAGTACTTCGTCTCGTACTACGACTACTACCAGCCCGAGGCCTACGTGCCCTCGTCGGACACGTACATCGAGAAGGACTCGTCGATCAACGACGAGATCGACCGACTCCGCCACGCCTCGACGTCGTCGTTGCTGCTGCGCCCCGACACCATCGTGGTCGCCTCCGTCTCGTGCATCTACGGCCTGGGGTCACCCGAGGAGTACCGCGACCGCATCGTGGCGCTCGAGCGCGGTGGGGAGTACGAGCAGCGGGACCTCCTCAAGCGCCTGGTGGAGCTCCAGTACTCGCGCAACGACATCGCCCTCACCCGTGGGCAGTTCCGGGTCCACGGCGACACGGTGGAGATCCATCCGGCCTACGAGCAGCGGGCCGTGCGGATCGAGTTCTTCGGCGACACGGTGGAGCGCATCCGTCCCTTCGACGTACTGACCGGTGAGATCGGCGACGAGCTCGACGACCTCGTGGTCTTCGCCAACACCCACTACGGCACGGGTGACGAGCGCATGCGCCGGGCCGTCCTCAGCATCGAGGACGAGCTGCGCGGTCGGCTGCCGGAGCTGGAGTCCGCCGGCAAGCTGCTCGAGGCCCAGCGGTTACGGATGCGCACGGAGTACGACCTCGAGATGCTGGCCGAGACGGGGGTGTGCTCCGGGGTGGAGAACTACAGCCGCCACCTCGACGGACGTGCACCGGGAGAGGCCCCGTTCACCCTGCTCGACTTCTTCCCCAAGGACTACCTGGTGGTGCTGGACGAGAGTCACGTGGCCGTGCCCCAGCTACGGGGCCAGTACGCCGGCGACCGGTCGCGCAAGGAAACCCTGGTCGACCACGGGTTCCGTCTGCCGTCGGCAATGGACAACCGCCCACTCCGCTTCGAGGAGTTCACCGAGCGGGTGGGCCAGGTCGTGCTCCTGTCGGCGACCCCGGGCCCATGGGAGCTCGAGCACAGCACGAACATCGTCGAACAGGTCATCCGCCCGACCGGCCTGGTCGATCCCGAGGTGGACATCGTCCCGACGACCGGGCAGATCGACGATCTGCGGGAGCGCATCGACGCCACCGTCGCCGCCGGCCACCGGGTGCTGATCACCACCCTCACCAAGAAGATGGCCGAGGACCTGACCGACTACCTGGCCGAACAGGGCATGCGCGTGCAGTACCTGCACTCGGACGTCGACACCATGGCCCGCATCGAGATCCTCCGGGAGCTGCGCCTCGGCGTGTTCGACGTGCTGGTCGGCATCAACCTGCTGCGGGAGGGCCTCGACCTCCCCGAGGTGGCGCTGGTGGCCATCCTCGACGCCGACAAGGAGGGCTTCCTGCGGTCCGCGTCGTCCCTCATCCAGACGATGGGACGGGCCGCCCGCAACGTCAACGGCCGGGTCGTCATGTACGCCGACCGGGTCACCGACTCGATGACGGCGGCCATCGGCGAGACCCAACGTCGGCGGGCACGCCAGATCGCCTACAACGAGGCCCACGGGATCGACCCGACGAGCATCACCAAGTCGGTCACCGACATCCTGGAGCGGGTCCGGGGCGACGCCTTCAACTCCGAGGGCAATCTCGCCGGCCTCACCCCGATGTCCGGATCACGGCGGCAGAAGGGCCCCAAGGGCGAGCGGACCAGTGTCGACCCCCGGGCCATGGCCGCCGAGATGGCCCATGCCATCGGCCCCGACGCCGACGAGCTGTCGAGCCTGATCCACCGCTTGGACGCTGAAATGGTCAAGGCCGCCGAGGGGCTCCGCTTCGAGGAGGCGGCCCTCATCCGGGACGAGGTGGCCGAACTGCGTGCCCTCCTGGCCCGGGACCCGGTCGACGGCACTCCGGTGCTACCGGGGTCCACCGCCGACGTCGAGGCTCCGGCCCCGGCCTGACCCCGGCCAGCCCCGACCCCCGCACCGGTATCCTCACGCCATGGCCGATCGACTAGTCATACGAGGCGCGCGCGAGCACAACCTCCAGGACGTGTCGCTGGATCTGCCCCGCGACCAGCTGATCGTCTTCACCGGCCTGTCCGGTTCGGGCAAGTCGTCGTTGGCCTTCGACACCATCTACGCCGAGGGACAACGCCGCTACGTCGAGTCCCTGAGCGCCTACGCCCGCCAATTCCTGGGTCAGATGGACAAGCCCGACGTGGACTTCATCGAAGGACTGTCGCCGGCCATCTCCATCGACCAGAAGTCGGCATCCCGGAACCCGCGTTCGACGGTAGGCACCGTCACCGAGGTCTACGACTACCTCCGGCTCCTGTACGCCCGGATCGGCAAGCCCCACTGCCCGGTCTGCGGACGCCCGGTGGCCCGCCAGAGCCCTCAGCAGATCGTCGACCGGATCCTCGCCCTGGAGGATGGCACCCGGTTCATGGTGCTGGCACCCGTAGTCCGCGGTCGCAAGGGGGAGTACAGCGCCCTGCTCGACGACCTGGCCAAGCAGGGCTTCGCCCGCGTCCGGGTCGACGGTTCGACCATCGAGTTGTCCGACCGTGAAACCCTCGAGCTCGCCCGGTACGAGAACCACACCATCGAGGTGGTCGTCGACCGCCTCGTCCGGCGCGACGACATCCGGAGGCGTCTGACCGAGTCCCTCGAGACGGCACTCGGACTGGCCGAGGGCGTGGCCGAGATCGTGGTGGTCGACGGCGACGGCACCGAGCAGGAGGCCATCACCTTCAGCCAGCACCTGGCCTGCACGCACTGCGGCATCAGCTTCGAAGACCCGTCCCCGCGTAATTTCTCGTTCAACTCGCCCTACGGGGCGTGCCCGGCCTGCACCGGTCTCGGCACGAAATTCGAGGTGGACCCTGAGCTCGTCGTACCCGATCCCTCCAAGTCGCTGTCCGACGGGGCCCTCGCACCCTGGTCGGGTGCCCGGAGCCAGTACTTCGAGCGCATGCAATGGGCCGTGGCCGACCTCGGCGGATTCTCGGTGGACACCCCGTGGGAGGACCTGTCCAAGGAGGATCAGGACCTCGTCCTGTACGGCACCGGGGACGAGCAGGTCCACCTCAAGTACCGCAACCGCTACGGTCGCCAGCGCTCGTTCCACTCGAGCTATGAGGGCATCGTCAACTGGCTCGAGCGCCGCCACACCGAGGCGGACTCCGACTTCCTGCGGGACAACCTGGAGGGGTACCTGCGCGAGGTGCCCTGCCCGGAGTGCGGCGGCAGCCGCCTCAAGCCGGAGTCATTGGCCGTGACGGTCGGTGGGTTCAACATCTATGCACTGTGCTCCCTGCCGATCGGTCGGGCCGTCGAGGAGGTGGGTTCGCTCGAGCTGTCCGACCGCGACCACATGATCGCCGACCGGGTGTTCCGTGAGGTCCAGGAGCGGATGCAGTTCCTCCTCGACGTCGGCCTCGACTATCTGACTCTGGCCCGGTCGGCCGCCACCCTCTCGGGGGGCGAGGCCCAGCGGATCCGTCTGGCCAGCCAGATCGGCAGCGGCCTGGTTGGCGTGCTGTACGTGCTGGACGAGCCGTCCATCGGGCTCCACCAGCGGGACAACCAGCGCCTCATCGGCACCCTCCTGCGACTGCGCGACCTCGGCAACACCGTCATCGTCGTCGAGCACGACGAAGAGACCATCAAGGTGTCCGACCACGTGGTCGACGTCGGCCCGGGGGCGGGCGAGCACGGCGGACGGATCGTCCACTCCGGACCGGTCGACGGACCGGGCGGGATCCTGACCAATCCCGACTCGATCACCGGCCAGTACCTGTCGGGGGTCAGGTCGATCCCGGTTCCCCAGTTCCGTCGCCCCGGCAACGGGCAGCACCTGGTCGTCCACGGCGCCCGCGAGCACAACCTGCAGGACGTGTCGGTGCAGTTCCCCCTCGGTCAGCTGGTGGCCGTCACCGGCGTGTCCGGCTCGGGCAAGTCGACGCTCGTCAACGACATCCTGCTGCGGTCCCTGGCCAAGCAGGTGCACCGGGCCAAGAGCCTGCCGGGCCTGCACCGCACCATCAGCGGCGTCGAGCTGATCGACAAGGTGGTCGACGTCGACCAGGCGCCCATCGGCCGGACCCCCCGGTCAAACCCCGCCACCTACACGGGCGTGTTCGACCACATCCGCAAGCTGTTCAGCCAGACCAACGAGGCCAAGGTGCGCGGCTACCTGCCCGGACGGTTCTCGTTCAACGTGAAGGGTGGCCGGTGCGAGTCGTGCGCAGGTGACGGCACCATCCGCATCGAGATGCACTTCCTGCCGGACATCTACGTGCCCTGCGAGGTCTGCCACGGCGCCCGGTAAAACCGGGACACCCTCGAGGTCACCTTCCGGGGCAAGACCATCGCCGACGTGCTGGACCTGTCGTGTGAGGAGGCGCTGGGCTTCTTTGCCGCACAGCCGCCGATCGCCCGTCATCTCCAGACCCTGGTCGATGTCGGGCTCGGCTACATCAGGCTCGGCCAGTCGGCACCGACCCTCTCGGGCGGCGAGGCCCAGCGGGTCAAGTTGGCCACCGAACTCAGCCGCCGGTCGACGGGCACGACGCTGTACGTGCTCGACGAGCCGACGACTGGGCTGCACTTCGACGATGTGCGCAAGCTCCTCGACGTCCTCAACCGACTGGTCGACCAGGGCAACACGGTCATCGTGATCGAGCACAACCTCGACGTCATCAAGACTGCGGACTGGATCATCGACATGGGACCCGAGGGCGGTGACCGGGGCGGCACGGTCGTGGCCGAGGGCAGTCCCGAACACGTGGCCGGCGTGGCCGCCAGCTACACCGGCCAGGTGCTGGCACCCCTCCTCGGCGTCCTTCCGGGCATCGCGGCACCTCCGGCCCGGTCGGGCAACGGCACGGACCCGAAGAAGCCCACCGCCAAGAAGAAGCCCATTGCGACCAAGGCGGCGGCCAAGAAGAAGGCGGCGGCAACGGCCGCGTCGACGGTCGGTCGGGTCAAGAAGACGACTGATGGCACGGCCAAGAAGTCGCCGGCCACGAAACCGGCGGCCAAGAAGTCGCCGGCCCGGAAGGCGACCGCCTCCCGCTGAGCGTCAGACGGTGGCGAGCATCCGCTCCAGGGCCACCCGGGCCCAGGTGGCCGTGTCCTCGTCGACGACGATGCGGTTGCGGACCTCGCCCTCGACCAGTCCTTCGAGCACCCACGCCAGGTGGGCCGCATCGATGCGGAACATGGTCGAGCAGGGACACACCAGTGGGTCGAGGGAGACGACCGTCTTGTCCGGGGTCTCGTCGTCGAGGCGCTTCACCAGGTGGATCTCGGTGCCGACACCGATGACCGCACCGACCGGGGCATCGGCGACCGCCCGGATGATGAAGTCGGTGGACCCGACCTGGTCGGCGGCCTCGACCACGTCGTGGGCGCACTCCGGGTGCACCACCACGATGCCGTCGGGGTGCTCGGCCCGGAAGGCGTCGATGTGGGCCGGGCGGAAACGCTGGTGCACGGAGCAGTGGCCCTTCCAGAGCAGCAGCGAGGCGGACTTCAGCATCGCGTCGTCGATCCCTCCCGACGCCAGGCGCGGATTCCACACCGCCATGTCGTCGGCGCCGTAGCCGAGTTCGAACCCGGTGTTCCGGCCCAGGTGCTGGTCGGGAAAGAACAGGACCTGGTCGCCACGGCTGTACCCGGTGCCGTCGGCTCCGAGGGCCCAGGTGAGGACGGCCCGGGCGTTGGACGACGTGCACACGACCCCGCCGTTGCGCCCGACGAAGGCCTTGAGGGCGGCCGACGAGTTCATGTAGGTGACCGGCACGACCCGGTCGATGTCGGTGACAGCGGCCAGCGTCTCCCACGCCTCCTCGACGGAGTCGATGTCGGCCATGTCGGCCATCGAGCAGCCGGCATTCAGGTCAGGGAGGAGGACCTGCTGATGCTCGCCGGTCAGGACATCAGCCGACTCGGCCATGAAGTGGACGCCGCAGAAGATCACGAATTCGGCCTCGGTCTGCTCCGCGGCGATTCGGGAGAGCCCGAAGGAGTCGCCTCGGGCGTCGGCCCAGGCCATCACCTCGTCCCGCTGGTAGTGGTGGCCCAGGATGAAGACCCGGGACCCGAGCGCCGCCTTGGCGGCACGGATCCGCTCGGCGAGTTCGTCAGGACCAGCGGACGTGTAGGCGTCCGGTAGTGCGTTCTGTAGTCGGAGCATATGGGTAGGACCTCCTCGGGGAGGCGCTCCGGTCAGTGGCCGGCGGGGACAGCCTGGTCGCCCATCCGCGGGGATGTCGGCCCCGGAGCGGTAGATGTTCGCCGGGAACCAGGCCGGCACCTCCCCAGTGTATTGCCTGTGACCTGGGAGCGCGCGCCGCTCCGCCTCCGGGTCGACCCGATGACCCCTGTCGGCACGGCACACTGGACCCGTGGTCACCCGCCCTCTCCCCGGATCGCTCCCCGACGAGCCCGGCTCCTACCAGTTCGTCGACGCCGACGGCAGGGTCCTCTACGTCGGCAAGGCCAAGTCGCTGCGGTCCCGGGTCAACTCGTACTTCCAGGACCCGGTCAACCTGGCGCCCCGGACCGCCCAGATGGTGCTGTCGGCCGACCACGTCGAGTGGATGGTCGTCGGCACCGAAGCCGAGGCCCTCCTGCTCGAACACAATCTCATCCAGCAGTTCCAACCGCGCTTCAACGTCCGGCTGAAGGACGACAAGAGCTATCCCTGGTTGGCCCTCACCGTGGGGGACGAGTGGCCGAAGCCGGCCGTCGTGCGTGGGCGCAAGCGCAGCGGGGTGCGCTACTTCGGTCCCTACCCGAATGTGGGCGCCATCCGCGGCACTCTCGACCTCCTGCTCCGCTCGTTTCCGGTGCGGACCTGCTCGGACGCCAAGTTCCGCAACCACCAGCGGCTCGGGCGCCCGTGTCTCCTGTTCCACATCGAACGATGCTCCGGTCCCTGCGTCGGGGCCGTCTCCCGGGAGGACTACGACGGCATGGTGGCCGACCTGTCCACCTTCCTGGCCGGCGACACCGCCCCGCTCGAGCGAGAGCTCGAGTCGGGCATGCGCGAGGCGTCCGCCGCGCTCGACTTCGAGCGGGCGGGGATCCTGCGGGACAAGCTCGAGGCCGTTCGCACGGCCGATGCCGTCCGCCAGATGGAACTCGACCGTGCGGAGGACCTCGACGTCCTGGGCCTGGCCGAGGACGAGCTCGAGGCGGCGGTGCAGGTGTTCCACGTCCGGGCGGGCCGGGTCGTCGGACGGTCCGCCCTGTTCGTCGACAAGGTCGAGGACCTCACCCCGGACGAGCTGGTGGCCCGCCTGCTGGTCGACATCTACGCCGATGCGGCCTCCGGAGTTCCCCGCCAGATCCTGGTGCCGACGATGCCCGCCGACCTGGACGCGGTGAGCGAGTACCTGGCCGACCGACGGGGCGGACCGGTGATCGTGAAGGTGCCTCAACGCGGTCCCAAGGCGGCGCTGCTCGAGACGGTGGTGCGCAATGCCGGCGACGCCTTCGTGCGTCACCGGCTGCAACGCACGTCCGACCACAACAGCCGGGCCCGGGCCCTGGAGGCGCTCCAGCGCGAGCTCCGACTACCCGTCGCCCCGCTCCGCATCGAGTGCTACGACATGAGCCACCTGCAGGGAACCGACTACGTGGGCTCGATGGTGGTGTTCGAGGACGGACTGCCGAAGAAGAGCGACTACCGGCACTTCAAGGTGGCCACCGTGGCCGGCAACGACGACTACGCGGCCATGGAGGAGGTGCTGACCCGCCGACTGACCGCACTGCTCGAGGAGGAGGCGCGGGTCCGCGACCGCCCGGAGGACGTCGACGGCGCGGTCACCGCCGGCGCACCTGCCGCCACGGCCCGTCGCCGGTTCGCCTACCCACCCCAGCTGCTGCTCATCGACGGCGGGCTCGGGCAGCTGCATGTCGCCACCCGGGTGCTCGACCGGCTCGGCCTGTCGGACAGGATCCCGGTGGCGTCCCTGGCCAAGAGCTTCGAGGAGGTCTATCTGCCGGACTCCTCGGTGCCCGTGCGCCTGCCCCGCACGTCCGAGGCGCTCTACCTGCTGCAACGGCTGCGCGACGAGGCCCACCGGTTCGCCATCTCCTACCACCGGACCCTGCGGGGCAAGCGGATGACCGTCGGGGCCCTGGACGGCGTCCGAGGACTCGGCCCGAAGCGGCGGTCCCGCCTCGTCGACCAGTTCGGCGGCCTGGGCGAGCTGCGCAAGACCACCCGGGACGAGTTGATGGGCCTATCGTGGTTGCCGGCGGAGGTGGGTGCCGCGGTGTTCGAGCGCCTGCACACGCCGTTGTCGCCGGAACGATGACCGACGGGTGAGAGTGGAGCGATGAGCGAGTACCTGGTGGTGACCGGCATGTCCGGGGCGGGGCGGTCCACAGCCGCGGCGACGCTGGAGGACCTCGGCTGGTTCGTGATCGACAACATGCCGTCGGCCCTCATCGCCAAGGTGTCCGAGCTGGTCGACGGGACGGGCTCGGAGATGGAGCGGGTGGCCTTCGTCGTCGGGCGCGGCGGTGGGGACCTCGACGACGTCCTGCCCGCCGTGGACTCGCTGATCGCCGGTCGCAACCGCGTCCGCATTCTGTTCCTGGATGCCGCCGACGACGTCCTGATCCGCCGGTTCGAGGGCACGCGGCGGCGTCACCCCCAGGCGGCACGCGGCGTGGTCGACTCCATCGCCGACGAGCGGGCGCTGCTCCTGCCCATCCGGGACCGGGCCGACCTCGTCATCGACACCGGCGAGCTCAACACCAATCAGCTGCGGACGCGCCTGATCGAGGTGTTCGGCTCCGAGGAGCAGGGCGGCAGCATGCGCACCTCGGTGGTCTCGTTCGGCTTCAAGCACGGCGTGCCGCTCGACGTCGACCTGCTGTTCGACTGCCGCTTCCTCCCGAACCCCTACTGGGACGAGAACCTCCGGTCCCACAGCGGGCTGGAGCCCGAGGTCCGCGAGTACGTGCTCGACCGACCCGAGACGCTCGCGTTCCTGGACAAGGTGGAGGACCTCCTGACGATGCTCATCCCCGCCTATATGAAGGAGGGGAAGTCGTACCTGACCGTCGCCATGGGCTGCACCGGCGGACGCCACCGCTCGGTGGTGCTGGCCGAGGAGCTCTCCCGTCGGCTCGACGCCCACCAGTTGCCCACCACCGTCTTCCATCGCGACGTGGACCGGTGAGCCCGACCGTGCAGCGCCAGGGCGGCGGAGGCGGTGCAGGTCCCCGGGTCGTCGCCATCGGTGGCGGCCACGGGCTGGCCGCCACCCTGCGTGCGGTGCGGACGTTCACCGACCGGGTGACCGCCATCGTGGCGGTGGCCGACGACGGCGGCTCCTCGGGCCGGCTGCGCGAGCTGCTGCACATCATCCCCCCGGGCGACCTCCGCAAGTGCCTGATCGCGCTGGCCGAGCCGGGCAGCCCCCTGGCGACCGCGTTCGACTACCGGTTCGACCAGGAGGAGCTGGCCGGCCACGCCCTCGGCAACCTGGTCCTGGCCGGTCTCATGGACGCGTCCGGCGACCCGGTGTCCGCGCTCGACGAGGCCTGCCGCCTGCTCGGCGTGCAGGGACGGGTCCTCCCGGCGTCCACGGAACCCGTGGTGCTGAAGGCCGAGGCGGCCTGCGGCGAGGTGACGGGGCAGGTGGCGGTCAACGGGACCGACCACATCCTGCGGGTGTCACTGGTCCCCGCTGATCCGCCGGCACCCCCGGCGGCGATCGCCGCTCTGGCGGAAGCCGACCAGATCGTCCTCGGTCCCGGGTCCCTGTTCACCAGCGTCCTGGCCGCCGTGGTCGTGCCCCAGATACGCGAGGCGGTCAACGCCTCGTCGGCCCAACGCGTCTACTTGTGCAACCTGCGCCCCCAGGACACCGAGACGGCGGGCTACGACGTGGCCCGGCACGTGTCCGCCCTTCTGGCGCACGGGGTCGAGGTGGACCGGGTGGTCTGCGATTCGACCGGGATCGCCATCGGCGCGACCCCCGTGCCGGTCGTGGACGTGCCCTTGGCCAAGTCCAACGGACTCGCCCACGACCCGGCCAGACTGGCGCAGACCCTCGCCGATCTGCTCGGATGAGGCCCCGGACCCTCCGGATGCCGTAGCGTGGACATGCCCCGGTCGAGTCAGGGGTGACGGGAGGCCACCGGATGGTCCTCCCGAGGAGTCCATGCGATGAAGGGTGAGGCAGCAGCGACATGACCGTACGGATCGGCATCAACGGCTTCGGGCGCATCGGCCGGCACTACCTGCGGGCGGCACGTCTGCTGGGGGCGGACGTCGAAGTGGTGGCCATCAACGACCTCACCTCACCCGAGACCCTGGCCCACCTCCTCAAGTACGACTCGACGCACGGTCGGCTCGGTGCCGACGTGACCGTGGGCAACTCCAAATTGACGCTCGACGGCAAGTCGATCGTGGTCCTGGCCGAACGTGACCCGAAGGCCCTGCCGTGGTCCGATCTGGGCGTCGACGTGGTCATCGAGTCGACCGGTCGGTTCACCTCGAAGGACTCGGCCAGCGCCCACCTCGACGCCGGCGCCAAGCGGGTCATCATCTCGGCCCCGGCCACCGGGGTGGACGCCACCTTCGTCGTGGGCGTCAACGACGACGAGTTCGACCCGGCCAAGGATTTCGTGGTGTCCAACGCCTCGTGCACCACCAACTGCCTGGTGCCCATGGTGAAGGTGCTCGACGACGCCTTCGGGGTGGAGTCGGGCCTCATGACCACGGTGCACGCCTACACGAACGACCAGAACCTGCTCGACCTGCCGCACACGGACCTGCGTCGGGCCCGCGCCGCCGCCGTCAACATCGTCCCGGCGTCCTCGGGAGCCGCCCGGGCGACCAGCCTGGTCCTCGCCTCGATGAAGGGTCGCCTCGACGGCGCCGCCCTCCGGGTGCCCGTCCCCGACGGTTCGATCACCGACTTCACCGCGGTGATCCCCGGCGAGGTGACGGTCGAGCAGGTCAACGACGCCTTCCGGGCGGCGGCCACCGCAGGCCCACTGGCCAAGGTCCTCGTCTACACGGAGGACCCCATCGTCTCCTCCGACATCGTGGGCAGTCCCGCCTCGTGCACGTTCGACGCCGGCCTGACCATGGTCATGCCGTCGGCGTCGGGGATCACCCTCGTCAAGGCGAACGGGTGGTACGACAACGAATGGGGCTACGCCAACCGGCTGGTCGACCTGTCGCTCGTCGTAGGCGCCGGGGCCTGAGGCCGAGCAGCGGACGAGTGGAAGCGCATCGAGGGGAGACGGTGAGATGAGCGAGTCCGACAAGAATCCGCTGCTGAGGGGCCTGCCGCTGCTGGAGGACCTGCCCGACCTCGACGGTGCCAGCGTGCTGGTCCGCGTCGACTTCAACGTACCGCTCCGCCCGTGTGACGACGCGCCGGCCATGGTCACCGACGACTTCCGGATCCGGGCCGCACTGCCCACCATCGAGTACCTCGGCGCCCATGGTGCCCGGGTGACGGCCTGCACCCACCTCGGACGGCCGAAGGGGGCACCGGACACGCGGTGGGAACTCGGCCCCGTCCGCGAGGAGCTGGCCCGGCTGGCCCCCCAGGTCGAACTCCTGGAGAACCTCCGCTTCTACCCGGGCGAAACGGCCAACGATCCCGCCTTCGTGGAGAAGCTCGTCAACTCCCACGACGCCTACGTCAACGACGCCTTCGGCGTCTCCCACCGTCGCCACGCCTCGGTGGTCGGCCCGCCCGCCTTCCTCCCGAGCGCGGCGGGCCTCCTCCTCCAGAAGGAGATCGAGTCACTGGGCAAGCTCCTCGGCCGGCCCGACCGGCCGTTCGTGGCCGTGGTCGGCGGGGCCAAGGTGGCGGACAAGCTGGGTGTCCTGAAGGCGCTGCTGCACCGCGTGGACGCCCTCGTGGTGGGTGGGGGGATGGCCTACACGTTCCTGGCCGCCCAGGGCCACGACATCGGTGGATCGATGGTCGACAGGGACCGTGTCGACGAATGCGCCGAGCTGCTGGCGTCGGGCACCCCGATCCACCTGCCCACCGACACCTTGGCCCTCGAGCCCGGAGCCGACTTCGGATGCGACTGCCGTCGTGGGGAGGTCCGCACCGTGGGGTCCGACATACCCGACGGGTGGCAGGGGCTCGACATCGGGCCCGACACCGTTGCCGCCTACGCCGAGGTCATCGCCGGCGCCGGCACCGTGTTGTGGAACGGCCCCATGGGCGTCTTCGAGGACCAGCGCTTCAGTGCCGGGACGGCGGGCGTGGCCGAGGCCGTGGCCGCCTGCGCCGGGTACACGGTCGTCGGTGGTGGCGACAGCGCGGCCGCCGTCGACGAGCTCGGACTGGCCGATCGCATCAGCTTCATCTCCACGGGGGGCGGCGCATCCCTCGAGCTGTTGGAGTTCGGTGACCTGCCGGGCCTGGCCGCCCTGCGGGGGGCACCGAACGCCCCC
>Ga0302276_10001936_pt1 | contig 18442 bp, 12 predicted proteins | sample III_Bog_N2_3_FD_198768 | JGI IMG/M metagenome (GOLD analysis project Ga0302276, IMG submission 198768) | Peat permafrost microbial communities from Stordalen Mire near Abisko, Sweden - III_Bog_N2_3 | ecosystem: Environmental > Terrestrial > Soil > Wetlands > Peat | place: Sweden: Abisko...
CCGCGCCCCACTGACGCGGGGGGACCGGGGGGACAATAGTCCCCCCGGCAGGGTCTGGGGCGCAGCCCCAGCGGGGTCCAGGGGCGCAGCCCCGGGACGTCGGGGGCGCAGCCCCAGCGGGGTCCAGGGGCGCAGCCCCGGGACGTCGGGGGCGCAGCCCCGGGGGGCGTCGGGCGAAGCCCCGGGGCCCCAGGGACGAAGCCTCGGTGGCCGACCGCCTCAGTGGGCCTCGGCCCAGGTAGGGCCGATGCCGGTATCCACGGCCAAGGGAACCCGCAATGAGTATATTTTGCTCATGATTTCCGCAAGCAGCCTCCCGGCTTCGGCGGCGTTTTTTTCCGGCGCTTCGAGCACCAGTTCGTCGTGCACTTGCAGGATGAGTGTCGCCTCCAAGGATTTGAGCCGTCCATCGGCGGCCACGGCGATCATGGCCATTTTGATGATGTCGGCGGCGCTGCCCTGGATGACGGTGTTGACCGCCTGGCGCTTGGCCTGGGACTGCATTTGGCTGTTTTGGGAGTGCAGTTCGGGCAGGAAACGGCGTCTGCCGGCCAGAGTGGTCACGTAGCCGGCCTGGACGGCGCCCTCGATGACGGTTTCGTAGAACTGCTTGAGTTTGGTCAGGCGTTCGAAGTACTTGGCGATGAACTCCTTGGCCTGGTTCATGGTGATGCCGAGTTCCCGGCTGAGCTTCTGCGGCCCCATGCCGTAGAGCAGGCCGAAATTGATGGTTTTGGCCAGCCGGCGTTCATCCGGGCCGACTTCTCCCGGTTTTTTATCGAAAAGCAGCGCGGCGGTCTGGGCATGGATGTCCAGGCCGTGTTCAAAGGCGGCAATCAGGGTGGGATCGCCGGAGAAGTGGGCCAAAACCCGCAGTTCGATCTGGGAATAGTCGGCCGCGGCCAGGGAATGGCCCGGCGCGGCGGTGAAGCAGGCGCGCATGCGCCGGCCCATGTCGCCCCGGATGGGGATGTTTTGCAGGTTGGGATTGCTGCTGGAGAGCCGTCCCGTGGCCGCGGCCAGTTGATTGAAGGTGGTGTGGATGCGCCCGCCCGCGCCCACGAGTTTGGGCAGGGGCTCCAGATAGGTCGAGCGCAGTTTTTCCAGTTTGCGGAAGGCGAGGAGCTTGTCCACCACCGGATGGGCGCCCTCCAGCCGTTCCAGGGCTTCCACCGAGGTCGAAACCGCCCCGCCCGGAGTTTTGCCTTGGCGTTTGAGCCCCAGGCGGTCGTAGAGAACCTCGGCCAGTTGCTTGTTGGAGCGGATGTTGAACCGGCTTCCGGCCAGGGCGTAAATCTCGCCGGTGAGCCGGTCGAGGTCGGCGCTCACCTCGCGCAGGAAAATTTCGAACCGGTCCAGGTCCAGGCCGATGCCGGCCTGTTCCATGCCCACCAGCACCGGGATGAGCGGCGTTTCCAGGCCGTGCATGAGCTCGCCGAGCCCGGCCTGGCCGATCTTGTTCTCCAGGACGACGCCGAGTTCCAGGGCGGCCGGGGCTCCGGGACGGTCCGCGCCCTCGGGGAGAAATTCGCCGTACCCGGACAGCAGGCGCGTAAAGGAGTAGTTGCGGTCTTCGGGGTTGAGCAGGTAGCCGGCCAGGCTCAAGTCGAACCAGGTTTCGAGCGTCACCGCCGCGAAGGCCGGCTCGCGCGCGAGCAGGTCCTTGAACGAAGGCGTATAGATGCGCCCGGCCTTGGCGAGCAGGGCCGCCACCCCTGCCGGGGCGGACGCAAGGCGGTATTCGCGCCCGTCCAACGCCAGGTCGTAGCCTTCGCCGGCCGCGACCAGGCCGACGGGCGCGCCGGGCAACCCGGACAGTCCCGCCAGGCCGGCGGCGTCGACAAGCAGCGGGGGTTGGCCGGGTTGAAGCGGCGTCTCCGGGGCGGCGGGGCGAACCGGGGCACCTGGGGCGCCCGGGGCGGCGAAAAGCGACAGTTGCCGCGCGACCGGCTTGGAGGAGCCGGGCTTCGGGGCCGGCGGGGTGGCCGCCGGTCGCGGGGCGGCGCTCTCCAGGGCGTTCGCCAATTCCCGGCCCAGGGAGCGGAATTCGAATTCGTCGAAAAAGGCCAGGATGTCGTTTTTCGGGCCAGGCCGCAGGCGCAGTTCGTCCAGGCGCAGCTGGGGCAGGCGATCGGTTTTGAGTCTGGTCAGTTCGCGATAGAGAAAGACCTCGTCCATATGCGGGGCGATCTTGTCGCGCCAGGCCGGTTTGATCTCGCCCACATGGTCTTTGAGTCCTTCCAGGTCCGACCAGTCGCGGATAAGGGCCATGGCCGACTTGGGGCCGATGCCGGCGACGCCGGGGATGTTGTCGCTCGTGTCCCCGACCAGGGCCTGGAGGTCCGGCCAGGCCTCCGGGGCGATGCCGTATTCCTCGGAAAAGCCGGCCAGGGTGACGATTTTGTCCTGTTTGCCGCCCGGGTCCCACAGGACCACGTTGTCGCTCACGCATTGGCGCAGGTCCTTGTCCGAGCCGACAATGACCACCGGCATGCTCTGTCCGAACCGCTTGGCCAGGCTGGCGATGCCGTCGTCGGCCTCGGCCCCTTCCAGGACGAGCAGGGGAAAACCGAGCAGGCCGACGCCGCGCCCCAGCGGTTCGATCTGGAGCGTCAGCGGTTCGGGCATGGCCTCGCGGTTGGCCTTGTAGAGGGGATAGAGTTCGTGGCGGAAATTCTTGCCCTTGCCGTCGAGAAAAAACCCGGCGTAGCGGGGTTTTTCCTCGCGCACAAGCCGCAACAAGATGCGCAAGACGATGAACAGGGCGTTGGTCGGCAGTCCGTCCGAGCGCCGCAGGTCGGGATAGGCGTAAAAGCCCCGGTACAGAAAGGAGCTGCCGTCGATCAGGTAGAGCGGTTCCCCGGGGAACCCCAGTTTTTCCTTCAGCGGCATCGGCGCTCTCCGGTTGTTCGTGACGGCCGCCGGCTAGGGCAGCAGACAGAAGGCGTTTTGGATACTGCCGTCCGGGCCCAGCAGGCGCTTGCAGGCGTCCACGCAATCCGGGCAGTATTTGATCCCCCGGTTGGCGGTGATCTCGGCCAGGGCGAGCCCGACGCCCATGGACGGCCGGTAGGGGCGGTGCGAACTCATGGCCTCGACCACGTCGGCCACGGCGATGATCCGGGATTCCTGAAGCAGGGCCGCTCCCGTGAGCCCGCGCGGATAACCCGAACCGTCCAGGCGCTCGTGGTGCTGGAGCACGATTTCGGCGACCGGCCAAGGCAGGGGGATGTCCTTGAGTATCTCATGGCCCCAGGTGGAATGCATCTTGATGTATTCCATTTCGTGGACCTCAAGCTTCGAGGGCTTGGCCAGAAGCTCGAGCGGTACGCAGACCTTGCCGATGTCGTGGACCATGCCGGCGACGCGCACGCATTCCACCCGGTCTTCGCTCAGGCCCAGCTCCTTGGCCAGGGCCTCGGCCAGAAGCGAGACTTTTTTCTGGTGTCCGGCGGTGTACGGGTCGCGCATCTCCGCCATGGTGGCGATGGAATTGACCGTGGCCGTCAGCGCCGCCCGCAGTTGGACGTTGGCCTTTTCCAGGTCGGCGGTGCGATCGAGGATCCTGGTTTCCAGATCGGTCTGGTAGGCGGCGTTTTCGCGCAACAGCGCGGCCCGCTCCAAGGCCTTGGCCACGGCGTGTTCGAGCACGGCCATGTCGGCGATGGGCTTGGTCACGAAATCCCAGGCGCCGCCCCGCAAGGCTTCGATGGCGTCCTGCATCACCCCGGTTCCGGAAACCACGATGATCGGCGTGCCGGGCGATTCGCCGCGCACGGCCGAGAGCACGTCGAGGCCGTCGACCTCGGGCATGCGCAAATCGACCAGGATGAGGTCCGGCTTTTCGCGGCGGAAAAGGTCCAGGCCCTCGCGCCCGTTGAAGGCCTGCAGCATCTCAAACCCGCTGTCTTCGAGATAGGCGGCGATGCTTTCCCTGACCATCGGCTCGTCGTCGATGGCCAAGATCTTGGCGGAGGCGGCGCTCACGATCTTTCCGCCCCGGCGACCGCCTGCCGGATGGCCTCGGCGATGACCGCCATGTCGGGCACGGGCTTGATGAACACGCTTCCCGAACTCAGCCCGAGGCGGGAAAATTCGGCCGGAGGGCTGTAATTGAGCGAGCCGGTGTGGATCAAAAAGCGCAGCCCGGGGTTTTGCGCGTTCGCCTCTTGGATGAATTTATTGCCGTTGATGCCGGGCAGGCGCATGTCCACCACGGCCACGTCGCAATGCCGTTGCCCGAGCAGCGCCAGGCCCTGCTCGCCGCTTTCGGCAAGCAGCACGGTGAAGCCCTCGTCGTCGAGATAGGCCCCAAGATTCTCCCGGACCATCTCCTCGTCGTCCACCACCAAAACCACGGGCGCGGCGTTCAACGAGCCCCCTGGAGCGGCAGGCGGATGACGCAGTTGGCGCCCTGGCCCGGTTCGGATTCCATGGTGAACGATCCGTTGTGGTTCTGGGTGATGATGAAATAGGACACGGACAAGCCAAGCCCGGTGCCGACGCCCGGTTCCTTGGTGGTGAAGAACGGCTCGAAAATGCGCTTGCGCACTTTTTCCTCCATGCCCGGTCCGTTGTCCTCGACTTCGATGCGGATATTGTCAAGTTCCTTGGCCATGCGCAAGACGATTCGCGGTTTGCCCGGCCCCGCGCGCTCGGCCAGGGCCTGGGCCGCGTTCTTGATCACATTGAGAAACACCTGTTCGATCTCGGCGGCGACGCAGGCGACGCGCGGCAATTCGGGCGCAAATTCCCGCTGGATCTCGATCTGGCGGAAATCGAAACGTTTTTTCAGGTCGTAATCGTTGGAGGCCAGGGCGATGGTCTTCTCCATGATCTCGACCAGGTTCGCGGGCATTTTCCGCGCTTCCCCCCGGCGGCTGAAGTCGAGCATGTTGCTGACGATCGAGGCCGCCCGTTCCCCGGATTCCTGGATGCCGTCGAGGAACCGGAAGACCTCGCGCCGTTCCAGATAGCGGCGCATGGCGGCAAGATCGCAGCCGGTCTCGCGGGCGGCCTCGAGATTGGCCGGCAGGTCGAGCGCCACGCGGCGCCTGACGTTTTGCAGGCCTTGCAGGATGCCGCCGAGAGGATTGTTGATCTCGTGGGCCATTCCGGCGGCAAGCCCCCCGAGCGAGAACATCTTTTCCGACTGGAGCATCATCTCCTCGATGCGCACCCGGTCGGTCACGTCGTCCACCCGGATGACCGCGCCCTCCACGCCGTTGGCCACCAAGGGATACACCAGGACGTCCTGGTAACGGATCTCGCCCCCCCGGGACACGGCGGTTTTTTCCGTGGCCATGGGGACGCGGGCGGCCAAGGCCGCCCTGACTCTGGCCATCTGCCCGGCCAAGTCGGGCAAGACCTCGCGGATGTCGCGCCCCCGGGCCGAAGCGGCGGACAGGCCGGTATCGCGCTCGGCGGCCTGGTTGAAATGCGTCACCCGCCCCTCGGAGTCGACCCCGACCATCACCGAGGGCATGGAGTCGATGATGTTTTTGATGTAGTTCTGGGTTTTTCTGATCTTTTCCTCGGCCGTCTTGCGGGCGCTCACGTCGGTGACGAAGCCCTCGAACCACTCGATGTCCCCGCCCCCGCCGCGCACCACCCGCAGATTGCGCGAGATCCAGATAACGCCGCCGTCGGCGCGGCGGTTTTGCGCCTCGTAGTCCCTGATCTCGCCCTCGCGCGCGAGGATCTCCATCATGGCGGCGCGTCCGGCGGGATCGCACCAGACCTGGCGGCCGATGTCGGTCACGGCGGCCAGCAGCTCCTCGGGCGAGGCGTAACCGAATATGGCGGCGAACCGGGGATTGACGTCCAGGTAGCGCCCGGCCGGGGTGGCGCGGTAAATGCCCACCGGGGCGTTCTCGTAAATGTCCCGGTATTTGGCCCAGGCCTGGCGGGTGGCCTCCTCGGCCGCCGTCTGTTCGGAAATGTCGCGGGCCACCACCAGGGCGTGGCGCGCCTCGCCGAAGACGCGCAGGGCGACGCTCACCTCGTAGGGAACGACCGCCCCCGCCGGTCCGGGCAGCTCCACCCTGCGGACCGGGGAGACGGCCTGGCCCGAAACCGCCTCGGCGATGACATCGAGAATGGCCGCCGGAACCGAGCCTTCGACGCGCTGCGTTCCCGGTGCGCCGGTGAGCCCAAGGCGCTCCCTGGCGGCCTCGTTGGCGTCCAAAATCAAGCCTTCCGCCAGATCGCACAGGAAAATGGCCTCGCCCGCCCGGTCAAGCAAAGCCCGGAAACGCTCCAGGTCGAAAAGCCTTTTGCGCAGCTCGGGAAAATAACTCTTCTTGAAAGAGCGGTCGCCAAGCCCCATCAAGCGGCGGCGGTCGGCCTCGTCCGTATCAAAGGGCCCGGGCATAAATTGCTTCCACTTCTTCGATCGAGAGCGCCTTGGGATTGGTCAGCATGCAGGGGTCCAGGACCGCCTTGGCGGCCAGTTTGGCGATGTCGGTCCGGCTCACCCCCAGGTCGCCGAGCCCGCGCGTGACCCCCACCCGGCGCTTTATGTCCTCGACCGCGCCGGCCAGGGCCTGTTTGCGCCCGGAGGCGTCCAGGCCCGCCAGGACGTCCGGGCGCACCCCCAGGGCCGTCGCCACGGCGTCGTAGCGCCCCGGAGCACAGTCGTAGTTCGCGGCCATGACGTGGGGCAAAAGGATGGCGTTGCATTCGCCGTGCGGCAGGTCCAGGTAGCCGCCCAAACTGTGGGCCATGGCGTGCACCGCCCCCAGGATGGCGTTGGAAAAAGCCAGGCCCGCCTCCAGGCTGGCCAGGCACATGCCCCCGCGAGCGGCCATGTCGCGCGGTTCGGCCACGGCCTGGACGAGATGCTCCCCCACGCGCCGAATAGCGCTTAAGGCGAACATATCCGTGATCGGCGAGCTGGCGTTGGAAACGTACGCCTCCACGGCGTGGGTCAGGGCGTCCAGGCCGGTATGGGCGGTGAGCCTCGCGTCCATGGTCGTGGTCAGCTCGGGATCGATCAGGGCCACGTCGGGTATGGTGGTCTTGCTGACAATGGCGATCTTCACCCGGCGGACGCTGTCGGTGACGATGGCGAATTGGGACACCTCCGCCCCGGTCCCGGCCGTGGTCGGCAGGCAGATCAGCGGCGGGCAGGGTATGGGCACCTTGTCCGCCCCCTCGTAGTCCAGTATGTGCCCGCCGTTGGACGAAATGATGCCCACGCCCTTGGCCAGGTCCTGGGGCGAACCGCCGCCGACGGCCACGATCGCACCGCAACCCTCGGCTCCGTAGACTTCAGCCGCCGCCATCACCTCGTAATCCTTGGGATTCTCGGAAACTCCGGAATACACCGCGACCGCCGCTCCGGCCCTGGCGAGCGAGTCCATGACCGACTGCGCCCAGCCCGCCGCGATCACCCCGGGGTCGGTCACCAAAAGAACCTTGTCCACCTCGTAATTGACGGCATACTGGCCGGCCAGGTCGGCCGCGCCGAGACCGAAAATGAATTCGGGCGCGACGAACTTGCGCAGCTTCAAAAAATCCGTGCTGTTCATGCCTACCTCTCGTATTGCCGCGCGAACGCCCAGGCCACGGGCCGCATACGCCGGCCCGGTGTGCCCCATACCGACGTATTACTTTTTGTAAACTTTATGCCGCTATTTTATACTACAATTTGTCTTTTTTTGAACGCCGCGGCCGCGCAAGGACGGGGCCGGTATTTCGGCCCTGACGGCGGCATCCCGCGGCCGGCCGGACACTACGCCGCGGCACGCCTGTCGATCACCTTCGCGCGGGCCGAGCCGCCCGCGCCCGGGGCCGCGCCCTGAACGGCGTCGCAATGCTCGACCAGCCGCACCTCGAAGGCCACCCCGGCGCTCGAATGGAGCTTGCGCTTGATGGAATCCACGAATTCCTTCTGCCGCCGCATCTGGTCGAAAAAGATGTCCTCCGAGGTTTCGATGAGCACCGTGGCCGTATCCAAGGCCCCCTCGCGCTCGACGATCACCCGGTACTCCGGAGCCCCTCCCGGCATCTGGGACAAGGTCGCTTCGATGGTCCCGGGAAAAACCGGCACACCCCGGATGAGCAGCATGTCGTCGGTGCGCCCGAGCATCCGGTCGAGTCGCGCAAACGTCCGGCCGCAAGGGCAATCCCCGGGCAACAGCCGGGTCACGTCCCCGGTGCGGTAGCGGATGACCGGGAAGGCGTCCTTGGTCAGCGACGTGAGCACCAGCTCGCCGGGTTCGCCCTCGGGCAGCGCCTTGCCCGTGGCCGGATCGACGATCTCGGCCAAAAAATGGTCCTCGTTCACATGCATGCCGCCGCGCGCTTCGCATTCCCCGGCCACGCCCGGCCCCATGACCTCGGTCGGACCGTAGTTCTGCGTGGCCGTCAGCTTCAACCGCGCTTCGATCTCCCGGCGCATGGCCTCGCTCAAGGCCTCGCCCCCGAACAGGCCGAACCGCAACGACAGCGAATTGGCGTTGATGCCCATCTCGTCCATAACCCCGGCCAGATGCAGGGCGTAGGACGGTGTGCTGGCGAGGGCCGTGGTCTTATAGTCCTGCATGATCATCACCTGGCGGCGGGAGTTGCCGCCCGAGGCCGGGATGACCGCCGCGCCAAGACGCTGCGCCCCCTCGTGAAACCCGAGGCCGCCGGTGAACAGGCCGTAGTCGAAGGCTATCTGCACCACGTCGTCGCGCGTGGCCCCGCCCGCGGCCAAAACCCGGGCCGTCAGGTCCGACCAGCGCTTGATGTCGTTGACCGTGTACCCCACCACCACCGGCTTGCCCGCGCTGCCCGGGGAGGCGTGCAGCCGCACCACCTCGCGAAGCGGCACCGCGAACAGCCCGTAGGGGTAATTGTCCTGCAACACGCCCTTGTCCGTGAACGGCAGCCGGGACACATCGGACAGGTCGCGAAAATCGTCCGGGTCGATACCCAGCTCGTCGAATTTTTTGCGGTAATACGGAACGTTGCGGGCGACCCGGGTCAAAACGGACTGCAACCTCTCAAGCTGCAACTGCTCCAAATCCCCCCGGCCCATGGTCTCATACTTGGCCTCAAAATACATCGGCGCCCCCTTCCCCGGCCATCGGCCATTTACAACGATTTACCCCCAGGCCGGGGGAAAGGCAATCCAGGGGACGGGAACGCCTCCGGCGGCCAAGGGGCTGCGCTCCTTGGAACCCCGCCGGGGCGCTGCCCCAGACCCTGCTGGGGCTCCGCCCCAGACCTCGCTGGGGGTGGTGACCACCCCCGGACCCCCACGATAAGGGGCTCGGTCAAGACCCTTACCATGGGGTTGGGGGCGACTATAGTCCCGGCCTTAGGCGGGATTGTCGCCCCCAGCGGAGGAGTCCAGAGGAGGCGGAGCCTCCTTTGGCCCCCGGAGGGCAGGGTCCGGGGGCGGTGCCCGGCCGCATGGCACGTCAGTTTTGGCGCAGGCGAATTTCCAGCTCGGGGTCCAGGGTGACGACCAGGCTTTCCAGGACCTTGTCCACCGCCACCGCGCCCATATCCGCGCCTTTGACGTGGCGCACGTCTTTGGCCAGGGCGCAGATGACCCGGCCCTTGGCCGAGCCCCGTTCCCAGCCGGCCAGGGCGGCCAGGGCGGCCGCTTCCTCGACGGCGCGCCGGGGGAAGTCCACGCCCGGGTGGTCGCGCTTCAGGATCACGTGCGCCCCGGCGCCGCCCTCGGCGTGAAACCAGTAATCGAAGGGGCTGGCCGCCTTGGTGAGCAGCAGGTGATTGGCCCGGGCGTTCTTGCCCCGCAGGGCGACGAAGCCGTCCGAGGTCCGGTAACGCCGGGCCTCGATTTCCTGGGCCTTGCCCCCGGATTTACCGCTGGGCTTGGCCTGGGCCTTGCCTCCGGCTCTCTCCCGGCCCCGGTCGAAAGACGCCGTACCCGGTTTTCCGGCCCGGCCGGGCAGTTGGACCGTGACGGCCGCCCCCGGCGATCCGGTTGCAGCGGCGGCCGCAAGCGCGGCCTCGCGCGCGTCCAGATGGACCAGGCCGCGCTTGCCCTTGGCCGCGAGCTTGTAGAAGCGCTCCATGTTCTCGATCACCGTCAAGGAGGGATCCAGCTCGACCATGCTCCCGCCGTCCTGGTCCAGGCGGGCGAGCTTGGCCTTGGGGTCCAGGCGGTGCAGGCTGGCGGCAACGGCGTCGGCCGTCTCCCGCATGGCGATGAGCCCCTCAAGCCGGGTGCGTTCGCTCGCGAGGCGCTCGCGCAGGCGTTTGGCCCGTTTCGCAGCCGTCTTGGCTTGGGCCGACGCCTCGGCCTCGGCCAGATGCGTCAGCGCCCCGAAATAGGCCGCCTGCCCGGCCGTCTGGGCCGCCGCCAACGGCCCCAGGCCATGATCGCCGCCGTCCGGCACGCCCGCCGCCCGGGCGAGTTCCGGCAGGGACGTGAGCGCCGTCCAGGACGGCGCCCCCCCGGCCCGCAGCGATTCCCATACGCTGCGGGCTTCGGCCAAAGCCAATCCGGCCAGAACCCGCCGGACCGGACGGGACAAAAAGGGACTGTGCCCGGGCTGGGCCTGTTCGGCCAAGGCCGCATCCAACTCCGGCCAGACCGGTTCCGCCCCGAAGCCGGGCGGAAGTTCCCCGGCCAGCGACGGCCCGTGGACCAGATCCAAGACCAGATAGCGTCCCTCGCCCGGAGACAGCTCCCAGGCCAGCCGTCGGCTGCGCCAATCGGCCAGGCAGGCGGTAACGAATCGGCCGCTCACCCGCTTGCGCAGCCACATGGCCCGGGCCGGAGCCTCGCCCGGATTGTCGGGCTTGGCCGCCGAAGGAAAAATCACCGCCTCCCGGACGTCCGCGCGCAGCAAAACATACTTCCACCACGCCCCGGGGATGTGGTGCTCGATCGACCAAAACCCCTCGGCCGGCATGCCGATCTTGCCGATGCGGCCGCCCGGGAAGAGCGCGGCGAGCTCGCTGGACACGGCGCGGAAGAATAAGGCGTCCATGGATTACGAACCGGGGGAAAACTTTTTAAAAAAAGTTTCCCCCCGGGCCTCCTTTTAAAAATTTCAGTAGTTGAAACACGTTATTGTTCGGACGTGGCCGGTCGCCTGGCTACTCGCGCCCCACTCTGTCCCAATGCCCGCGCGGCCGCTCGCGACAGGCGTCGTCGTCGGGGGAGTATATACGTTTTGGGGAAGAACCGGGAGGGGAAACAATCGCGCCCGCCGGCATGCAATTTTCCGCTCGCTCGTGTACAATGTCCCGCAGCCTTGATATATTCGTTCCCAATCGAGCCATGCCGCCGAGCGGCGCTCCGGGGCCAGACGGGTCATCAACCAACACAAGGACGGAACGGCATATGGAACAGATCAGCATTGGCGACTCGGGCCTTACGGCTTCCCGCGTCGCGCTCGGGACATGGGCCATCGGCGGCTGGATGTGGGGCGGCACGGACGACGCACGGTCCATGGCCACCATCAGGTCCGCCGTGGAGCGGGGAATCACGCTTATCGACACGGCCCCGGTTTACGGCTTCGGCCGCTCCGAGGAGATCGTCGGCAAGGCCCTCGATGAGGCCGGACTGCGGGACACGGTGCTCATCGCCACCAAGGCCGGGCTGAACTGGAAGGACGGCAAGGTCTTTCGCGATTCCCGCCCGGCCCGCATCCGCCGGGAGCTTGAGGATTCCTTGCGGCGGCTGCGCACCGACCGCATCGATCTCTATCAGGTGCACTGGCCCGACCTGGAAACGCCGATCGAGGACACGGCGCGGGTGCTTGAGGAGCTGCGCCGGGAGGGCAAGATCAAGGCCATCGGGGTCAGCAACTTTTCACCCGCGCAGATGGTCGCGTTCCGGGCCGAGGCCCAATTGGCCGCCGTGCAGCCCCCGTACAACCTGTTCGAGCGCGAGATCGAGAACGACGTGTTGCCCTACGCAACGGGCTCGAACCTGGCCGTGCTGTGCTACGGCTCGCTGTGCCGGGGCCTTTTGACCGGGAAAATCACCGAGGACAGCACCTTCGAAGGCGATGACCTGCGCGGGATCGACCCCAAATTCCAAAAACCCCTGCTGCGGCAATATCTCTGTGCCGTAAAGGAGCTGCAAGCCCTGGCAAAGGCCCGTTTCGGCAAGTCGCTGCTGGCCCTTGCGGTCCGCTGGGTGCTCGATCAGGGACCGACCATCGCGCTGTGGGGAGCGCGCCGGCCGGATCAGCTCGACCCGGTCGGCGACGTCGACGGCTGGCATATCGATGCGGCCGCCAAGGCGGACATCGACGCCATCCTGACGCGCTGCATCGGCAAGCCCGCGCCGCCGACCTTCATGGCCCCGCCGGAGAAGCGGCCGGCGGACTAAGCGCCCGCAAACCGAAAGGGGTCTGGGGAAATTATCCCCCCAGCGGGGGGGGCAGCGCCCCCTGCCGGGGCCAGGGGCGCGGCCCGGGCGGATCAGTCCTCCAGCACGGAGGTGTCGCCGATCTCCTGGCCGAGTTCCTCGGCCTTGAGCACCCGGCGCATGATTTTGCCGCTGCGGGTCTTGGGCAGTTTTTCCCGGAATTCGACGGCTTTGATCACGGCGATGGGACCGAGTTCGCGGCGGATATGCTTGATGAGTTCCTTGACCAACTCGTCCTCGTTTTCGTGTTCCTGCCGCCAGTTGTCGTTGAGCACGACATACGCCTTGGCCGCTTCGCCCTTGATCGGGTCGGGCACGCCGATGACCGCCGCCTCGTTGACGGCCTTGTGGGTTTCGAAGGCCGCTTCCAGTTCCGCGTTGCCCAGCCGGTGTCCGGCGATGACCAGGACGTCGTCGGCCCGGCCCTGGATGAAGTAAAAGCCGTCTTCGTCCTTGCGGGCCATGTCGCCGGCGAAATACACCCCCGGAACCACGTCCCAGTAGGTTTCGCGGAACCCTTCCGGGCTGTTGTAGAGGTTGCGGACCATGGCCGGCCAGGGTTTTTTGATCACCAAAAAGCCGCCCATGCCCGGGGGCACGGGAGCACCGGTCTTGTCCACCACGTCGGCCTCGACGCCGGGCAGGGGCTTGCCCACGCTTCCCGGCTTGATCGGGGTGATGGGCAGGGGGCTGATCATGCACATGCCGGTTTCGGTTTGCCACCAGGTGTCCATGATCGGACACTGCGAGCGGCCGATATGTTTGTAGAGCCACATCCAGGCTTCGGGGTTGATCGGCTCGCCGACCGAACCGAGCAGGCGCAGGGTGGAGAGATCGTGCCGCTTGGGGTATTGCGAGCCGAAGCGCATGAGCATGCGGATGAGCGTGGGCGCGGTGTAGAAGATGGTCACGCCGTAGCGGGCGATCATGTTCCAGAGCCGGTCGGCCTGCGGGTAGAGGGGGTGGCCTTCGTACATGACCGTGGTCGTCCCGGCGATCAGCGGCGCATAGACCACATAGGAATGGCCCGTGATCCAGCCGGGGTCGGCGGTGCAGTAGAAGATATCCGTGGGTTTGATGTCGAACACCCAGCGGAAGGTGCGGTTGATGCCGACCATGTAGCCGCCGTGGGTGTGCACCATGCCTTTGGGTTTGCCGGTGGTGCCCGAGCTGTAGAGCAAAAACAGGGTGTCTTCGGAGTCCATGACCTCGGTGGGCGAATCGGAGCGTTCCTGGCGCACCACGTCTTCGTAGCGCACGTCGCGCGGCTCGGTGAGTTCGATGTCCACCCCGGCCCGGTGCACCACCACCACGGTCTCGGCGCAGCCGCCCCGAATGCCTATCAGGGCTTCGTCCACCACGCTTTTGACGTTGACCACCCGGCCGTTGCGGTAGAAACCGTCCACGGTGATCACCATTTTGGCCTTGGCGTCGTGGATGCGGTTGCGCAGCGACTTGGCCGAAAACCCGGCGAACACCAGGCTGTGCGCCGCGCCGATCTTGGCCGTGGCCAGCATGGCCACCACGGTTTCCGGCAACGGCGGCAGGTAGATGACCACCCGGTCGCCGCGGCCCACGCCGAGCGAACGCAGGGCGTTGGCGAAGCGGTTCACTTCGCGGTACAGTTCGTAATAGGTGAATTTGCGGGAATCGCCCGGCTCGCCTTCCCAGATCAGGGCCAGCTTGTTCTTGTTGGGGCTTTCGATGTGGCGGTCCAGGGCGTTGTAGACGATATTGCACTTGCCGCCGGTGAACCACTTGTAAAAGGGCGCCTGGCTGTCGTCGAGAACCGTGTCCCAGCGGGCATGCCAGTCCAGTTCGCCGGCCGCCTCTTCCCAGAATTTCAGGTAATCCTGCCCGGCCTGTTCCTGGGCCGCTTCCAGACCCCTGGGGCTCAGATTGGCGTTCAGCACCACCTGGGGCCGGGGACGAAACACCCTTTCCTCGCGCAACAGCGCGTCCAGTGCGCCGGACCCATCCGGCGCATCGCCCTGGGGACCTACCTTGTTCATGACAGCACGCCTTGGTTGCGGTTTATCGGGCTCATCCGTTTTCTTTCACTCGCTGTCCCGGACGGTTCGGAACGCCACTCGAAACGGCTATGCGACAAGCCGCCCCGCCCGCCCCGCGAGACCCCGTTCGCCCATTTCCCTCGAACCGGGCGCAAGAGGGGGTATGGCAGCCATACCATATTTATCCCGAAACAGGGCCAAAATTCGACCAGCGGCGCGGGATTCCCGGTCAACGGCGATTGGCCCGCCCGGCTTCGGTTTGCGGCCCGGTCATTACCCGGTCACGGCCCGGTTTGCGGCCGATTGCGCACGGCAGCCGCCCGGTTGCGCACGGCAGCCGCCCGGTTGCGCACGGCAGCCGCCCGGTTGCGAACGGCAGCCGCCCGGTTGCGAACGGTTACGAACGGTTGCGAACGGTTGCGAACGGTTGCGGCCAACCGCAAGCCGGCCGCTCAATCCCTTGCGAGGCCTGGGACAGCAACACCCCATCAAACATCTTTACTCCCGCGAAATAGAAATCTGAGTCCGCAAGGCATCAATATTCCTTGGATTGCCTTATAGTCGCCCCCCAAGGGCGTTGTTCCCGGGCCATGTCCTCTCTTCGCGTTGCCGCCCCGGGCCCGGCCCGCGCCCTCCGGCCGGGCTTGGTATCCCGGGAAGCGGGAGCGGCCGGCTCCGCTTGACGCGCCCTGGTCCCTGGCGTAAACTTTTATGCTGGACGATGAGAGGTCGCCGGATCAAACGCAGGCCGCTTTCCGGCCGAAGAGGCGCAGCATGACTGAAATAAATTCCGCCGAAATCAACCAGTACCTCACCTTCACCCTGGCCGGCGAGCTTTTCGCCCTGGATATCGCCGCGGTGCGCGAGGTGCTCGACAACGCCGTGATCACCCGCATCCCCCGCACCGTCGAATTTTTGCGCGGCATCATCAACCTGCGCGGCAATGCGGTCACGGTCGTCGACCTGCGCAGGAAATTCGGGCTGGGCCGCACCGAAATGACCGAGAACACCTGCATCATTATCGTCGAGGTGGTCATCGACGGCGAAGCCATCGTCCTGGGCGCCATGGCCGATTCGGTCCACGAAGTCTACGACATCGATCCCGCCGGCATCGAGGCCGCCCCGTCCATGGGAACGGTCGTCGAACCCGCCTATATCAAGGGCATGGCCAAGCATGAGAATTCGTTCATCGTCATCATCGATACGGAAAAACTCTTTTCGCTCGAGGAATTAAGCGCCGTCTCGGGCGTGGGCCGCGCCGCCTAGGCCGGTCCGCGCGGCGAAACCGCCCCCCGGCAGCCCGGCTCTCTCCGGTACGGGGGCTTGGCGGCCAGACAGCACCGTTTCATATTTTCATCGTCGCGCGGCGCGCGAGCACGGGGAAGCCCCGTCAAATCCCGCGAAAATCGCCTGCCGCGCCTGACCCCAACGACCACGCCCAATGGCAAACACATCCGTGGAACATCTCGAAGACTCTCGCAAACGCCTCTTCATCGGCCTGATCTCGGGCACCTCCCTGCTCGTGTGCCTGATTTTGGTCCTGCTCTGGGTCATTCCCTATGTCGGGCTCAAAAACATCCACCCCTACGCGCCCTGGGTCGTGGGCGCGCTGGTCGCCACCCTGATCGTGCTGGTGCTCTGGGCCTGCCTGGGCCTGCTGCTCAACCTCGCCCTGCGCCGCAGCCTGCCCTTCACCCACAGGCTGCGCGGGCTGACCATCAAACTCCTTTTGCCCCTGATGACGCTGCTCGCCATGGCGCTTCGCATCTCCAAGGAACATGTGCGTTCTTCCTTCATCAAGGTGAACAACGAACTGGTCGCCGGCCCCAAACCGAAATACAAGCCGACCGAAATATTACTGCTCATGCCGCACTGCCTGCAAAACAGCCGCTGCGCCAAACGCCTGACATACAACATCAACAACTGCGCCCGTTGCGGCCTGTGCCCGATCACCGGCCTGCTGTCGCTCGCGGACCACTACGGCGTCCACCTGGCCATCGCCACCGGCGGCACCATCGCCCGGCGCATCGTGGTGCAAAAGCGCCCCAAGATCATCCTGGCCGTGGCCTGCGAACGCGACCTGGCCAGCGGCATCCAGGACACCTACCCCTTGCCGGTCTACGGCGTGCTCAACGAACGGCCCAACGGCCCCTGCCTGGACACCCTGGTGCCCCTGGAACGGCTGGAACGAGCCATCATCCGTTTCATGGACCCGGACTGCCTGCCCGCTCCCTCCGGCGAACCCGACGCGCCCGGACCGGCCGACGCGAAGAACGCTTGCGGCGGCCCGGATGCAGCCGTTGCGGCGAACGCCTCCGGCGAACCGGCGCCCGCCGGGCTGGAGAACGCCTCCGGCGGCCAACGGGGCAACGCCCTTTTGGAAACCCTTTCAGTCAAAATTCAGTAGGTACGCATTGAAACCTTCCAGTCCTTCCCCGGCGCGCGATGCGGCCTTGGTCTCGGTCATGGCCTGCCTCGGTCCGGATAAATTCGATCTCCAGGCGGCCCTGTCGAACGCTCTGGAGCGGGCGGCATTGGACAGCCGCGACGCCGGGCTGGCCACGGAAATCGCTTACGGCTTCATCCGGCTCAAGGGGCGCATCGATTTCGTCCTGAGCGCCTATCTCAAAGAGCCGGCCAAACTGCCCTTCGAGGTCAAAATGACGCTTGGGCTGGCCGCTTTCGAGCTGACCCACCTGGATAAAAGCCCGGCCCACGCCGTGGTCAATTGGGCGGTCGGAGCGGTCAAGGCGCGCTTCGGCGACGGCCTGGCCAAACTCGCCAACGCCGTCCTGCGCCGGGTGGCGGAACTGGAATCACGGCCCCGCGACGCGGAGTTCTACCGCAAAAACGCCGCGAGCGAAGAGGATTTTCAGTCGCGCTTTTATTCCTGCCCGCGCTGGATCGTGGAGGTCATCCGCCGCGATCACGGCCCGGAGCGGTGCCGGGAACTGCTCGCCGCCCAGATAGAGCAGCCGCCGCTCGGCCTGCGCTTCAATTCGCGCGCGCCCGAGGCGATTGACGCTTACGAGGACATGGCCGCCAATAGCGTCCACCAGGGCCGCTTTCCGACCATGGTTCTCAGGAAGGGCGAGCGGCCGGGAAATATCGGCGACCTCGAAGCCCGAGGCCTTTGCAGCCGCCAATCGGCCGCCTCGCAACTGATCCTGGCCGCCCTGGAGCCCCAAACCTGGCCCGGCCCGATTGTGGACGCCTGCGCCGGGCGCGGCGGCAAGGCCTGTCTGCTCCTGGAGGCCGGCCTGCCGCTTGCGGCCGCCTGCGACCTAAGCCGCCACCGGCTGCGCCAACTCGCCCGGGAGCTTTCCCGCCTCGGCCTGCCCCGGGTCCCCAGAATTCTCTTGGACGCCACCGGGCCGCAACCCTGGCGCAAGGCCCCGGGAACCATCCTGATCGACGCCCCCTGCACCGGCCTGGGCGTGCTCGCGCGCCGGCCGGACTCCAAATGGAAACGCACCCGGGACGACGCCGCCGAACTCGTGCGCCTGCAAGCGGCCATCCTCGCCCGCGCCTTCGACACGCTCGCCCCCGAAAACGAACAACAGCTCCTGGGTCTGGCCAAAAACCGAACCGGCGTTAAAATCCTGCGCCAGGAAACAACCCCGGAGAGCCTGGAACTCGGGGAATTCTTTTACGGCGCGTTGATCGAAAAAACCTGATCCGCCCGATCCGGAGGTTCCGCCATGTCCGAGAACAAAACTATCGCGACCGACAAAGCACCGGGGGCCATCGGTCCCTATTCCCAGGCCGTCTGGGCCGGAGAGCTGCTCTTCGTCTCCGGACAAATACCGCTCGACCCGGCCACGGGTTCGGTCGTTCCCGGCGCGGCCGCCGAGCAGACCCGCCAGGCCATCAAAAACGCGGCCGCGGTCCTTGACGCCGCCGGATTGTCGCTGGCAAGCGTGGTGAAGACCACCCTGTTTATCAAGGACATGAACGACTTCGCCGCCATAAACGAAGTCTACGCCGGCTTCTTCAGCCCGCCCTACCCGGCCCGTTCGACCGTCGAAGTCGCCAGGCTGCCCAAGGAGGTGGTGGTGGAAATCGAAGTGGTGGCCGCGAA
>Ga0302276_10001955_pt1 | contig 18371 bp, 11 predicted proteins | sample III_Bog_N2_3_FD_198768 | JGI IMG/M metagenome (GOLD analysis project Ga0302276, IMG submission 198768) | Peat permafrost microbial communities from Stordalen Mire near Abisko, Sweden - III_Bog_N2_3 | ecosystem: Environmental > Terrestrial > Soil > Wetlands > Peat | place: Sweden: Abisko...
GAAGCCAGTCGCCGAGCGCACGGACCTGCGCGAGGAGCTTTTCGAGCCCGAGCTTCTTCGCTTTCGGGTCGTCCCAGTCGAGATCGAGTCCCATCTTGATACTCGTTGCGGCGACGACGGGGATGCCGGCCTCCTTCGCGACTTCGGCGAAGGGCTTCTCCACCTGTTCCGCCGCGGTGCGCACCACCTGCTTGGCCGCGCGCCCGATCAAGTTGAACGTGTCCTCGACACGGCCCGCTCCCCACAGCGGGCTCGCGTCGAAAGCCGCGCGCAGGTGGGTCCCGCTGAAGCCGCCCGTCTCACGCGCCAGGCGCACAGTCTTGTCGAACAGCTCGCGGTCGAGCTCGTGCTCGATGAGCCGCTGGCGAAAATAGAACAGAGTGCCCTGCGCGAAGATCGGCTCCTCGGTCCCAAGGCAGTCGAGCACCATCTGCCAGCGCAGATCCATCGCCGTCAGCTCCACCACCTCGTGGTCCGGAACGCCGAGCGCCGCTTGCAGCAGCGACGCCAGCGCGAGCTGCGCCGGAGGGACCCGATCCTCCCGATCGTAAGCCGCACGCAGCTTCGCCTGCATCTCGTCGTCGAAGATGCGGTGCCGCAGCTCCCGAAGGAAAACGAACACGCGCCGCTTCGCGCAACGCTTGAGGATCTTCTGCTCCCGCGACGAGAGTTCGACCGGCGGATTCCACAGGGCAACCATGGGGCACCTCCGCCGTCGCTTTGATCAAAAGGCGCTGCCGCTGTCGATCCCCCAGCGCGGAAGCTTTTGATTTCGCTTGGTTCTTAGCTGATCGGGTCTCTAGGGCTGTCGCCGTCCGTGGTCCGGCGGTCGCAGTCCGGCGTCTGGCTGTCGTCGTCCGTGGTCCGGCTGTCGCAGACCGTGGTCCGGCTGTCGCAGACCGTGGTCCGGCTGTCGCAGTCCGTCTTCCGACTCCTCGAAGACGGCCTACGGCTATCGCCATCCGTGGTCCGGCTGTCGCCGTCCATGGTCCGGCTCTTTGAAGACGGCCTACGGCCGAGGTCCGCCGGATGCTCGCTCTCAGGCGCGATCGCGGCGAGAGGGTTCGCGGTCACCCATCCAGCTCGGGTGGGCGGGTCGTGCAGCGAACCAGGTCCCACACCGGGCAGCCTCCGAGGCAAGAGTTGCGCAGCCGGCAGGGCGAGCAAGTCTCCGTGCGTGCGTCGCCCTGGGTGTCGAGGGCCGTCCGGAATCCGGTCGACGGGGAGCCGTGCCAGACATCCATGAACGAGCGCTGGGCCAGGTTGCCGAGGGGCAGGTGGGTGGTGAAGGTGCACGGGACGACCTCGAGATTGGCGCTGATCCCCACGCTCGTGCGCGCCGCCGAGCAGCCCTCGAGGAGGTCGAGGTCGGTGAAGCCGAGCTCCACGTCGATGCCGGCGATGCCCGGCGTGATGCAGCAGTCGTAGCCGACCTTGGTGTGCCCGCTGAGACGGAGGAAGGCCTCGCGGAGCCAGGGATAGAGCTCGCCGGGGTGGACGGCGGAGAGCTGCGTGTCGTACCCGTCGCCGCGGCCCACGGCCTTGTACGCGAGGAAAATGACGCCGTAGAGATCGGGGACCGCCAGGCAGTAGTCGACGATCGCGGGCAAGCGGGGGAGGTTCTCCGCGCTCAGCGTCACCTGGAAGACGGTGCGGATCTTGTGGGCGCGGAGCTTCTCCAGCGAGGCCTCGAAGAACCCGGCTCCGGTCTTGCGCCGCTTGGCGAAGCCCTCGCCCACGTCTTCGAGGCTGAGCGCCACGGCCCCGCAGCACCGCGCCATCGTCTCGAGCACGCGGGGCGTGAGCGCGAGCCCGGTCGTGGTCACGTTGGGGACGATGCCGAGGTCGTAGGCGAGCTCGATGATCTCGACGATCTGGGGATGGAGCAGCGGCTCGCCCCCGCCGATGGCGATCTGGCACACGCCGGCGGCGGCGAGCTCGTGGAGGATGCGCGCCGCGTCCTCGAAGGCCATGTGCTCGCCGTCGGGCACCGACGACGCATAGCACTGGGGGCAGCCCACGGTGCAGCGGTTGGTGACCTGCAAGTCGACCAGGGTCGGCGAGGCGAGCACGGTGGCGTGCTGCGTCGGCGCCATCGCCTCGACCTCGATCCGCGCCCGCACGCGGCGCGATCCGGCTGCGAGCGTCGGCATCTCGCGGTGGACGCTCTCCACGAAGGATTGCTCCTCCGGGGTGGCGGGCGCTCGCCCGTCGACGAGCCACCCGCGCACCACCTCGAAGCCCTCCGGATCGAGCTCGAGGTAGGTGCCGTCGAGAGGGTCGAAGAGGATGCCGCCGAACGCCTCGCGGCGAAGCACGAGCGGTTGCGGCGCGCTCTCAGGCGTCATCGTCATGCGGCTCCTTTTCCTTCTTCTTGCGGAGGAGGCGGATGGCGGGGATGACCAGAAAGGCGCCCGCCACCACGACGGACACCACCCCGATGGTCGTGGCGTTGCTCGGCGGCGCGTTCATCGAGGGGGCGTCTCCCCAGGGCTGAACGGTGGTGAGCACCGCCGGCCCCGGCGCCGCCGGGCTCACCGTCGGGCGGACCCCGCCCGTGGGCAGGAACTCGTTCGCGCCCGAGGAGTTGGTGGTGAAGCCGCGGCGGATACGGATGATCCTCATGAGGGACGAGCCCCTTCCATCTTCGTGCTCGGCGGCAAGGTCCAGGCGAGGCGCCCTCGGGCGCGCTGTCCCACGGCCAGCGAGGTATCGACGCAGCGACCGATCAAGAGCGCGCCGCCCGGCAGGGCCACGGTCACCTCGGTGAGCGCGCGGCAGCGGCGGACGGCGGTCACCGCGAGGCCGGGGCGAGGGTCCTCGAGATCGGTCTGCGCGTCGGTGGGATCGAGGAGCAGGGCCTCGGGCCGGAACCACGCGGTGGGCCCCTCGAACCCCGGCGGCAGCGTGATGCCGGCCGCCGCCGCCGTCGCCGCGTCGACCGATCCGACCTCCCCGAGGAAGCGGGCCGCCCAGCCGTCGACGGGGGAGCGGTAGATCGCGTCGAGGGTGCCCTCCTGAACCTTGCGTCCCTCGCGGAGGAGCAGGACGCGGTCGGCGACCGCGCTCGCCTCGTCGGCGTCGTGGGTGACGAGCACGGCGCACAGGCTCCGCTCTTTCACCAGGCCGCGGATCTCATCCATGATGGAGGCCTTCACGGGAGAGTCGAGGCTGTGGAACGGCTCGTCGAGTAGCATCACCTCCGGAGTCTGCACCAGCGCGCGGGCGAGCGCTACGCGCTGGATCTCGCCGCCGCTCAGCCGCTGGACGCGCGCGAAGGCCAGGTGGCCGATCCGCGCTGTCGTCAGCGCGTCGTTCACCCGCCGAGCCCCGGCCTCGCCCTCGCCCGAAGGCCCGAGCCCGAGCGCGACGTTCTCGCCCACCCGGAGGTGGGGGAAGAGCACGCCCTGCTGCAAGAGGAGCCCGATTCCGCGCCGCGGCGGCGGGACGATCACCCGGGCTGCCTCCGAGAGCCTCGTCCCGCTCCAGCCGATCGATCCCGCCGTCGGCGTCGCGAGCCCGGCCAGGAGCCGCAGGAGCGTCGACTTTCCGCTGCCGTTGGGACCGAGGACGGCCAGGATCTCGCCCGGGGCGAGGGCGAAGCTGACGCCCTCGAGCGCGAAGTGCTTGCCCATCCGCGCCCCGAGATCTTCGACGATCAGCACGGATCGGTCACCGGCTCCTCGCGGTCACCGAGCCGGGCCAGGGTCATGAGGGGATAGACGCCGATGAGCGCGAGGCAGAGCATCCACACGGCGCAGTCGCGGGCGCGGTTGGTGAGGGCGAACTGGAAGACCCGCGCCGAGATCGACTGAAAGCCGAACGGCGAGAGCATGACCGTGAGGTCGACATCCTTGAGGCACTCGAGGAAGACGAAGGCCGCCGCGGCCGCCGCCGGGGGGGCGAGGAACGGGCGGAGCAGGGCGACGAAGGACGACAGGCGGTCGTGACCGGTGAGCCGCAGCACCTCCAGGTGACCCCGACCGTGGCGCAGGAGCGCCGCCCGGCCGGCGCCGACGAAGACCGCCGAGAGGTGGACGCTGAGCGCCATCACGAGGGGCAGGACTGTGCCGTGGAGGATCGCGCCGGGGCCTTCGCGTCGGCCGCTCGGGACCATCCAGAGAACGGCCACGCCCAGCACCGTCGTCGGGAGAGCGAAGGACAGGAGCGCGAGCCCCCCGGCGGCGATCGCCGCGCCTCGCCGCGCGCCTCCCCACACAAAGGCCTGGGCGTGGAGGATCGGCAGCGCCAGGGCCGCAGCCAGCAGCGTCGCCAGCGAGGCGAGCAGGAGGGTGCGTCCGGCGTCGCCGCCGAGGGTGGCGAGGTCGACCCGCTCGATCCGCTCGGCGGACCAGGCGGCGATCGCTCGCGCCGGGACGATGATCCCGAGCGCGATCTGCGGAGCAGCCAGCACCCACGGGACTGCGCCCCACGCGCCCCGCAGGCGGACCCGCCGCGCCGGGGCGATTCCCAGCCGGGCGTCGTCCTGCCACGGGAGGCGCGCCAGCGCGGAGAGCAAGGCCCAGCCCGCGAGCAGGCCGGAGGCCGCGACCGCGAGGCCGAGCAGCGCGCCGGTCGAGGCGTCCTCGCGGGCCGACCACTGATCGAGCATGCCCACCGCGGGCGTGGGGACGGCCAGCACGCGCGCGCTCGGCGCGTCGGACCAGGCGAGCAGCGCGGTCAGCGCGGCGGCCGCGCCCAGCGCGGGGAAGGCGAGCGGCACCAGGTAGCGCACCAGGCTGCCTCCACGCCCGCGCCCGCCGAGGCGCAGGACGTCGAGATAGGCGCCCGGAAGAGCCCGTAGCGCCGCACCCCCGAGGAGGTGGAACAGCGGTGCCGCCCCGACCCCGAGCACCAAGGCGAGCCAGGCCACGCCGCGCGCCTCGAAGGTCTCGCGGTAGACGACGGCAAGGAACCAGGTGGGCAGGAGCAGGGGGGCAAAGAGCGCGCGGTCGAGCGCGACGCGGCCAGGGAAGTCGAAGATCGCTGCCCCGAGCCCTCCCGCGCTGAGCGCGGCCCCGACGAGCGCCGCCCCCGCGGCCGCGAGCACGCCCTGCGCCACCTGCGGCGGGAGCACGGTGCGGAGCAGGTGAACGAGGAGGCCCACCGAGGTCGCCCTCGCGCCCTTGACGACGAGCGTCACCGTCGGCAGCGCGAGGACGGTCAGCGCGGCCAGCAGGGGGGCGGCCCGAGCCACCGTCTCAGCGCGGCTGGTCGAACTGGAGCGCATCGAGCATGCGGACCACGGCGTCGCGGTTGCCGGCGATCTGGGCGAGGGGCACCTCGTGCACCTTGAACACGCCGTGATCGACCTCCGGCTGGCCCACGCCGAGACCCTGGTTGATCTCCGAAAGCGGGCCACGCCCCGCGACCGGGTAGGCGAAGGTCAGGTTGGCCAACCGGTCCTGGATCTCGGGCTGGACCAGGTACTCGAGGAGCTGGGTGGCTGCTTCGGCGGAGGCGGTGGCCTGGGTGAGCGCGAGCCCGCTGCGGAGGATGAAGCTCCCGCCGTCGTTCTGATCGGGGAAGAAGACCGCCGTCGCCTCCCCCCAGGGCCGTTGCTCCGCCGAGGAAAGCATGATGCCCATGTAGTAGGAGTTGACGATGGCCACGTCGCACTTTTTCTCGAAGATGGCCCGGGCTTGCCCCCGGTCGTCGCCGCCCGGGGTGCGGGCCAGGTTCGCCTTGAGCCCCTCGAGAAAGGCCCGCGTGCGATCCGGCCCGAACGCGGCCAGCATCTGGCCGAAGAGGCTCAGGTTGTAGTCGTGGTAGCCCGAGCGGATGCAGACGCGGCCCTTCCATTTCGGGTCCGCGAGCGCCTCGTAGGTCGACAGCTCTCCGGGCTTGACCCGCTCCCGCGAGTAGAAGATGGCGCGCGCCCGGTAGGCGTCGGAGAAATAAGCGCCCGAAGGCTCGCGGAAGGTCTCCGGCACGGCGGCCCGGACCTTGGCGGACGACAGCGGCTGGAGCAGACCCTTGGTCCGGGCGATCTCCAGCAGATCGGCGTCCTTGGTGATGACCAGATCGGCCTCGGTGGGGCGGCTCTCCAGCCGGGCGATGAGCCCCTTGTCGAGGTAGACCGCCTTGACGGCGATCCCCGTGGCCTGTTCGAAGGCGGTGAAGAAGGGCGCGAGGTGGGACTCGGTCCGGTCGGTGAGGACCCGGAGCTCGCGACCACCGGCGCCCCGGCGGGGGACGACGACGAACGAAACGACGATGAGCAGGGCGACCCCGGCCACGATCAGGACCGTCCGCTTCCTCACACTGCTCATGCGAGCGCCAGGGTGTCAGCGGGTGAGCGCGCCTGTCAACCACGCTGACGCGAGCTCTCGGCTTGTGATGGAGAACCCAATGGCCTAGTGTGGAACGCTCCGCCCTAGCGGTCTCACGAGGTTTCCCATGTCTTCACGGGCTTGCTCGACGGGCTTCTCGTCCGCCCTGATCCTGTCGCTCCTGCTCCTGGCCAGCACCGGTGCCGCCCAGACCAAGACCTGGACCACCACGCCCGACTTCAACCTCGGGACGCTCAACAGCGCCTCCGACACGAAGTTCGCCAACGAGCTCGTGCTCGGGCCCACGCCGGTCTCGCAGACCCACATCGTCTGGTCGGACAACTACAACTACGGCCTCATCGTGCGGTTGAACTCGGTCACCGGCGCGCAGACCAGCCGGTTCGACTCGGTGCTGACCAGCATCAACGGCGTGTCCACCGGCGTGCGCCCCGCCAACGAGTTCTGCAACTGGGGGAGCACGGGCAACTGCCCGGGCCGCGTCGCCGTCGACACCAACGGCGACGTGTGGATCGTCAACCGCGCCTTCGGCAACCAGGGGTCGCTCTCCAAGTTCTCGGGCAACATCGCCCACTGCATCGACCGCAACAACAACGGGGTCATCGACACGTCGAACGACAAGAACGGCGACGGGATCATCGACATGAACCCGGCGAACGGCGAGTACTTCGGCCAGAACGACGAGTGCATCCTGACGACGATTCCGGTCGGCCCGAACAACGCCTGGCCCCGCGGCGTCGCCGTCGACGAGCGGGGCAAGATCTGGGTGTCGACCTTCTACGCGGGCGGCGGAGGGGGCAACGGCATGGTCTACCGCTACAACCCGCAAGCGCCCGTCAGCCTCGAGCTGACGGTCAACGTCTTCCCCAGCGGGCCGGGCAACCCGTACTCCATGGCGAGCGGCGGCAACTACATCTTCGTCTCGAACGCGAGCGGCCAAACTGCCCGCATCCAGATCCAGACCGGCGCCGTCGACTACGCGCCCTGCCCCGGGACCTACGGCATCGTCGCCGATCCCGGCGGGCAGGTGGCCTGGCTCGGGACCTATTTCGCCGGGACCACCGGGATGTACCGCGCCGACTTCGGCGCCCATACCTGCACCCTCATGGGCGGCGGACCCGGCGTGACGACGGCGATGACGCTGGACAACGAGCCTGCGCCCGGTCCCTACGTCTGGGGCGCCAACTACTCACAGGAGAAGGTCTCCAAGTGGACGCCCGCGGGCGCCTACATCGGCAGCTACCCCGCCGGCGCCACCGGCAACGCGCACGGGCTTTCCCCGGACTTCCAGGGCAACCTCTGGGTCGTCAGCGACACGGCCACCTGTCCAGGTCCCCTCTGTCAGAGGCAGATGTCGCAGATCAACCCGGCGACCGGCGCGCTGAACTTCTCGGCCTTCATCGGCTACCTGGCCGCCGACCAGGCCAAGTACCCGACGAACTGCTCGGCGGGCTACTGCGACGGCGCCACGCCGTACCTCTACAGCGATTTCACCGGCGTCCAGATCGACCGCCAGGCGCCCTACACCTACGTCGGGACCTGGAACGCCGTGTACGACGGGGGCGCGCAGAACATCCCCTGGAGCAAGGTGATCTGGAACACCGAGGCGCAGGGCGCGGTTCCCGCGGAGACGACGCTCGGCATCAGCGTGCGCGCGGCCAACTCGGCGGCGGGCCTGGCCACCACCCCGTACGTGGTCGCCACCAGCGGCGCGGCGCTCGCCAACATCGTCGGCGAGTTCGTCGAGGTCAGCGCCGACCTCGGCGGCCCCGGCTTCGTCACCCCCGTGCTCTCCGACGTCTCCGTCGTCGGCCCCTGCCCCGTCGTCGGCAACGCCTGTTGCCTCCAGAACAGCAACTGCAACGACGGTGACCCCTGCCACATCGGGACCTGCCCGCTGCCCGGCGGCACCTGCACGTTCACCCCGCAGCTCAACTGCTGCCTGGTCAACGGCGACTGCAACGACAGCAACGGCTGCACCACGGACACCTGCCCGGTCGCGGGCGGCAACTGCCTCAACACGCCCATCGCCGGCTGCTGCAATTCCAACGCGGACTGCAACGACAACGACCTCTGCACCGTCGACGTCTGCTCGGGCGCGGGCGGGACCTGCTCGCACATCCTCATCAACGGCTGCTGCCTCACCAACAACGACTGCACCCACGGCAACCCCTGCTCGAACGCCACCTGCCCCACGCCGGGCGGGTTCTGCTCCGGCGGGCCCATCGCCGGCTGTTGCCAGCAGGACTCGGACTGCACGACGACCGACCTCTGCGCGCCCGGCACCTGCGTCCTCGCGACGTCGACCTGCACCACCACCCCGGTGCTGGGCTGCTGCAACGCCGACGCCCAGTGCGACGACATGAACCCCTGTACGCAGGACAGCTGCTCGGGGCCGGGCGGCATGTGCGTCCACACCCAGACCCCCGGCTGCTGCACCCCCAGCGATCCCATCGTGGGGACGGCCTGTGACGTCCCGCAGTCCCCGTACGACAAGCCGCCCTGCCAGGCCGGCAAGTTCGTCTGCACCGGCGGTACCCTCGTCTGCACCGGCGCGGTGAAGCCGGGCTTCGAGATCTGCGACGGGCTCGACAACAACTGCGACGGCCTCGTGGACAACCCCAACCCGAGCAACATGCCCCCGCTCTGCACGGGCAGCGACGTGTGCATCGACGGGCTGTGCGTCGCTGCGTGCAACGGCGGCGAGTTCCCCTGCCCGAGCGGCTTCGCGTGCGTCAACGGCTACTGCATGCCGACGGACTGCTCCCAGATCCACTGCCCCTCGGGGCAGTTCTGCCACCAGGGTGCGTGCCTGCCCGGGGACGGCGGCGCGGGGGTGGACGGTGGCTCGAGCAGCGGGTCGACCTCCAGCTCGACGGGCGGCTTCGGCGGCTTCGGCGTGGGCGGCGCCGGCGGGGCGCCCTCGACCTCCAGCGGCGGTCACGGCGGCACGCCGACTCCCAGCAGTAGCAGCAGCTCGGGCGCATTCTTCGGCTTGCCTGCCGGCGGGGCGTGCCACTGCGGGGTGGTAGGCGACGCGCCCGAGGAGCGGGGTGGACCGCTCTTCCTCGCGGCGCTCGGCGTCCTGGTCGCGGTCGGACGCCGCCGCCGCGAAGAGGCCACGCGATGAGCATCCACAGGATGAGCTTGCACCACCTCACCGTCGGGTTGGGCCTCCTGGTCATTGCCGGGATGTCCGCGCTCTCGTGCACCGACGACGCGTACTGCTTCACGTGCGGGGCAGGGGGGGCGACGACGACCACCGCCGGCACGGGAGGCAGCGGCGGCGCCCCGAGCTGCGTCAAGGACGCCGACTGCACGGGCAGCATGACGTGCTGCACCGGGGTCTGCGTCGACCTGGAGACCAACCCCGCCTCCTGCGGGGCCTGCGACGCCCCCTGCGGTAGCCCCGAGGAGGCGACCGCGACGTGCTCGGGCGCCAAGTGCGGGCTTTCCTGCGTCGCCGGCTATGCCGACTGCGACCACCTGTTCTCGAACGGGTGCGAGGTGAGCCTCGCGACGGACGCCAACAACTGCGGCGCCTGCGGCGTGGCCTGCCTCTTCCCCAACGCGGCCGGCGTGTGCGTCGACGGCAAGTGCGGCCTCGGCGCGTGCCAGGTCGGCTTCGGCAACTGCGACAACGACGCGACCAACGGCTGCGAGGCCAACCTGGCCAGCGATCCGGCGAACTGCACGGCGTGCGGCATGGCCTGCTCGCCGCCTGCCAACGTGGTGGCGACGTGCACCGCCGGCACCTGCGGCGGCGACCAGTGCGCGACCGGCTATGCCGACTGCAACATGAACCTCGCGGACGGATGCGAGGTCGACATCTCCACCGACCCGGCCAACTGCGGCGCCTGCGCGATGGCCTGCGGGGCCCTGGCGCACGCGACGACCGGGTGCTCCAACGGCGCCTGCTCCATCGCCTCCTGCGACACCGGCTACGCGGACTGCGACAAGTCGGTCTACGACGGCTGCGAGGCGAACCTCGCGACGGACACCAACAACTGCTCGGCCTGCGGGATGGCGTGCGTGGCCGTCTCCGAGGGATTCCCGGCGTGCACGGCGGGGGCGTGCGGGGTCGGGGTCTGCGACGCGGGCTACGCCGACTGTGACCTGAACGCGGCGAACGGCTGCGAGGTCAACCTGTCGAACGACGTGAACAACTGCGGGGCGTGCGCCGTGGCGTGCCCGGCCGTGAGCAACGGCACGCCGGTGTGCTCCGGATTCGTCTGCGGCATCGGGTCGTGCAACGCCGGCTTCGCCAACTGCTTCGGCCCCCCGACGACCTGCGAGACCGATCTGCAGACCGACGTGAACCACTGCGGGATGTGCGGCACCCCCTGCCCCTCGGTCGCCAACGCCACCGTCTCCTGCGGCGGGGGGCAGTGCGGCATCGCCGCGTGCGCGCCCACCTACGCCGACTGCGATCTGACGTTCGCGGACGGCTGCGAGGTGAGCCTCCCCACCGACGTCAACAACTGCGGTACCTGCAACAACGTGTGCCCGACGCCCCCGAACGGCGTGGCGGGCTGCGCCGGGTCGGCCTGCACGCTCGCGTCGTGCAACGCGGGCTTCGCCAACTGCGACAACAACGCCGCCAACGGCTGCGAGAAGAGCGTCCTCACCGACCCGATGAACTGCGGCGGCTGCGGCATCGTCTGCGGCTCGGGCACCTGCACCGGCGGCGTGTGCGCGTGCATCAAGAGTGTGCTCCTCATCGAGGACGACAGCGCGGCCGGCAGCGCGACGCTGGCCGCGGCGCTCGCCAAGGTGGGCTACACGGTGACCCAGACGGCCGTGCCGTCGTACCAGTACAACGGGACCAACCCGGCGCTCGCCGGCTTCGGGGCCGTGGTGGTGCTCGCGGGCGGCCCGCAGGCGACCTCGTACCAGACCGACATGCCCGCGGCCGGGCAGGCGGCCATCGTCGCCTTCTTGAACGCGGGCAACGGCGTGGTGTTCACGGAGTGGGCCGCCTACGAGGTGGCGGCCGGTCACTGGCAGACGCTGGCGCCGTTCGTCCTGTTGCAGCGCACCGACTCGTACTCGGGGCAGGTCACCTACACGGTCGATCCCGCCTTCGCCTCGCATCCGGTGTGGAACGGCCTCCCCGCCACCTTCACCCTGGCGTCGACCTCGAACGTCGGGCTCACCCACGTGGCCCCCTTCGTGACGCGGATCGCCGGGAGCCCGCAGGCCATCGACGCGGTGGCGATCCGCGACGCGCCCGCCGGCCGCGTCGTCCACCTCGCTCACGCGGGGAACTACCAGCCCAACGGCTGGACGAACGCCAACACCCAGACGCTGGTGACCAACGCGGCAGGCTGGGTCGCCCGCTGCTTCTGACGCTCGACGAGCCCTCCCAAGCGTAGCGCCGCGGGCTGTCCTGCGGCACACCCGGCGTCGGAGTCACCGGGCGATCGGCACCGTCAGTCGCAGGTCGACCCGGCGGAGTGATCCGTAGGCGCTCCCGTCCACCCCGTTGGCGATCCGCAAAGCGTAGACTTCGTTGAAGACGTTGTAGACGTCGAGCGCGACCTCGGGATGAATCGCGAAGTCGAAGCGGTGGCGCAGCGTGAGGTCCAGGGTGGCGTGGGATGGCACGGTGAGCGTGTTGTCGTTGCCCGTGCGCATGCCGCTCCCGTAGTTGAAGCGGGCGGACAGGTGGCTCGTCCTCGCCTCGTCGTGCAGGTCGAGGGCGACGTTCGCCGTCCACATCTGGACGTGATCGAGAATCTGCCACCCGGTGAACGCGAGCTGGGCGGGCGTGAAGAGATAGCGCGCCGAGTCCACGCCCTGGCCCTGCCCGATCTGGAGGCCCACGTTCGCAAACCCGTCGAGCCAGCGGTGCAGCGCGATCCGGGTCCACGCCTCCAGGCCGGCGGCGCGCCCGCGCGCGAAGTTGTAGCTCTCGAAGAGGTTGGTCGACCCGATGGTCTGCCGGTCGAGGAGATCCTTGGAGAGGCGGCCGTAGGCCGTGAGCCCGAGGTTCACCTGCTCGAGGACGCGGCTCTCCACGCCGAGCTCGGCGACCCAGTCGGTCTCGGGCTTGAGGTCCACGGGGACCGTCTGCCCGGCGAGGCCGGGCACGAGGATGCGCGCCGCGACCGGCGCGTCGAGCGAGACCGGGGGCTGCCACAGGTAGCCGGCGAACGCGTGGACGACGGCGTTCTCGGTCACCGCGTACGACGCCCCGAGCCGACCGCTCGGGCTCGCCAGCGCCAGATCCGGCTCGCCGCTGCTCGGGTAGCTGGTGTGCTGGAGATCGACGCGGACGCCTGGTAGCACCGTCCACTTGCCGAAGGTGAGCGTGTCTTGAAGGTAGACGCCCGCCCCGACGACGCTGGTGAGGTCGCGACCCGAGACCGTCCGCGAGGGATCGGCGCCGCCCTGGGGCGAGGTATCCTCCCGCGTGTAGGACGAGTACGCGACGTTGCCCTGGGCCGCGTCGACGACCGCGCCCGCCTTCCACACCTGGTGCTTTCCGACGCCCCAGGCGTAGTCGAGGGAGACACCTTCGTGCAGCGAGTCGCGGCGCACGTCCGAGCACGTCGAGCCGGGATCGGCAGTAGGCCCGAGGCTGCGCGCCGGGTCGCACGAGAGCAGCCCGTATGAAGAGCGCACGTAGGGGGCGACGTGGAAGACCTCCGATTCGCCCAGTCGCCGCGTGAACGCGAGCGCCACGAAGATGTCGCGCTCGTCCTCGGTCGGCTTCGCGTCGCCGGGAACGAACGGGGGCGGGTCGTTGCCGTAGGCGTCGGGCCCGCGCACGGCGCCCGGCGGCGCCGCCGACAGAGGGAGCATCGTGGGATCGATGGGGAGCTGGTAGTGCGTCTGGGCGAAGCCCCCGAGCAAGACGAGGCGGTCGCGGCTGTCGATGGTGTACTCGCCGCGCAGGAACGCCGTCCCCTTCATCATGGCGTCGTTGACGATCGGGCTCGCGGACGGCGGGTCGAGGCCGCGGCTCGTCGTCTCGAAGCTGCCAGAGGCCACGAGGCTCAGCTTGCCGATCTTCTGCGAGTAGTCGAACGACGGCGCGACGTGCTGGTAAGAGCCATAGATGAGCTGGACCTGCGCCGAGGGTCCGCCGCTCGGGCGCCTCGTCGTCACGTCGATGACCGCGCCAAGCCCGCCGCCGTACTGGGCGGGGAACCCGCCGGTGATCACGCGAAGCTCCTGCACGAGTCGCATCGGGATGAAGCTCTGGAACTGGCCCAGCGGCAGCATGCCCAGCGGTACGCCGTCGATGACGTACTGCTCGCCCCCGTCGTTGGTGCGCGAGTGCAGGAGTCCGAACGAGTCCATCACGAAGCCGGGCTGCGTGTTGAGGACGTCAGGGAGCTGGACCGCGTCGCCGCCGGGGAGCGACTCGAGGGTCCGCCGCGTGACGACGGTCACGCTCGCCGGTGTTCGCTCCGGAGCGGGAGCGCTCGAACCCCTCACCTCGATCTCCAGGGGCGGCGGGTTGGGCGCGGTCGCGAGCTCCGGCTTCGGGTCGTCGGCCGCTGCGACCGCGAGACGGGCCGTCGCAGCGCACGCGGTGGCGAACGCGAGGGCCAGAGGGGGCGCACGTCGCGAGCGGGTCATTCGCAACCGCCGTCCTCACCCGCGGGCCCGCCGTCCGGGCAGACGGGCGCGAGGCAGCCGGCCTCGGGGGCGATCCCTCCGCCGTCGGCACACACGAAGGTCCAGGAGCTCGCGGGAGCCGCGCCGCCGGTGTCGTCGTACGAGCCGAGCCCGCACCCTGCGATGGACCCGCTCCCTAGACCAGCCAACAGGAGCCATGCCGAATGTCGTGGGGCGCGCACTGCGCCACCGTCACGCAGATGGTCCCGGATGACCATCGGGTGAACACCCGAGCCCGGCGCGAAAGGGGCCCTTCGGTCCCGTCGGGAGACCTAGTCGGGAGGCACGAGGCCGTGCCGCACGGCGAAGCGCGTGACGCCTTGCGCGTCGTGGAGGTCGAGCTTGCGCATCAGGTTCGTCCGGTGGGAGTCGACCGTCTTCAGGGACAGGCCCAGGTCGTCCGCGATCCTCCGATTGGTGCCCCCCTCCGCCACCCGTCGCAGCACCTCGCGCTCGCGGGGCGTGAGCCGGTCGAGGGGATCACCCGAGGCCGCATCGAACGGCTCCGCGGCGACGTCGGCGACCGTCGCGTCGAAGAAGCGCGCGCCCCCTGCCACCGCCCGGAGCGCGCGGGCCAGATCGTCGAGGCCCGACCCCTTGACCACGTAGCCGTGCGCCCCGGCGCGGATTGCCGGCCGGACGTGCTCGCGCGTGGCGTGCATCGAGAGCACGAGGATCCGGGTGGTCGGCGCCGCCGTCCGCGCTCGGGTGATCGTCTCGACACCGTCGAGCCCCGGCATCGACAGGTCGAGAAGGAGCACGTCCGGCGCGTGCGCGATGAGCGCGGCGAGCGCCTCGACCCCGGTCTGGGCCTCGGCGACCACCCGCACGTCCGGCTGGCAGGACAGGAGCGCCCGCAGCCCGGCGCGGACGATGGCGTGGTCGTCGGCGAGCACGACCCGGATCACGCGCCCGGCTCCTCGAGCCGCAGCGCGGCCCGGACGCGCGTGCCCGAGCCCGGCGTCGAGCTCACCTGAAGCGAGCCGCCGAGGAGCTCCGTGCGCTCGCGCATCCCGGTCAGTCCCCGGCCCTCGGTCGGCTCGTGCATCGCAAAGCCGTGTCCATCGTCCTCGATCTCCAGCAGCAGGTGGCCCTCGCTCGGCTCCATCCGGACGCTCACGCTCCTCGCCGACGCGTGCCTCGCGACGTTCGTGAGCGTCTCCTGCACGATGCGGTAGCAGGCGCCCTCGACCGCTGCCGAGAGCGGGGCGCGGCCGGCGTCGATGGTGCGACGAACCTCGAGGCGCGAGCGCTCGGCGAAGTCGTCGCAGTAGCGCTCGACCGCCTCGGCGAGGCCGAGCTCGTGGAGGATCGCAGGGCGCAGCATGCGCACGGCGCGCCGGATCTCGTCGAGCGTCTGATCGGTCATCGCGGTCGTCTGCGCCACCAGGATCCGCCGCGGGTCCTCCGCGGGCATCGTCTCGCCGAGAATCTGCAGGTGGAGCCGGATGGCCGTGAGCGCCTGACCCACCGAGTCGTGGAGCTCGCGGGCGATTGCCCGGCGCTCGTCCTCTTCGAGGACGGCCGTACGGCTCGACAGCTCGCGCAGGCGCGCCTCCTTTCGCTGGAGCTCCTCGTAGGCGCCCGAGAGCTCGGACGAGCGGGCGCGGACCTCCCGCTCGAGGTCTTCTCCGCGGCCCTGGAGCTCCGCCCGCGAGCGGTCGAGCTCGGCGACGAGCGCGCCGATGCGGAGCTCCGCGCGGCCCGCGGCGCGGAGTGGGATCGCGTAGATGAGCGCGGCGAGGACGACGCCGAGGAGCGAGAACGGCGCGAGGAGGAGGAGCGCCGTTCGACGCGCGTCGCGTGCAGCCACGGCGACCCAGACCGCGCCGACCCTCTCGCCATGAACGAGGAGCGGGGCCGATCCCCAGAGGACGTCGGCCGAGCGGAGCTGGACGAGGTCGGCGCCGGCGCCGAGCCCGAGCCGGCGGCCCTCGGTCGTCGCCAGCTCGATGCGCTCGACGCCGGTCTGCTGCTCGTGGGCGCGCACGTGCTCGACGAGCTTGAGCGTATCGTACTGCCAGAGCGTGGGCTGGAGCGACGCCTCACGCGAGATGATGCCGGCGACGGCGCGCCCCGTCGCCTCGGCCTGCGTCCGGAGCTCGTGCATCCGGACGTCGAGGTACGCCGCGGGCGCGCTGAGCGAGACCGCGGCGGCCACGAGGGAGGCCAGGGCCAGGAGCCTCGACCCCAGGTAGCGCCGCAGCGTGAGCGGGCGCCCATCCTCGTCGTTCATCGCGCGCTTCACGGTGAGAGGGCCCCGGCCTTTGCTGGTTCCAGAGGCAGCGGCGCGTAGCCCAAGCGAACGGTCAGCTCTCGCCCCGCGCTCGAGAGAACGAACGCGACCAGCTCGGCGGCGAGCCCGGCCGGCGCGCCGACCGTGACGAACGCGAGATCCTTGAAGAAGGGATAGCGCCCCGAGAGCATGCTCTCCCGCGACGGCATCACCCCGTCGACGCAGAGGACCTTGAGCGGCAAGCGCTGCGCCTCGATGGCGCCGAGGTCGAAGATTCCCACGGCACCCTCCGTCGCGATGAGGGCCTCCTGCATGGCCAGGTCGCTGTAGACGACGCGCCAGCGGTTCTCACGGTGGGCGGCGTCGTTCTCGGCGAAGAGGCCGGGCACGAGGTTTCCGAAGACGAGCAGGCTCGAGTCTCCGCGCTCGCGTTGCAGCACGACGAGCCGGCTCCCGTCCCGCCACCGCGTGCGGGTCCCCGCGTACATGGCGAGCAGATCGTCCCTGGTCGTGCACGCGTCGGGCACCCCAGCGTTGGTCGCGACGACCACCGCGACACGCGCGTAGGGCGTCACCACGAGATCATGCAGGCCTTCGTCGGCGGTCAGCGGGCGTGAGGCAAGCCCCACGTGGATGGCGCCGTCGCGGACCGCGCGAACGCCCCCGGTCGTGCCAATGCTCTCGTGAACCGTCAGCTTGGAGTCCGAGTTGCGCGCGCGAAACGCCTCGACGAGGGCCCGCGTGAGCGGGAGGTTGCTCCCCGATCCGGCGAGCTCGAGCGCGCCCGGCGTCGCCGCCGCGGCCGGCGATACGGGAACTGGCTTGGCCGTCGTGTCGGCGAGGAACGGTGGACGCGGGCCCCGCGCTTCGCGCAACAGCACGAGCGCGACCGACGCGGCGAGCAAGGTCAGCGCCAGCGCGACCAGGGCCCAGAGCGAGGGCGCGCCGCGCGTGAGCGAGGGTGGCACCCGCGCGGGCGGAGGGGCGTCGGGATCGCGCTGCATCGAGCGCTCGACCCTACCACCACCTCCCGAACTTCGGCGCCCGATGCTCGCGCCGGCGCGATCGCGCCCTCGGACGTCATCGAGGCGCTCACGCCGGGTTGGTCGTCGTTCTTGGCACTGTGCGCGCCGTCGTCTCCACGGACGCGCCTGCGCGCTCTGCCAGGAACCGCGCCTGCCCACGAAGTCGAGCAGACGCCGCCGTGCTCCTGGGTCGCCGCGACTCGGCGCGGGGCGTCTGATGGGCACCGCGCAGCGACGTCACCTGGCGGCAGTGCACCGCCCCGGGACACGGTCAGCTGGCCGCTGCGGTCGCCACGCTCCAGCTCAGCTGGGACCCCGGCACAGTGCCGTCGGGCACAGTAGCCGCGGAATCCTCAATGATTTCAGCGCCCCCGGCGCGGGTCGAACGCACGACCTTCGGTTTAGGAAACCGCTGCTCTATCCACTGAGCTACGAGGGCAAACTAACGGGAACAATTCGAAATTTGAGCACCTCGCTGGTGCTCGCGGGCAACCGAGCGGGCGGTGTTACCATACCGTTGCTGCAGGCGCCAGGCGTGACTTCCCCGCGCGGCGCGGTCCAGTTTGGCCTGTCGCTCGACCAGAGGATCGGGCTTGGCGTCTCCTGCCAGCGTTTGCTCCGCCGGCACGGGCGCTTGCCGTGCTGGCCGCCGGGTGACCGGTCGCCAACCCGGTCCTTGCACCTGCTCACCGGCACACGACGCGCGTCGCTCAGCCCGTATTCTTCAGCCCCGCAGCGATCCCGCTGATGCTGAGCATGATCGCATCCTCCAGCGCCGCATGCGCCGGCCCCTCGGGAGCCGCGCGCAGCCGCTCCAGCAGCTCCACCTGGATGTAGCTCATCGGGTCCACGTACGGGTTGCGCAGCGCGATCGACCGCCGCAATACCGGTGACTGCTCCAGCAGCTCCCCGATGTCGGCGACGTGGCAGATCATCCGCGTGGTGCGGTCGTGCTCGGCCTCGATGAGGCCAAAGATGGCCCCCCGCACGCCGGCGTCGAGGCACAGGTCCGCGTACCGCGAGGCGATGTGCAGATCGGCCTTGCCGAGGATCATCTGCGCGCTGTCGATCATGGTCCCGAAGAAGGGCCACTCCGCGTACATGGCGCGCAAGAGATCCATGGCATCCGCCTGCTCTGCGACGAAGCTCTCGAGCGCGAAGCCCAGGCCGTACCAGCCCGGCAGCGTGTGA
>Ga0302276_10001961_pt1 | contig 18338 bp, 18 predicted proteins | sample III_Bog_N2_3_FD_198768 | JGI IMG/M metagenome (GOLD analysis project Ga0302276, IMG submission 198768) | Peat permafrost microbial communities from Stordalen Mire near Abisko, Sweden - III_Bog_N2_3 | ecosystem: Environmental > Terrestrial > Soil > Wetlands > Peat | place: Sweden: Abisko...
CCAGGACCCAAACCGATTTCCGGCGCTTGCGCCTCCGGTCGGGCTCCGCCCTCCCTTCAGCACAAGCGCCGGAAACCTCTCTCACCTTGATTGCCGGGGACTCTCACCTTGATTGTCGCGCGGCACCTGGTGGTCCTGCGTTGTTGCCCGATAGCGCAGCAGGCGTGGCTCTCACTGATCGACAGCACGCTGCATCTGCATTCACTTCCAACTCCCGATTTTGGCACGCAGCGGAGTACCATTCTGAGAACCGAAAATCAGCCTATAACTCACGAACCAATCAAGGGAATCAGCGTTCTTTGTTCGGGAGATATGGGTACTAATCCTCCCGGTGTAGTTTTGCAGTCGGATCGAGGGCAGGTGCTCGATGGCGTGGTTCGCTATGGCGACGAGAGGGTGATTGTGCTGGAGTCCAAGTTGAGCGGACCCGCCGATGACTGGCAAGCGGGCAATATAAATCTTCATGGTCAGCCGGTAGAGTTTAGAGACCCCATCCGGAAAATATCGTGGCATGATGTTCTCGCTACATTCACGGATATCGCCGACGAGAAGCGCGCGCTCATCGCAGGCGCTGAACGAATTGTGCTCACTGACTTCTTGGACTTCGTTGACAGGAATTTCGCATATTTGGGACCCTGTTGCGCCAGCAGCAGGGGACGTTGCAACGGATCGAGAAGGGGATCGGGACAGTCGGCGATGCGCTCGTGAAGGCCGGCGAGCAGCAGTGAGTTCAGCGTGGGCGGGTGCCGCCGCTGGTCAGCGCAGCACGTGCAAGCATCGCTCGCTGAGCGTCCGCACAACCGGAGACCGTCTTAGGCTGCCCGCGGGGACGCTTGGCGCCATCGTCGAACTCGGACGCTCCTTATTTTCGGCTGCGAATTTTTCCAGTTCACGTGATCGCATGCCTGAAGGGGTTCCGGCGAAGCAACCCGGCGCGCAATGTCCGAATACGTGGCAATAATGGTCTCCTTCTCATCCGGTGTCGTCTCACTTGCGCAGGCGAACGCTAGCCGTCTGTTGCACCGACCGCAAACGGCTCGAAGATTCGCTGGATCACACAAATCGCCGTCGATGTGGTCAATCTCTGTTGCTGTCTCAGCGCAGATCACGCAACGACGACCGTCCCGGGCGAAGATCATCTCGCGCACATTGTTAGGAATCTTCCGCGCCGCGGCGGGATATCCTCCACCGGTTAGCATTAGAAGCCGAACTCCTATTGCAGACTGAACGTCTGGCTTCCAGACTCGCCCGTCGGCCGCACAGCCCCGGATGTAGCGGACGGCCTTGGCAATCTGCTTGCAAAGTTCATCGCAGTACAACATTCCATCTGTTGTCTCTTTACTGCAATTCACGCAGGCAAAATTCGAACCGAATTCTCTCAACAACCTTGTGACGTCGAGTTCGGTCGCCTGTGGATACGCCTCCAAACCGCCTAGCTCCGCCACCTCGGACAACAACAGCAATGCAAGGCGCCGATCCTCGTCAAGGTCGGCACGGGCGAGGACAGAATGTATCCTGCGGCGCGCATCAGGACGTCGTCTTAACATCGAGAATATCCCTGCTTTTAACATCATGCCTGCGTGCATCAAATTTTCATCGCCAGCCCTTCTGAACAACGCCAACCAACCTTTGATGATTCGATTCCATATTGGTTTCCTGTTCTCCGGTGATGCCACGAAGCCACAGATAAGGGCTCCAATGCATCTCAGCACCACTTTTTGCCCATTGATCACGCGTCCCATAACCACGTTCTCTTATGGCTGTTCCTAAGAGTCCGTCCGGAAACAAGTCTCTGATATGACTCGCGTTCTCCGACCGCCGGTGCCGAAGGCTCGGCAACTTCGCTGTGTAAGTCTTGCCGGGGACCGCCCCTGGCTGGCCGGTCATTGAAATGACTCCATATCTTTCCGGACGGACACTAAGACATAACCACCCGGCTCGACCCATTCAAAAACCTGCCGGCCGCTTCCTCCATCAAAATATCGCCAGTACCCGTATCCAAGTGCGCCAGGAGGAGGTGTTGGCGGTTCTCCACTCGGTCCGGTTTTTTGCGCCATTGCCACCGGGCTTAGCAACAACAGCAATGCGAGTATCGCGGTAAATTTTGTCATGTTTATTCTCACGATCGGATTATCGTACAGGCGGCGGCATAACGTCGAGATCCCAATCGGACATAGGGAGGCGCCTTTCAGGGGGGACCAACGAATGACACTTCGTAGTAACATCTGCCCCGCGATATTTTTCCAGTAGCGGATGCGGACGGCCTGTTGCCCGCTGCGGAACATCAGCAGCAGCGTACAGTCCAGCAAGCCGCCGTTGTCGGAAAGGACCTTGAAGTCGATTATCGGCCCCCGCAGATCCACTGTTGCGCCGCCACCGATGCCGGTCGGTATCATTGGCCATGGCGTGGTTCATGTCGTTCATCATCAGCAAATCGTTCTGCTGATTGAAGCAGGCCGATTGTGCATGTGCTGTCAGGGGCAGAGCGATGGCTGCCGCAAGAATGGCGGCGGCGAGCACCCGGCCGAAGCGCTCCGTCATGGTCACCGCGCCCGGCGGGATCGGCCGGCCTGATAGTGCTTCCTCGTCCATAAACCGGTCTCCTACTTGGATTGCGGCCGGGGCTGACTACCGCCGGGGTCAGCCCGAGTTTGCAACGATATAACGGCCTTACGGAACGGGGGCCAGCGGGATTTTTCGGCGCATGGCGCAGCGGAAGGCCGGCGCACTTTGCCGAGTCGCATGCCGCGAATCGGTCACCCACCCCGAATCTGGCGGTGAACGCCCCCGGACCGTTCTCCCTCGCCCACCGCAGCACGCCCAGTTCCGCCAGCCACTCGCAGCAGCTGATATCAGCCGCCAGCTTGAGCAAGGCGACGAGGGCGATCCACTTGCCATTGGCTGACAGGTGCCGGGCCGGGCATGGGCAGATCAGGAACTTGAATCGGGCACGCTGAATGAGCAGCCCGACCAGGGGGCTGAAATTTAAGGGCTTTTCCGCTGCGGAATTCCGCTGCATAACGACGGCATGATTCGAGGCGCTGACAGCCGCCGGTGCGGCCAAGGTGTTCCGCGAGACAGCGACGTGGGCCTTGCGCTGACTTTCCATAAAGCCCTCGTTCCCAAACGCTTTGGGTTGCAACAAAACCGGTGATCGCATGCCTCGTATTGTTCCAAGTCAAATCGTGTCGGCGATTGATAGCCTGTTTGGTGCATCTCGGAACGAGCTAAATGACGAAATGATCAGGTTCCAGCACAGAGACTGCGTTCGAACGCTTCTGTCGCTACTTCGTCAGGTTCCAGACGATTTGATTGCCGTTCCGTTCACGGAATACACAGAATATTCGCAATGTCAGTCTTCTCTTACATCAGCCTTGAGCGTGTGGGATGTTGGTGACCAAGACCGACCCGTGAAAAATATTGGAGGACGAGACCCAGTTGAGCGTATTAGGCGCATACTGATACTTTGCCCTGACGAAAATCCGCCACCCTACCCTGATCTAACCTTCATACATGACGGCACTGCCCGGGCGAATGTTCAACAAGACATCCGAGCAGCGTGGATCGATTTCAGGTCCGAGGAATGGAAGGGTGCAACCGTATTTGCCACTACCGCCGTAGAGGCGATTCTGTTCTGGCTGCTGAGGGCGCGCACCGACGTTCGTCATCCTGAGCAATTGGATAAGCAGCATTTGAGAGATTATATCGACGAGGCCAAACGCCTCGGGGTCATAGGTGAGGCTACGGCTGACCAAGCCAGGCTGGCCACCGATGCGCGCAATCTCATTCATGCTGGGAAAATGGCCCGGACTGGGCTTGCCTGCACCAAGGCGACGGCACTTACAGCCCTGGCTGCCCTTGAGTCCGTGCTAGGCCACCTACGGTAACCAGCGTCTGTCGTCATTATATATTTGATAATGTCCTTTAGCACACATAGAAACCGTGCTACCAAGCCCCATGTCCGACCCTGCCCCGCCCGCCCCGTTCTTCCTGATCGTCGCCGACCACGACCGGCGGTTCTTTTGCGTCGAAGGTCCGATGACCGACGACCGGCCGTGGAACGAGGCCGCACGCCATGCGCGCGACAATCAGCAGCGGCACATCGTCTGTGGTCCGGCCGGTCCGGACCGTGACACGCTCGCCGCCGACTTTCAGCGCGAGCACCGGCTTGCCTGCGTGCCGCCCGGCAGCATCATGCGGCCACGCGGATGAGCGCGCAGCCCCCTGCCCTGATCCCGCCAGCCGAACTTGTCGGACGATCTGAGTCCGCGCCGGTCGTACCAACGCTGATCGCCGCCGCCGGCGACCAGGCCGAGCGCCGCTTCCTGGAATTCTTCGCCGTCACCATCCGCAACCGCAATACGCGCCGGGCCTACGGCCGCGCCTGCGGGGAGTTCCTCGCCTGGTGTACGGATGCCGGGGTGCAGCAGCTCGCCGCGGTGCAGCCGTTGCACGTCGCCACTTGGATCGAGATGCAGACTCGCACCCTCGCCGCGCCGAGCGTGAAGCAGCACCTCGCCGCCGTGCGCCACCTGTTCGACTGGCTGGTGATCGGCCAGGTGGTGCCGGTGAACCCGGCGGCATCGGTGCGCGGGCCGGCGCATGTCGTGCGCCAGGGCAAGACCCCGGTGCTGGAGCCGGCAGAGGCGCGCGCGTTGCTCGACAGCATCGATACCACGACCCATGCTGGGCTACGCGACCGGGCGCTGATCGGTCTCATGATCTATTCGTTCGCGCGCATCGGTGCCGCGCTCGGCATGAAAGTCGAGGACGTGTTCACCCAGAACCGCCGCTTCTGGGTGCGGCTGCACGAGAAAGGCGGCAAGGCGCACGCCATGCCCTGCCATCACAGTCTGGAGGCGTACCTGATCGCCTACCTGGAGCAGACCGGGATCATGGAAGACGACCACGGTCCGCTGTTCCGCACCATCGGGCGCGGCACCGGCCGGTTGACGACGACCCCCCTGCCCCAGGCCAACGCCTACGCCATGATCCGCCGCCGCGCCGAGGCGGCCGGCATCAAGACCAAGGTCGGCAACCACAGCTTCCGGGCGACCGGGATCACTGCCTACCTCAAGAACGGCGGGACACTGGAGAAGGCCGCCGCCATGGCGAATCACGCCAGTACCCGCACCACCCAGCTCTACGACCGCCGGCGCGACGAGATGAGCCTCGATGAGGTGGAGCGGATCAGGGTGTGAACCGGGACCCGCGTAACGACAGCCAAAGTGCAAGGGCTTCGCCGCTCCGATCGCGTGACCAGCCGCCAGCTCAGCTTCACGTATCCGTGAAGACCGCTTGCCTATCGCACATCGGTGTGCGATATCTGGGGTCGTGAAGGGAAGCGAGCTAGTCAAAAAGTTGAAGCGGCTCGCGGCCAGACGAGGAGTTGATTTCTCATACGAGGCCCGCCACGGCAAAGGAAGTCATGGGCAGTTGCTGTTCGGCGACCGGCTGACGACCGTCAAGGACCCAAAAAAAGAGATTAGCCCAGGGCTTTTGCATGACATGCTGAAGCAACTTGGGCTGACAAAAGAAGACTTGACCTGACCGTATTAGGGCCAGGCATCAGGAGTGTGTGCGCTATGCAATTCGTTTATCCCTATACCGTCTATCAAAATGATGATGGCGCTTGGCAAGTCCGGTTCCCCGATGTGCCGGAAGCCCTGACGGAAGGCGATACCGAGAAGGAAGCGCACGCCCTGGCTACCGATGCTTTGGTGGCTGCGCTTGGCGGCCTTTCAAAGCTGAAGCGCGATCTTCCGGTGCCTTCCCCGGATGGCGAGTTTTTCGCCGTCGTGCCGACGCTGCAATCTGCCAAGCTGGCGCTTTGCCAAGCGATGCGTGAGCAAGGGCTCAACAAAGTCACTTTGGCTCGCAAGCTCGGCAAGCACGAGGGCGAGGTCCGTCGCATGCTCGATCTGGACCATGAAACGAAGATCGGAGCGCTCGAAAACGCGCTCTGGCACCTTGGTAAGCAGCTTACCAGCACTGTTCGACAGGCAGCCTAAAGCGTTCTGGTTTACGAACCAACGCCGCCAGGTGGTGCCCGGTGGCGTTGGTAGGCGGGCTATGCGTTATGCCGCCAAACGCGTTCCGTTTTTGTCCCCAAATGCGTACTAGGAGGCCGTTTCGTTAGTTCGCGGCGTCCCGTATGGGCTTGCCCTATTCGGACAGTTTGAGGCCAGCGCCGAGCAGCCTGGGTTCGCGGCCGGCTCACGCCTCCGTGAGTTAGCTCTGCCTCCCAAGGCTCCCGCAAGGCGTACAGGATCGTAACCGGAGTGAACACGAGCGTGGCGCCAGGGAACAGGGGAGCAACCAGAAGTCTACGGAAAGGGAGAGGTTCCATACACCATTGCACCCAAATGTGCATTAGAAGACGGTGATATACGGTTCCAAACACATCACGGGCGCGTGACCGGGGTGGCGGCTACCGTGGTCGGGCGGCTCAGGGCCAGAGGGATGGCACACAGCCCATGAACGCCTGGACGCTGCCCAGGCCCGCGGGCGGCAAATAGGGCCGGAAGGCCCATCCGTGCGAAAACGTACGCTAGCGTATTGCACGCAATGTTGTGGGGCGGTTAGCGTCGGCTTGGCATCTGGGTGCCGAGTAGCGCTTGGAGACCGAGTTCGACGTCGGTCTTCCCCAAGATGCGCTCAATGGTGCCTTTGCGTAGCTCCTGGGCCAGCACGAGAACATCCGCTGTAACATCCCGAAGCTGTTGGTTCTGCTCGGCCATCTCGTCCAGCTCGCGTGCCTGGGAGGCTGACGGCTTTTCCGTGCGCCAGCGACCAATCTGCTGGCTGTAGATGTCAACGAATTTCATCTGCTCGGTATGCACCTGTTCGACGCGAGCAATTGTGGCGTCGTCGAGCACGTGCGGCTGGGCTTCTGCCTCGGCCAGCGTGGCGAGGTGCTCGCGCGTGTCGTTCAGTGACTCCTTGATCATGCCGGCTATCAGCGGCATCTGGCTGATCGGCTGCCAGTTCACTTGGTCGGCTTTCGGCATGCTCGGGCTCCTCTGGTTCAGGCCATGACAGGTTTGGATGCGGCCTCGGCACGCCGACGGGGAGACTGGAAGTAGCTGCCATTTGGAATCACGTGGGCATGCGCCAGTGGCGAGACGCGCGCCAAATCCTCGTCCTTCACGTCGTGTCCGGCGGTACGGAGCTGGTCGACAATGCGAGCAATGTGGACGGTGTTCCAGACCAGCACCGCATTGGAGAGAAGGCTGAGACATGAGGCCTTGTTCATCACCTCCTCGTAGTCCCCTGAGCGGAAGCTGCCCCAGTTGGCAAAGAACAGCGACTTGGCGAGGATATGGCGGAACTCCCCACGGTTGAGCTGCAGTTGGATGGCGTCCCGGAGCGGCTCCTCCTGGATGTATCGCAGGATATGCAGAGTTTTCATCAGGCGCCCGAGCTGACTCAGTGCGCCGGCAAGGCGATCCGACGCGTTGGCGTTAGCCAAGCGTTGCATGACGACGTGGGCCGGGGTCAGTCGGTCCTTCAGCGACGCCGCCAAACGCACCAGCTGATCCCATTGCTCAAGGATGAGTTCGACATTGATGCGGCCACGGAGAAGCGGCTGCAGCGCGCCATAGTCTGCATCTCGATCGATGCGGCTGAGCACCTGGTCTGGCAAATCCTTCAGCCTGGGCATGAAGGTAATTCCCAGCAGGACGCAAAGACCGAAGAGATGCTCAGTGAAGCCATTCGTGTCGGAGGTGTGTTCGCGGATGGCCAGCGCGGTGTCGTTATCGAGAATTCCCCCGAGCACGTAGCCAGCCTCACGTGGCGCGCACGAGATCACCTGGGTGCCGTATACGCTGCTCTGGTCGGAGGTGTGCGTATAGAGCTGAAGCGCTCGATCGTAGTAGCCGAAATAGCGGGGATAAACGCTGCCAAGAAGACTATCCCGCTCGACCGCGAACCGCTGGCCATCGGAGGACGAGCGGCTTCCATCGCCCCAGATACTGCTGATCTTCAGGCCGTGGTGGTGGTCAACCAGGATGGTGTTGGCCGCCTTGATCGTGGCGTCGCGCAGGAACCACCGGCTGGTATCCTGCAGGGCATCGGCTGTAAGCGTGTCAACGCTCTGGCTCATGGCGGCCAAGCCGAGATTGGTGCCGTGCGCGATCAGGGTGGCGAGCAGCGACCGGTGCCGATCGGCACCGCGCGGCTGATACCCGCCGAGCGGCTGGAAGGCGCGGGTGAAGCCGCACCATTCGTCGACGTCCTGCAGCAGATCCTCAATGCGTACGCGGGGCAGGCTGGCGCCGATGGTGGCGCGCAGCTCCTGCAGCGCCCGGGGGATTGGCAGGGCGTCTCGCTTTTTGAGTTTGAGCCTGCCATCGCTGACGGACGCGAAGCGGTTGCTGGGCAGCCCGCATTCCGCGGCGCGCACTGCGGCATCGAGTTCGGCGCTGATTCTGGTCAGGAATTTCTGGCCGTCGACAGGCAGGTCGAGACGCTGGTAGGCCTGTTCGCGGGTCTGCTGCCAGTTCCCGTCGTCATAGACCAGGTTCCAGAATGAGACATGATCGCGGCTCTGCGCCAGGAACAGGCTGCCGGCGCGCAAAGCGTCGCGGACCGCAAAGGCGAGGGAGATTTCCCAGATACCGCGGTCGAGCTTGCCGTCTGTGACCAAATGGGCGCGCCAGTCCCTCTGCACGAAGCCGTACGGATCATCTGGGGTCAGTGGGCCACGGGTGTCGGCATCCAATGTCCGCAGGATCGCGATCGCCTGTAGCAATGTCTCGCTGCCGGCGGCGGCCTGGAACGGCAGAGCGAGGAACGCCGGCAGGTATTGGCGGAGCGTGCCGTAGCGCGCGAGCATGGCATCGAGATGACCGCGCGATTCCAGCCGCTCATAGGCGCGACATGCAATGGCGGCATCGACCAGTGCTGGTGTACCCAGCGCATCGCGGAAGGCGGTGACCGTTTGCGTACCATCGGCCGCCACCAGCGCGTCGATTGCTCCGAGCACGCGGTGTAACCCGTCGCGGGCGCGCCGGCGCAAACTCTTTCTCTGATTTTCTACCGAGTTGCGTGAGCGGCGGCTCATGCCGGTTAGGAACAGGTCGTTCATCTCAACGATCTGGTCGAGCAGCACCTTGCGGGCCTCGACCAGATAGCAGGCAACGATCGCGTCGCGCTTCGGCTTGGCGAAGCGGCGGAGATCACCGGCGTCGTAGCGGCGTCCGAGCTGGCCGATCTGACGAACGATTTGGGGATCGAGATCTTCGAGACCTGCGCCAGGGTCGAGCAACTGATCGATCAGGCGCAGCCGGACGATGTCGCCCTTGATCACCGCGGCATTGGCTGATTTTGGATAATCCTTGAGGCGGAACAGGCTTGAGCGTGCATCGCCCTCCGGCACTTCGACCAGCAGCTCAATATCCGCCCGCAGCTTTTCCGGCAGACACGCGGAGATGGTGGCAAAGAGGTCGGCCGTGGTGTGAGCCACGACCGAGGCCACAATGCGTTCCAGCGTGCTGGCGCCTGGCAACACGACCTGCCAGCCACGCAATTTTTCCTCCGCTTGAGTTAGCAGCTCGGGGACGGTACGACCCTCAAGAGCGCCCTCGCGCAACCATTCGCGCAAATTGCCTTCCGCCGCTTTGTTGAACCGGCGCAGGCCCAGGTGGCGACAAATACGCTGTGCCTGGACCCGTTCCGTTGGCTCACGGCCAGGGCGGTCGAGAAACAAGACCGGCGCCAGCCCGAGCTGGCGGGAGAGGTGGTTGACGATCTTGATCGGCGCCTGCCGGTAGTCATCGAGAAAGCGGCCATGGGCGCGAAGCATGCAGAGTTGTAGGGCGAAGCGACGACAATGGTCGGCACCGCGGCATTGCGCGATCTCGGCCAGATCAGCAGGCGTCAGGCTCCAATGCCGCGCGAGTTCGTCCTCGCTCGGGTCGGCCGGCAGTGCCAGCCGTCGCCGGGCTTGCGTCATCCCGGGCAGGAGATCATCCGTCGACATTCAGGTGCGAGCGCTCCAGGTCGGCCGCGAGGTCGTCGCTTGAGGGTCGCGTGTAGATGGCGGTCGTGTCGAGCGAATCATGGCCGAGCAGGCTGGCGAGTTCGACCAGCTTGCCGGGATTGTCGCGCAGGTAGCCGAGCGCGAAGGTATGACGCAGCGTGTGTGCCGAAACCGCCACCCGCTTCAGGCGAGCCCGACGGGCAAGGCTGGAGATGACGGCCTGGATCGTACGCACAGGCATCGCCGTCTCCCGGCTGCTAACAAACATTGGCGCATCTTTGTTGGGCGCCTGGCGGCGTTCGAGATGCTGCTTGAGCGCGCGGCGAACGCTGGCATTCAGCGGCACCTCGCGCGCCTTGAGACCCTTGCCATGGCGGATACGCACGCTGCCGGAGCGGTCGCTCATGGTGATGTCGGCAACCTGCAGCGCAGCGACTTCACTGACGCGCAGCCCGGCCTGAAGCATGAGCTGCGCGATCGCGTAGTTCCGCGCCGCGAGGCCATGGGAGGAGGCGCCGGCCGCGCGAAGCAGCCCGTGGATCTCGATGTCGGCCAGGCCGACAGGCTGGCGGTTGCGCGTGGTGCGCATGGGCCGGACGTCGTGCGCGGCGTCGGCCGCCAGGGCGCCAGTCCCGCGCGCCCATCGGCACAGCCGGCGCAGGGCGTCCAGCCGGCGGTTGACCGTGGCGGGCCGCAGTCCGGTGGCGACCATGTGTTGGCGGTAAGCGATCAGGTCGTATTCGGCGAGCCCCTCGATGGCGAAGGCGCGGTCCTGTACCGTGCGGTGCCAGGCGAGGAAATGTCGCAGATCGTAGCGGTAGCCGCGCAGGGTCGCAGGCGCGAGGTCGTCACGCGCCAGGCTGGCGAGGAACGGTGTCATCCAGCCCGGTTCGGCAGCGATAGCTTCGGCTGCATGTATTGCACGCAAAGTCATCCCCTGCGTTAGCACCCCGGTTTATTGCGTGCAAGAATCCTTGGCGGTGGCACATGCCGCGTCCAACGGCATTTGCACGCCATGATTGCACGCAACAAACGGCCAGTTGGTGCCGGCGCCGCAACAGAACCGCCGCCGCCCGGTCGAAATCGTAGGATTTTCGTCCGTGTTCTCGTTTCTTACCGTACGTTTTCGCACGGATGGGCCTTCCGGCCCAAATAGGGTTTGGGTGCCGGGAGCGGTAGGAACCTCGCCGCCGTTCGGCCGGCCTGGTGGCCGGCTGGGTCCCCGGGAGGCCCTGCGGCCCGGTTGCCCGGACCGCAGGGTTCGTCCTACCGTTTCACGCGCACCTTGATCCGAACGATCACGATGATCATGATTATCGGCAGGACCCAAGCATGTTTGGCCATGCCGGGTTCTCCGAAGGGCGGCCGACAGGCCTCGACCGCATAGGCGCCGTCGGGATTGCACTCCCGGCGGCGTCGCCGTCTTAGGCGCCCGACTGACGCCGTGGGAAGGCGGCGCCGCACTGGGCGGTGGCCCCGGCCCAAGCGGGTGCGGGTGTGCTTAACTGTAGCTGCTCGACATCATCCGCGGCCGTGCTCGCTGTCATCGCCGGCCTTCCTCGAATTTTCCCAAGAATCCAACTTGATTCTCCCCCGCCACGCGCGACACTAGAAACAGCGACACCTCGGCACGTCGGGGCGTCCACGCGTATGGGTGTATACATGCAGACGATTGCGCTTGTTGCTCAGAAGGGTGGGTCCGGCAAGACCACGCTGGCGCTGTCGCTCGCTGTTGCCGCTACGGACGCCGGCCGGACCGTGGTGGTAATCGATCTCGATCCGCAGGCCTCGGCGTGCGCATGGGGCGACCGTAGAAAGCAGGACTCGCCCACCGTCATAGACGCCCAGCCCGCTCGGCTGGCCAAGGCGCTGGAGAAGGCCCGTGAAGCGGGAGTCGACTTGGTGTTCATCGACACCCCTGCCCGCCTCGAACAAGCCGCCGCCGAGGCCGCGCGGCTGGCAGACCTAGTGTTGATTCCCTGCCGCCCGACCGTGCTCGATCTGGAGACGCTCCGGGCGACCGCCGAGCTGGTCACGCCGCGCAGCTCGCGCCCTCCCGTCGTCGTCCTGAACGCCGTACCGCCCCAAGCCGCACGCGCCGAGCAGGGTGCTGAGGCGGTGCGCTCAATGAGCCTTGATGTCCTTCCAGTGCAGGTCGGGCAGCGCGTCGCGCACGAATACGCCATCCTCGCCGGGCAGGGCGTGACCGAACACGAACCAGGTGGTCGGGCCGCTGAAGACGTAAGACACCTCTACGCTGCAATATGTGGGCGCTTAGACGTGTCTACACCCAGGGGCACTGCGGGCTAAAACGGTGTGGAGAAAACGGCGAGGCGGTCTAGTTGATCGACTCCTAGACGTGTCTACACCTAGGGGTGTATGGGTGTGGGCACGTGGAGGTGTCCATGGCTAGACAGGTCAAGCAGTCGCTCGCCGAGGTGCTCAGCGCTGCGGGCAGCACGCGCCGGACGCCCGAAGCGCAACCGGACGCAGAAAAGGTCGAGGTGCCAAAACCAAAGCCCAAGACGCGCACCGGGACCCGGATGATCGCCGGGCATTTTTCTGCCGAAGTGTCGTGGCAACTCAGGGCGCTGGCGGTAGAGCGCCGGACCACTGTTCAGGATCTCCTAGCCGAGGCCCTCAACGGCCTATTCGCCGCGTACGGCAAGCCCGAGATCGCCCGAAGCGGGGGAGGGGCTTAGTTCTCCTTACGGCGGGACCAATCTCAAGCTCGGCTGGTCGACCGCTTGCGACTCGCGCTTCCTGACCTCTAGGGAGCCGTTCCAGGCGACATGCGGATTGATCACGTAGACTGCCACCCCCGGCCCCTGCATGCCCTCTATTCGCCGTCGCTCGCGCCGGATGACGCCCATCCGTTCCAGGACGCCCATGATCGTGCTGACGTTCTTCGGCGCGCAGCCGATCTTGCCGGCGATCTGGTCCCGCGTGAGCATCACCTCGCCGGTATCTTGGTTCAGGTTCAACAGCACCAAGTCGAACGCATGGCGAACGTGGCCAGGCCGAGCATCCGCCGGCAGGGCTCGGATAGCGTCCCAGATCACAGCGGTCTGCTCACGGCTGATCATCGTGAAGCCCCCGGGCCAGATGGACTCCTTATCGTCGGGCCGCGTCACCCGGTGCAAGGCGTTCAGGACCGATGCGCGAGCCTGCGCCGGCAAGGCTTCTGCCGGGTACAGGGATAACTGGGCTTCTATCTGGGCAGCCGTAGTGCGCTGCACCAGATCGCGCCGGGTCTCCAGCCGCACCACCTTCGCCATACTGCCTACCCTGTGGATAGCCGGGAATTAGGTCTCAGATTCCGAGATGTATTAGTCTCGGAATCTGAGACCTAAAACAAGCGATTCGGCAAGGGAATCCGCCGCGTTCAGCGGCCCCTAAGAATCTAGAAGAAAAGAACCCCTTCCCTTGTCCCTTCCCCTTTTTCTGTGGATATCTGTGTCTACACGTCGATGTGTCGGCGTGTTGTGCAGCAAGGCAAGGCGCTCAGGAACAAGGCGCGCTGGGAATGGCAAGGGGCAGCCCCAGCCTGGGGGCAGGGCAGATGGGTGCGGGACATCACCCCCCCCCAGTGGCAGCGGCGGACGCACAGGACGGTGAAAGAGGGCGGGGCGTAAAAGAAGGGGGAGGGCATGAGCGCTAATGGCCTGTACGGCGCTCCTGGCCCGAGTCTTTCGATTGACCTGCTGGGCCGCCACGCCAACGATGCGCCTGGCATGTCGAGCCGCGAGCCCGTGCTGTTCTGGGAGATGCTGGACACCGCCGAGCGCGATCCTCGGGTAACTGCTTGGGAGCGCCGGTTCCTGTCCGCGATCCGCCACCAGATCGACGTGGAGGATCAACCCTGGTTGTCGGACGACCGCTCGCGGGTGCTGGCCGGGATCGCCGTCAAGGCCGGCGTCGCGCTGCCGGACGCCGTGCGGGATCTGATGGCGGACTGTGCCGGCCTGCTCGTGGCGTTCGCGGTGGGGGGCCTTGGGTGATCCACGGCTGACCGCTTGGGAGGAGGGGTTCCTCTGCACCCTGATCGAGACCGGGATGATCTGCCGGCCGAGCGACAAGCAGCTCGGCGTGCTGGGGCAGATCGCCGCCAAGGTCGAGGGGGCGCCGGCCATCGGGCAGGCCGCAGAGTGACTGCCTGAGCGGGATGCAATCCCCGATTCTCTTGGCTGGCCTGTGGTCGCAGCGTTCGATCCAGGGCCAGTTAGGCAGGCGTGGGATCTACTCGCGCTGATCTCCGGCATCTCCATTGTCCTGCGGAAGGTGCCACCGGGTGACCATCCGGGCGGCAGCTTGCGCGCCGGCCGGGCTCAGTCCGGGGAACAGCCGGTTCATCTCGGCAGCAGCCGCCAGCGCGCCGGACCGCTCGAAGGCGGTGCGAACTGCTGCCGCGTCGGTGTCGCTGATTGAGAACATACGCCGAGCATGGATGCCGAGGAGGGGCGGATCAAGGAGCGCCTCTGGTTGTTTGCGTTTTCTGCAAAGAAGTCACCCCCGGTTAGCCGCGAGAGAGCAGATCGCCACCCGTATCGGCTGCCGGTGCTGCTTCTCCCGGCTGCCCAGGGTTCGTGCTGGTGTCGGCCGGTGGCTTGGCCCGCCGGACATGGCCAGCATGTGCCTTGGCCGGCACCGACGCCGCCGCACCATCGACGGGCGGGGCCAGCCCGTGCCCGTCATGGTCACTCGCCGGCCCCTCGCTTCCCGGTTGCCCATTCGGCTGCGAGCCGGCATCGACCGGCGGATTGATCCGCCGGACGGTTCCGCCGTGGGGTTTGGCGAGTGCGTCGGCGTCGTCGGGCTTGGCGAGTCCTTCCCAGTGCTGGAGGACCTTGCTGAAGCGGAAGCCGGCGGCGCGGAGGGTGGCGGTGACTTCCTTGGGAAGCGGGGCGGGGAAGGTGAGGACGATGGGCTCCTTGCCTTCGTCACGGAGGCGGGCTTCACGGGCGAAGGTTCGCCCGCCGAGGGCGGCCCACTGCGCGACCTGTTCGGTCTCAGCGGCGCCTTCCTTGAGGGAGAGCAAGGCGCCGTAGAGGGCGTTGACGTCGAGATCGAGGAGACCGGCCTTTTCGACCAGGGCGCCGGCCTCGATGAGCCTGCGGGTGCGTGCCTTGCGCTCGGCGTCCCTGATCTTGGCTTCCTCTTCGGCGAGGCGGGCCTTCTGCTGTTCATGGGCACGCAGACGTTCGGCAAGCGAGCGGGCCATGGTGTCCCCCGATCCGTGGTCAGAAACGCCATAGATGGGGCTTGGCCTGACCGCTGGCGAAGCCCCGTCCAGCGGTCACTCGGCGGCTGCCCGCGCTGGCGGCGCCACCACGTTGAGTGCCTCGCGGATGGCCTTTGCCGGGGTGAAGGCGAGCTTCTTGGAGGCGGCGATGGTCATGACCTGTCCGGTGGCGGGATTGCGTCCCTGCCGCTCGGCGCGGTCGGCGACCTTGAAGCGGCCGAAGCCGGCGAGCGCGACTTCTTCCCCAGAGCTGGCGGCGGCGACGATGGCGCTGAAGGCGCTGTCGAGGAGTTTCTTGGTGTGTTCCTTGGAGACGCCGTGCTCGGCGGCGACGCGCTCGATGAGGTCGTTGGTGTTCATGTGGTCTCCCTTGCGTGCGGGTCTGGCCAGACGCCAGGCCCCGTTCTGTTGGTAGAGCGCCCGACCCACCGGACGCCCTGAGACAGCTTGCCGCCCTGGTCCGCCGCCCCACCTTCCCCCGTAATCCGGCCAGCTAACACCAAGCCGGGAGCGGCGCCAAACCCGCAGCGGGCGCGAATCGGTCGGTGCGATCCAGCAGACCAAGCGGGGCGGGAACCGGCAAGCGAGCCACGAGCAGGGTGCGAAAATCCGAATGTTCTGCACCCGGGAGCGGAGCGAGCGATAGCGTGCAGACGCAATATGCATCGCTGCGCGACGCGGCTTGAAGCGGCGGGGCGGCCTGGGATAGCGTCCCGACGTGGCCATCCAGTTCGCCCGCGCCCGGTATATTTCCCGCAGTGACGGCGGCAGCGCGATCCGTTCGGCCGCCTACAACGCCCGCGAGGCGATCGAAGCCGAACGCACGGGCGAGCTGTTCTACTTCAAGAACCGCGACGCGCCGGAGCACCACGAGGTGCTGCTGCCGGCGGGCGCGGCCGAGCGGTTCCGGGACTGCGGCGTGCTGTGGAACGCGGCGGAGGCGGCGGAGAAGCGGAAGGACGCGCAGGTTGCGCGGGAGATCGTGCTGGCGCTGCCGGCGAATCCGGGGCTGACCGACGAAGACCGGATCGCGCTGGCGCGGTCGTTCGTGGTGACGCATTTCGTGGCGAAGGGGCTGGCGGTGCAGCTCGACGTGCACCGTCCGCACGATGCCCCGGCGGAGGGGCAACCGGAGGACGGGCCGGTCAACTGGCACGCCCACGTGCTGATCACCACGCGGCGGCTGGAGGGGGATCGCTTCTCAGCCAAGAAGGCGCGCGACCTGGACCCGGAGATGCGGCGGGCCGGCGGGCGGAACTTCGTCACGGACGGCGAGGCGTGGGGCGAGCTGTGGCGGGAGCACCAGGACCGGTATTTCCGGGAGCACGGCCTGGACATCCGGGTGGATGCGCCGGCGGCGCACCCCGGCGCGCATATCGGCCCGGTGCGGATGCGGCGGGCGGGATCGGAGGCGGTGCAGCGGGCGGCGGTGCTGCGCCAGGCCAACGAGGCGGCGGCGCGCGATCCGGCGCAGGTTCTGGCGACGCTGACGCGGAACAACGCGACGTTCACCGAGCGCGAGCTGGACCGGACGCTGGCGAAGCACATCGAGGGGGAGGAGGAGCGGGGGGCAGCCAAGGCGGCGGTGCTGGCGCACGGCGACCTGTTGCCGCTGCACGACCGGGCGACCGGCGAGGCGGTGGAGCGGTGGACCACGCGCCCGGTCCGCGCCCAGGAGGTTTCTGCACTTGCTGACGGAGCGGCGCTGGCCGGCGGCGGGCACCAGGCGGTGCCGGAGTCGCACGCGGCGGCGGCGCTGGCGGCGCGGAGTCTGCGGGACGATCAGCGGCTGGCGTTCGACCACGCGGTGGCGGCGGGCGGGCTGAAGCTGATCGAGGGCCGGGCGGGCACCGGCAAGAGCTACACCCTGCAGGCGGTGCGGGAGGCGCATGAGCGCGCCGGGCTGCTGGTGGTCGGGTTGGCGCCGACCAATGCGGTTGCGCAGGATCTGAAGGGCGAGGGATTTGCCAAGGCCGGCACGGTGCATGCCGAGCTGTTCAGCCTGAAGAACGGCCGCACCGCATGGGACAGCCGCACCGTCGTGGTGGTGGACGAGGCGGCGATGCTGGACAGCCGGGTGACCGGCGAGCTGCTGGCGGCGGCGCGGGCGGCGGGGGCGAAGGTGATCCTCGCCGGCGACGACCGGCAGCTTGCCTCGATTGAGCGCGGCGGGCTGTTCACCGAGCTGAAGGCGCGGCACGGCGCGGCCGAGATTGTCGAGGTGACGCGGCAGCGTGTGGATTGGCAGCGCCAGGCGGCGCGGGATCTGGCCGAGGGGCGGTTCACCGAGGCGGTGGTTGCGTTCGACCGCAACGGCGCGATCACCTGGACGGCGGACCAGGACGAAGCGCGGGCGGCGCTGGTGGCGGCCTGGAAGCAGGATGCCGAGCCGGGCCGGGCGCGGTTCGTGTTCGCCTACACCAACAAGGACGTGGACGGGCTGAATGCCGAGCTGCGCGCGGTGTGCCGCGAGCGGGGCGAGCTGACCGGCGCCGATACGGTGCTGGAGACCAGGCACGGGCCGCTGCCGTTCGCGGTGGGCGACCGGGTGCAGCTCACCGACACGCTGAAGGCGGCGCGGCTGTACAACGGCAATGTCGGCACCATCACCGGGCTGGACCCGGGCACCGGGCAGGTGCGGGCGGTGCTGGACGCGGCGGGCGGGCGCGGGCGGGAGGTGAGCTGGTCGGCCGGCGCGTTCCAGGGTTTCCGGCATGGCTATGCGGGCACGATCTACAAGGGCCAGGGCAAGACCCTGGACCACACGTACCTCTATCACACGCATCACTGGCGCTCGGCGGCGAGCTATGTCGCGCTGACCCGGCAGCGGGAGAGCGCCAAGGTGTTCGTGGCGCGGGACACGGCGCGCGATGCGGTGCAGCTCGCGCGGCAGATGGGCCGCGGCGAGGTGAAGGCGGCGTCGGTCGCCTGGGCCACCCCGGACGAGATCACGACCGGCGGGCTCGTGTCGCGGGTGGCGGCGCTGGGGCGGTTTGTGTCCGAGCTGCAGGCGAAGACCGCGGAGCGGTTGCAGGCCCATGCCGAGCGGGCCGAGGCGCGGCAGGCGGCGGGCGAGCCGGCGGCCAGTCTGCACCGGCACATCCAGCAGCG
>Ga0302276_10001963_pt1 | contig 18325 bp, 16 predicted proteins | sample III_Bog_N2_3_FD_198768 | JGI IMG/M metagenome (GOLD analysis project Ga0302276, IMG submission 198768) | Peat permafrost microbial communities from Stordalen Mire near Abisko, Sweden - III_Bog_N2_3 | ecosystem: Environmental > Terrestrial > Soil > Wetlands > Peat | place: Sweden: Abisko...
CTGCATCACCAGGCCGGTGGCGGTCACCACGATGTCGGCGTCGAGCTCGCGGCCGGACGACAACCGGATGCCGGTCGGGGTGAACGAGTCGATCGTGTCGGTCACCACGTCGGCCCGGCCGGCGCTGATGGCTTTGAAGAGGTCCCCGTCCGGCACCAGGCAGAGCCGCTGGTCCCACGGGTTGTAGCGGGGGGTGAAGTCGGTGTCGACGTCGTAACCGGCCGGCAGCGCCTCGGTGACTCCCTTGCGGATGCCCTTCTTCACCAGGTCCGGTGCCCGGCGGCTGAGGACGAAGCTGAACTGGGTGAGTAGGACGTTCTTCCAACGGATGACGGCATGGGCGGCACGGGCGGGCAGATGGCGACGGAGCGAGTCGGCCACCCCGTCGACGCCGGGTCGGGCCACGATGTAGGTCGGCGACCGCTGGAGCATGGTGACGTGCTCCGCCTCCTCGGCCAGCGCAGGCACCAGGGTCACGGCGGTCGCGCCGCTGCCGATCACCACGATCCGCTTGCCCTGCCACACGAGGTCCTCGGGCCAGTGCTGGGGGTGGACGAAGGTACCGGCGAACTGGTCCTCCCCCGGGAACTCGGGGCGGTAGCCGGTGTCGTAGCGGTAGTAGCCGGTGTTCCCCCACAAGAAGCCGCAACTGAGCTGCTCACGGGCGCCCGTGTCGGTCCGCTCGATGTCCACGGTCCAGCGGGCGGACTCCGTCGACCACGAGGCGGACACGACCCGGCGGTTGAAGCGGACCTTGTCCTCGATGCCGTGGGTGCGGGCCGTGGTGCGGATGTACTCGAGGATGGACGGGCCGTCCGCTATCGCCTTCTCGCCCACCCACGGCTCGAACGAGTAACCGAGCGTGAACATGTCCGAGTCGGAGCGGATACCCGGGTAGCGGAACAGGTCCCAGGTTCCTCCGATTGCGGCACGGGCCTCGACGATGGCGTAGGAGGTGCCCGGTCGCTTGGCCTCGAGGTGGCAGGCGCTACCCACCCCGGAGAGGCCTGCGCCGAGGATCAGGACGTCCACGTGCTCCACACGCGGAGTCTACGCATGGCGCGCCCCGATCTCCCCGGGGGACCGGCACCCGCCGGTGCCGCCACGGTGGTGGGGGCGGTTCGGGGCTGTCAGAGTGGACCCGTGAACGTCCTCTTCGTCACCCTCGACCAGTTCCGGGCCGACTGCCTGTCCGTGGCGGGCCACCCCCTCGTCGAGACACCCAACCTCGACCGTCTGGCCGCATCGGGGGTGCGCTTCGCCGCGCACTTCGGACAGGCGGCGCCGTGTGCACCGGGGCGCGCCTCCCTCTACACCGGGCTCTACCAGATGAACCACCGGGTGGTGGCCAACGGAACACCGCTGGAGGACCGCTTCGACAACGTGGCCAGACTGGCGCGGCGGGCGGGCTACGCCCCCGCCCTCTTCGGCTACACCGACCAGGGTGTCGATCCTTCGCTGGCGGACGACCCCGACGACCCCCGCCTGGACGCATGGGAGGGCGTTCTGCCGGGCTTCGATCCCGTCCTGCACCTCGACGACGACCTCGTCGGCTGGCTGGCCTGGTTGGAAGCGCAGGGCTACGGGACCTTCGAGCCCGACCGGGCGCTGTCGACCGAGCCCGAGCGCCCGGCCGAGGCCAGTGTGTCGGCCTTCCTGTCCGACGCCCTCATCGACTGGATCGACCGCCAGGACGGGCCCTGGTTCGCCCACGCCAGCTACCTCCGTCCCCATCCGCCCTATGCGGCGGCGGGACCGTGGTCCACCCGCTACTCACCCGACGACGTCGGTACCCCGCTGGCGGCCGACCCGGGTATCCACCCGCTGGTCGACGTCGCCCGCACGGTGCCGGTGTGTGCGGCACCGGCCGATCCTGCGGCCATGGCCCACCTGCGGGCCCAGTACTTCGGCATGGTGTCCGAGGTGGACAGCCAGCTGGGCCGAGTGCTGGACCACCTCGAGGCCACCGGCCAGGGCCGCGACACCCTGGTGGTGGTCACCGCCGACCACGGCGAGCAGCTGGGCGACCACGGGCTGATCCAGAAGGTCGGATTCTACGAGCCGACCTACGCCATCCCGTGCATCATCCGTGTGCCGGGGGAGGCGGCGCCCGGCCGGGTGGTCGAGGCATTCACCGAGGCGGTCGACCTGTTCCCGACGATCGCCGAACTGCTCGGTGCCGAGGTCCCGTCCCCCTGTGACGGGGTGTCCCTCGTCCCCTTCCTCCGGGGCACGGAACCCGGGCACTGGCGGACGTCGGCCCACTGGGAGTGGGACTGGCGGGACCTGGTCATGGGTCCCCACCGCACGGGCGGCGGGGACGATCCCCGCCTCGAGCGGGTCAATCTCGCCGTGGAGCGCACGGAGACCCATGCCTACGTGCAGTTCGCCGACGGGTCGTGGCGGTGTTTCGACCTGGCCGCCGACCCGGGTTGGCACGTCACCACCGAGGACCCCGGTGTGGTGCTCCCGCTGGCGCAGTCCATGCTGACGTGGCGGTCGACGCACCTCGGCGGCGCCTACACGCAGCGGCTGCTCGGCCGCGAGCGTCGTGGGTTGTGGCCGGAGCCGCGCTCGGCCTGACGGGTTCTCCGGCCGGTCCGGCCGGCCCGGCGTCAGCCAAGTCCGGCCGCCCCGGCGACCGAGGCCGCAACGGCTTCGGCATCGTCGACCGTCAGCACCCACCGTGCGAACTCCTGGTCTGCGAACTCGACGACGACCCCGGGGACCTTGCCGTGGACGGCGGCGAAGTCCTTGCCGAACGAACCCCGCCGGGTGCCGACGGCCACCACGCCCGGTACGCCGGTGCCCGGTGCCCGGATGCCCCGCAGCTCGGACCACGGGTCGGTCACCGCCCGGGCTGCGGTGACCGAGGACAGCGGAGCGGAGAGGTCGCCACGGAACCCCTCGACGTGCTCGAGCCGCGAGAGGTGCAGCGTCACGGTCCCGTCGTGCAACGCGAGTTCAGCCATGGGGGACACGGTACAACTCGTGCATCCGTCGCCGCCGGGGCCGAGAGCGAGGAGCTCAGCCGGCGCCACCCCGGGGGGTGCGCTCGGGGAACGCCGGTACCTGCCAGGCGATCGTCGTGCCGCCCGACGCCGGGTGCGTCACCTCGAAGGAGCCGCCCAGCCCCTCGGCGCGCTGACGCATGTTCTGGAGCCCGAGTCCGCCACCGTGGGCCGGATCCTCCACGAAACCCCGACCGTTGTCGATGATCTCGAGCCGGCATTGGTGACCGATGACCGACAGCCGGACGGACGCCCGGGTGGCCTGGGCATGACGACCGACGTTGGTGAGCGCCTCCCGCACCGTCGGGAGCAGCTGCTCGGCCACGGCGTCACTCACGGCGGTGGCGACCGGACCGCGGAACTCGACCGGCACGTCGAAGCCCACCACCGGACGCAGCTCCTCGGCCAGTGCGACGACGTTGGAACGGATGCCCTGGCCTCCGCCTCCACCACCGAGCTCGAAGATGGTGGCCCGCACCTGGCGGATCGTCTCGTCGATGTCGTCCACCGCATCGGACAGACCCTGGGCCACGCCCTTGCCGGCCGGACTGCGCGACAGGCCCTGGAGCGACAGCCCGATGGCGAACAGGCGCTGGATCACCCCGTCGTGCAGGTCACGGGCCATCCGGTCCCGGTCCTCGTACACGGCGATCTCGCCCGCCCGCTGGTGGAGGCGTGCGTTCTCGACGGCGATGCCGGCGGCCAGTGCCAGGGCCTCGATGACCACCTCGTCGTCCGGGGTGAACTCGTCGGCACCGATCTTCTCGGTCAGGTACAGGTTGCCGTAGACGCGGTCGTGGACCCGGATCGGGGCACCCAGGAACGAGGACATCGGCGGGTGGCCGGCGGGGAATCCGGCGCTGGTCGGATGGGCACCGATCACCGGGACCCGGAGCGGCCGGGGTTCGGTGATCAGGAGGCCCAGCACCCCTTTTCCGGTCGGGAGCGGCCCCTTCAGCAGATGGGTCTCGTCGGCGGGATCGAGGCCCGAGGTCAGGAAGTCGACCGTGGCCGTGCCCCGGTCGTCCAGCACGCCGAGGGCCCCGTAGCGGGCGCCGGCGAGTGCACGTGCCTCCTCGACGATGCGGGTCAGGAGATCGCCGAGGTGGAGATTGGCCTCGAGCAGGAGCGTGGCCTCGAGCACCCGTCGCAGCGTGACCGGGTCCTCGATCGAGTCGTAGGCCGCCCGCTGACGCGGCACATTGTCGGACACGGTGACCCACGTTAGGGCACCTGGACCGCGCCGGTGCCCGGCGGGTGACGCTGACGTGGTGGAATAGGAGGAGATGACGATCCGTGTGTTCCTCCTCGATGACCATGAGATCGTGCGTACCGGACTCCGGGCCCTGCTCGAGTCGACGGACGACCTGGTGGTGGTGGGGGAGGCCGGCACCGTAGCCGAGGCGTTGAGCCGGATACCGGCCCTGCGGCCCGATGTGGCCATTCTCGACGTGCGGCTCCCGGACGGCAGCGGGGTCGAGGTGTGCCGCGACGTCCGCGACCGGTTGCCGGCGACGGCGTGCATCATGCTCACCTCCTACGCGGACGACGAGGCCCTCTTCGCCTCGATCATGGCCGGGTCGTCGGGATACGTGCTGAAGCAGGTCGGGGGGAACAGCCTGGTCGACGACGTCCGGCGGGTGGCCGCCGGCGAGTCGCTGCTCGATCCGGCACTGACCGACCGGGTGTTGCGTCGCCTGCGGGAGGGACCCGAGGAGGAGCCGCTCCTGGCCAGCCTCACCGGCCAGGAGCGCCGGATCCTCGACCTGATCGCCGAGGGGATGACCAACCGCCAGATCGCCGAGGTCATGTTCCTGGCCGAAAAGACGGTGAAGAACTACGTGTCGAACCTGCTCACCAAACTCGGGATGGAACGACGTACCCAGGCGGCCACCTACGCGACCCGGATCCACGAGCGCACCGACCGCGAGCGGCGCACCGACGCTTCGGGTACCTGAGCCCGGTCACCCGAACGGCCCGTCACCGGCCGGGAAGGTGGCCGGCCCGGGAGAAGTGGGTGGTGCCGGCACGGCCGGAACCTCGGGATGGGCCCGGTGGGGGATCCGGACACCGACACCGATCAGCGCCGCCTCGATCGTCGTCCGCCCGTGCCCAGGATTGTCGAAGCTGCGGAGTCCGACCGTGAGGCCCCGATGGCGGGCCAGTCGCACGAGCGCGGCGTCGTAGGCCAGTTGGTCGGCCACCGCCTGGAGCGCCCATCCGGGGTCGGTCCGTCCGAGGTGTCGCTCCAGCGAGTGCCGGAGCCGTGCGACATCGGCCAACGGCCCTTGGGATCGCGTGAGGGTCGGTGCGTCGTCCTCATAGGCGAGCACCGCTTCGAGCAGCTGCGCGTACATGGCACTCACCTTCGTGGACCCCATATCGTCGGCACCGTCGAGGACCGGGCGCTCGAATCGGGTGTCCGGGTCCGATCTGCCGCTGGACGGCTACTCGGCCGTGCCGCGTCGGAACGCGGCCGCCGCGGATTCGTAGGCCTGGCGGACGTCGTCAATCAGCTGTTCCACGTCGGCCCGGATCGACCCGAGGTCGGAGCCGGCGTCCTTCGGGATCCCGCGGAGTTTGGTCCGGGCGGCCAGGTAGGCGTTCTCCGCGGCGCCCGCCCGCTTGTGGACGTCCTCGGAGACGTCCTTCGAGCCGAGGTCGGCCTGGACCAGGAGTTCGTCGATCTTGCCCCGCCACTCGCCGAGGAGGCGCTCGAGGTGTTCGACGGCGGTCTCCTCGCCGGGGGAATTCCGGTTCGGCGTGGACGGTTGGTCGGTGGTGGTCATGATGGTCTCCTCGGCGATGGACCGGTTCGTGGACTGCTCCCACCACGATGGTCGGCCTCCGGGTCCCGGGGTAGGGCCGAACGTCCCGAGGACCTGGGACGATGCCGCGGTTCCCGGCGACCCGGGACTTTTGCCCCTGGGATGTGCTCCCGCCCTCTACGATCATGGGTGCATCTGGATCCGGGCCCCTCGACGGTGGGAGGTCCCGGGTGCGCCGGGCTCGGCGACCAGGTGCACGGGCAATGCCCCGATCGGAGGTGGAGGCCATGGAGGTCGAGCGGGCTCAGGCGCAGGTGGTCGGACCTCGAAGCGACACGCCGCTGGTGGCCACGCCAGCGGTGGGGCTGGCGCCCCCGTCCGGACTCGCCGACTGGCGGGGCGATGTGGCGCTCGAACTCTGGGTGGAGACCGACGTGGTGCCTGTGCGGGTCCGTCTGGCCGGCCGACTCGACGCCACGACGGCGGCCAACCTCGATGCGGTCGTGGGTGAGCTGCTGGCCGATGGCTTCCGGGAGATCGAGCTGTGCACCGACGGACTGCGGATCGTCGACGCCTCGGCCATCGGAGCGCTGGCCGACGTCGAGCGCCGGGTGCGACTCGCCGGCGGGACGCTGATCCGCGTGGCGCCGGCGAGTGGACCCTTCCCCCGCTCGCGTCGTGCCCCCTCGGCGCGGCCGGGTCGGCCGTAGACCACCGTGGAGCCGGCGGGTTCCGCTCCCTCTGGCCCACCTGACGGGGAGCCGGTCTATCCCACCTCACTGGTGGCCGAGGCGCGGTTGCGGGACGGGTCCTGCCTGGAGGTGCGACCGATACGCGACACCGACGGTGCGGCCATGACGGAGTTCCACGAGAGTCTGTCGGCCCGCTCGGTGTACCGGCGGTTCTTCTTCGCCCACCCCCGCCTGTCCCCCGGCGAGGTGGAGCGCTTCATCCACGTCGACTACGTCGACCGGATGGCGTTCGTGGTGACCGACGGCGGACGGATCGTCGGTGTCGGCCGCTATGAGCGGCTCGAGGGGTCCGACGAGGCCGAGGTGGCGTTCGTGGTGACCGACGCCTATCAGCGCCGCGGCATCGGTGCCCTCCTGCTCGATCGGTTGGCTGACGTGGCCGTCCGCAACGGCATCGCCACCTTCGTGGCCCAGACCCTGTCCGAAAATCGGGACATGCTCGGTGTCTTCCTCACCTCGGGCTTTCCTGTGGACTCGTCGTCCGACAGCGGGACCGTCTCGGTCCGCTTCCCGATCGAGCCGACCCAGGACTACGTCCGGGCGCGGGAACGACGGACGTCGCTGGCCGCTCGTGGGTCATCCGGCTCCGACCTGTCGGACGGCGCCTGAGGACGGGGCCTGAGGACGGCGCTGGGCCGGTCAGATCAGGTAGAAGTCCTCGTCCTTGTCGTTGTCCTCGTCCGTCCCGTCGCCACGGCGGAGGACACTGCCCCCGTCCCCGGCCGGTCGGTCCTCCGACCAGGGAGCGGGCAGTCCGACGTGACGTCCCATCTCGAGCAGGATCCGCTCGAACACGGGGGAGACCTCGTCGATCACCCGGTGGAAGTGGCCGAAGAGTTCGAAGGAGATGATGCCGAAGAGCTGGGTCCACGCCGCCACCGCCCGGACGGCCGTGGCCGGCGAGGCGGAGGGGAAGGCGACGTCGATCAGCTCGGTGATGGCGGAGCGCGCGTCCCCGTCCACGGGGGCGATGGGTGGCGACCACGGCGGATCCGCGACCTCTCCGGACCGTGTGGCGGCGTCGACGATGCGGGCCATGACGAGCGTGACCCGGCTGGCCGGACCCACGGTGTCGTCCGGGGCGCGGTACCCCGGGACCGGCGACCCGTAGACCAGGGCGTACTCGTGCGGGTTGGCCAGCGACCAGGTCCGTACCGCGCGCCCGACGGCCATCCAGCGGCCCCCGAGGTCGTCCCGGGCGCAGGCGGCGTCGGCGTCCTCGGCGGCTGCGCCGAGGGCGTCGTAGGCGTCGACGATCAGGGCCGTGAGGAGCTCGTCGCGGCTCGGGAAGTACCGGTAGATGGCCGAAGGAGCCATGCCGAGCGACCGGGTCACCGCCCGCAGGGACAGCCCGGTGGCACCGTCGGCGGCCAGCTGGCGGCGGGCTTCCGACTTGATCTCCGTCGTCAGTTCGGCGCGCATGCGGGCCCGCAGTCCGGTGGAATGAGGCATGCCCCCAGTGTTCCACGCCAAGAGCACCAGATCAATAACAGAACAGTGCTCTTGCAAAGTACGGCAGATACGTGAATACTGGTCACGTAAGAGAGCAGTGATCGCACTAAGGAGGATCCACCATGGGTAGGCACGTCATCATCGGAGCAGGGGCGGTCGGCACCGCCACGGCGGAGGCCCTGATCGACCAGGGCCACGACGTGACCGTCGTGACCCGGACCGGATCCGGGCCCGACCGGCCTGGCGTCACCAGGGTGTCGGCGGACGCCTCGGACCCGTTCGCTCTGGCCCGGGCCGTCGGCGCCGCCGACGCCGTCTACAACTGCGCCAATCCCCCCTACCACCGGTGGCCCGAGCTGTGGCCCCCCATGGCCGACTCGATGCTGGAGGTGGCGGCGAAGTCGGGCGCCGTGCTGGTGATCATGGGGAACCTCTACGGCTACGGGCCGGTGGACCATCCGATGATCGAGGGCGACCCGCTCGCCGCCACCGGTGCCAAGGGGCGGGTCCGGGTCGCCATGTGGGAGCAGGCGCTCGAGGCCGACCGGGCCGGTCGGGTCCGGGTCACCGAGGCCCGGGCGTCGGACTTCTTCGGACCGGGTGTCGTCGAGACCAGTCACTTCGGTCGCAACGTGGACCGGCTCCTGGCGGGCAGGAAGGTCCGGGTCCTGGGCGACCCGGATGCGCCCCACTCGTGGACGTACGTGCCCGATGTCGGGCGCACGCTGGCGGTGCTGGGCACCGACCCGCGCGCCTGGGGTCGGGCCTGGCACGTGCCGACGGGCCCGGCCCTCAGCCAGCGCCAACTCGCCACACGGTTCTGCGAGGTCGCCGGCGTGCGTGTCGCTCCCGTGAGCGGATTCCCGCCCGGGTCGCTCGCACTGGCCGGGCTGTTCTCGGCCCAGATGCGGGAGTTGAAGGAGACCCTCTACCAGTTCGATCGGCCGTTCCTCCTGGACTCGTCGGCGGTCACGGACACCTTCGGGATCACGCCCACGCCCCTCGACGAGGCACTGACGGCGGTGGCCGACGACGCCCGTGGTCGCACGGCCGCCGCGGCCTGATCCCTGCAGCCACACCCGACGGGGCCCTTCCGTCGGCCCCCTCCGCGTCACTAGGGTCGGGCCCACCTATGGAGGCCCCGACGCGACGCAATCGGCACCGACCGCCGACGCAGCTCCGTGGTGCCGCCGCCTCGTCCCCGGCCGCCGTCCTGGCCGCAGTGTTGCTGGCCACGGGTGTGGCCGGCTGTTCGGTCGTGGCCACCCCGGATTCGCCGACCGTGGCGGGTGTGCGTCCGGAGACCATCGGCCCGGTCGGTTACGTGGCCTGTCCGAACGCGCTGACCCCGGTGGAGTTGCGTTCCCACACGCCCGAGGCGCCGATCACCCTGCCCGTCGCCGGGACGCCCTCCCTCGGCGACTTCGCCGTCACCACGACGCCCGACGGCCGCTGGGCCTTCGTCGTGACGCAGTCGACGCCCCCCGGCAGACCGACGACCAACGTGCTCGTGCCCGTCGACCTCGACTCCCAACGGGCTCTGGCCCCGATCGTCCTGCCCGGACACGGTCCGACCAGCGCCGTGGTCGTGATGCACGGCGGACGGACGGTGCTCGCGGCCAGTGGCACGACCGTCGTGCCCGTCGACGTGGCCACCCACGCTGTCGGGAAGCCACTCGATCTCGGTGCGGGCCGGACCGTGTCCGGCATGGCGCTCAGTCCGACGTCCTCGACCCTGTACGTGCTGGTGACCGACGGCGTGGTGCCGGTCGATACGGCGACGGCCACCGCCGGGGCGCCGATCGTCACCGGCCTGACGGTGTCGTCGGTCTCGTCACCCCACGGTCTGGTGGTCTCGCCTGATGGCGCCACCCTCTACGTCGCCGGCCAAGGTCCTCCCGACTACGGCGGCCGGGTGGTGCCGATCACCACGTCCACCGGTGCGGTCGGCCGGCCCACCGGATTCGACCGCTTCGGCATCGCCGATCCCGCCGCACTGGCGCTCACCCCCGCCGGCACGCAGCTGCTGGTGGCCGACTCGGCCGACGACTGGATCGACACCGTCCCGGTCGCCGACTTCGCCGATCCACTGCCCCCGGTGCGTCTCCCGACCGGGGGCACGACAGCGGCGACCTCGGGCACGAACCATCCGACCGACATCGTGACGGGACCGGGGGACACCGGGGTCTTCGTGGTGACGGGCCTCGACACCGTGCTCCCCTACGACCCCGTCCACCGGACGTTCGGGCCGGCCATCCGGGTCTGCTCGGGAGCCTCGTCGATGACGGCGGGCGGAACGCCCTAGCGACAGACGTGGCGACGGCGTTCCTGATCGCCGGATGACCGACTTAGGAGGTGGACGGGCCCGGTACCCCGGCCGCGGCGACCGCGTCGGTCGACTGCTGCGAGCGGAATTCGGCCGGCGGCAGGCCGGCGGCCAGGAGGAGTTCGTCCAGGGCCAACGGGATGCCGGCCGCCAGCTTCCACACCTTCGGCATCGTCTCGGGACAGGAGATGATCCCCCAGTAGAGCGTGCCCCGGTAGCTCATGATGGTGATGTTGACCCCGAGTCCGTCCATGACGGGACCGAGCGGGAACCCGGCCACCATCTCGGCACCGGCCAGGTACAGCGGGAAGTCCGGTCCGGGCACGTTGGAGATGATCAGGTTGGCCACCGGCCGGTGGCGGTCGGCGAGGTGGAGACGGCTGTAGAAGCGTGCTGCGGCCGCGAAGGTGTTCGGCGTGGCGTGCTCCGCCCAGTTGACGAGCATGTCGGCGCCGAGAGCGTTGTGCTCCTCCTTCGCCCCCTTGGTGCCCTCGCGGATGGAGACCAGCCGTTCGAGCGGGTTCTCCAGGTGCGCCGGTAGCTGCACGAACATCGACGACACCTTGTTCGACCCGTAGGGCGCGTCGATGTCCGGATGGACCGAGACGGGGACCACGGCCACCAGCGGCTTGTCGGGCAGCTCGTCGCCCTCGACCAGGAATCGGCGGAGGGCACCCGTGCACACGGCGAGGACCACGTCGTTGACCGTGGTCCCGGTCGCGTTCTTCAGGCGCTTGACGTCGGCGAGCCCGATGGCCGCCAGGGCGACCTGACGGCGTCGGGTCAGCGTGCCGTTGAACGAGCAGCGCGGAGCGGACAACGGCAGCGCCGCCCGGGACTGTGGCGCGCGGTGCTCGGGTTCGTGCCGTACGCGACGCACGTTGAGGAGGCGCTGGCCGGTCCGCACGATGTCCCGGGTCATTTCGAAGGGTCGGAACATCCGGGAGGCCAACGCCTCGCTGATCAGTTCGGCGTTGGACGGGATGTGCGCGTCGGCCACCACGTCGGGCGGCTCCGGCTCGGGACCCGGGTCGACCTCCAGATCGAAGAGGACCGAGAGCAGCGCCGCACCCGACATGCCGTCCACCGTCGAGTGGTGCATCTTGGCGATGACGGCGATCCGGTCGTCCTGCAGTCCCTCGACGATCCAGATCTCCCACAGGGGTTTCGACCGGTCGAGCTGGCGGCTGGCGATGTCGCCGGCCAACTCGGAGAGCTCGAACAGTCCGCCGGGGGACGGGATGGCCGTGCGCCGCACGTGGTAGTCGATGTCGAAGTCGGGATCGTCGACCCAGACCGGGTGGCTCAGGCGGAACGGTACCTCGACGAGGAGCCGGCGGAAGACGGGCGCCTGGTGGGTGCGCGAGGCGATCTGGGCCTGCATCTTGGCGAACGAATAGCCACCCGGAACGGTGGACGGGTCGAACACGACCACCATCTCCACGTGCATGTGGAAGGTCGGCGTCTCCAGGTAGAGGAAGCTCGCGTCGAGTCCGCTCAGTGGTTCCATGCCGACCCTCTTCCCTCACCGTAGGACCCCGATGATGCCCCAGCCGTGGCGTGCGATCCACAGACGGTTTCCATCCGGGGTGGGGGACGGTGTTTGATGGAGGGGTGATCTGGGTCTTTCTGGCGTTCACCGCACTGGCGACGCTCCTCGCCGTGATGGCCTGGTCGCCTGTCCGTCGGGAGCCCTTCTCGGTCGTCTCCTTCCTGCTCGGCTGGGTCGTCGCCGAGGTCCCCGTCCACGCCGCGGTCATCACCCTCGCCGGGACGGTGGTGCTGGGTAGCGATGTGCGCACCCACGATCCGGTCTGGTGGGTGGCCGGGCTTCTCGGGATCGCGGCCACCGCGGTCTACGTCGCCCTCGCCGTGGTGGCCTTCCGGTCCCCGGCCCTGGTCGACGAGGCGCTGGAGTCCGCCAGCGGCGGCCCGGTGCGGACCGAGGGAGTCGATCCGGCTCCGGTGTGGATGGCGTGGTGGCGCGTGGTGGTGGCCGTCCCGTTCCGATTCGGCGCGATCCGACGGATCCGCAACATCGACTACACCGGCGACGGGCTCTACCGCCACAAGCTCGACGTGCTGGTCCGACGGTCCGGTCCGGCGACGGGTGCCCCGGTGATGATCTACGTCCACGGCGGCGCCTGGGTCATCGGCGACAAGCGCGAGCAGGGCGTGCCGATGCTGCACGAGCTCGTCATGCGGGGCTGGGTGTGCGTGGCGATCAACTACCGACTCAGCCCGAAGGCCACGTGGCCGGACCACATCGTCGACTGCAAGCGCGCCATCGCCTGGGTGCGCGACCACATCGCCGAGTACGGCGGCGACCCGTCCTTCCTGGCGCTCTCGGGCGGATCCGCCGGCGGCCACCTGTCGGCGCTGGCCGCACTGACCCCCGACGCGCAGGAGTGGCAGCCGGGATTCGAGGACGCCGACACCTCGGTCGATGTCTGCATCCCCTTCTACGGCGTGCACGACATGACGGGCGACCCGGAAGCCGAGGGAGCGTACGGCCACGGTCTGATCGAGCTCCTGGAGCAGCGCGTCATGAAGCTGCCCTACGTGGAGAACACGCCCCTTTACGCCGAGGCGTCCCCCGACCAGCGCATCACGGCGTCCGCGCCGCCGTTCTTCGTGATCCAGGGGACCAACGACACCCTGGTGCCGCCGCAGGTGGGCCGACGCTTCGACGAGCGGCTGCGGGCGATCTCCCGGTCGCCGGTGGCCTACCTCGAGCTGCCCCGGGCCCAGCACGCCTTCGATGTGCTCCTCTCCATCCGCTCCCGGGCCACGACCCTCGGGGTGGTCCGCTTCCTCGAGGCGACCCGCGCCGCCGCCCGCGCCACCCCACGGGAGACGGCGCCGGACCGAGCGGACACGGGCACCACACCGCAGTAGGTTCACCCTCTGCCGTCGAGTCCTTACCGCTCATGAATTCGCCCGGTGTTCTGGACACGGGGCCGAGTTTCTGACGTAGAGTCACATATCCGTGTCCGCCCGGTCCCGTGATCGGGGGCACGTCGACCATCTGTCCACAAGGAAGAAAACATAGGGGGAGCCTTGCGCTCAGGTTCTTGGAAGAGTCGTACGACCGCGTTGGCAGTGGTCCTGGCGGTCGGTGTGGGCGCAGCCGCGTGCAGCTCCAGCAGCTCGTCGTCGACCACGACGACGAGCTCGGGCGGCTCCTCGTCGTCGACGGGCATTCCCTCCCGTCCGATCCCGGCCAGCGCCTTCTCCGACCACACCGGGGTGACGTCGAGCACCGTCCAGATCGGCAACGTGTCGACCCTGTCGCTCGGTCTGTTCAAGGGCGCCCAGGTCGGAACGCAGGCCTACGTGGACTACGTCAACTCGACCGGCGGGGTGAACGGGCGCAAGCTCGTGCTGAACAACGCCGACGACGGCTTCACCGGTGCGGCCAACAAGCAGGCCACGCAGAACGCCGTGCAGAACGACCTCGCGCTGGTCGGCGACTTCTCGCTCGAGGACAGCTTCGGCGGAGTCGTGCTGGCGGCGAACCCAGGGTTCCCCGACGTGTCCCAGGTCCTGGACGACGCCACCAACAAGCTGCCCAACGTCTACAGCCCGATCCCCCTGGCCGACGGCTGGGCGTCGGGGCCGATGGACTACTACTACAAGAAGTTCACCTCCGACGCGAGCCACGCCGGTGCCTTCCTGGCCGACTCGCCGTCCGCCTCCCAGACCTGGGAAGGTGAGAAGTACGTCGCCGAGAAGGCCGGCTTCAAGTTCGTGTCCGAGCAGACCTACGCCACCACGCAGACGGACTTCAACCAGCAGGTCATCGCCATGAAGAACGCCGGTGTGAAGATCATCTTCATGGACCAGATGCCGTCGAACTACGCCTCGTCGGTCTTCAAGGCCCTGTCGCAGCAGAACTTCCATCCCCAGGTCCTGCTGGGTGCGGCCACCTACTCGAACCAGCTGATCCAGCAGTCGGGCGGGGCGGCCAACGTGGACGGCGCCTACCTCTCGCAGAACCTGGCCCTCTACCTGGGCACGGACGAGACGGCCGTGCCGGCCGTCGGCACCTTCCTGCACTGGGTCCAGCAGGCATCCCCCGGGTTCAGCCCGGACCTGTTCACCGCCTACGGCTGGCTGTCGGCCGACCTGTTCGTACAGGGCCTCAAGAACGCCGGCGCCAATCCGAGCCGGGGCTCGCTGCTCCAGGCCCTGTCCAAGATCACGTCGTTCAACGGCAGCGGCTTCAACGCCCCGTCGAACCCGTCCGCCAAGATCCCGCCGAACTGCTACCTGATCGCCACGGTCACCAACGGGCAGTTCGTCCGGTCGCCCGACAATCCGCCGACCTCGAGCAGCACCAACGGATTCCGGTGCGACGGGTCCTACATCGTCAAGCCCGGCACCTGAGCGTCCGGCACTCCGACTAGTCCCGTACAGATGGTCCCGGGGGGGATCCCGACGAAGATGAGGGAGGTGAGATGACCAATTTTCTCCAGTTCACCATCTTCGGTGTGATGCTCGGCGCCGGGTACGCCATCGCGGCCACCGGGCTCGTGGTCACGTACACGACGTCAGGCGTCTTCAACTTCGCCCAGGGTGCCGTCGGGATGATCGCCGCCTTCGGGTACTGGGAGCTCGTCTCCGCCCACAACCAACCGACCTGGGCCGCCCTGATCATCGTGCTGATCGTCGGGGCGTCGATCTCGGGGGCCTTCGTCGAGCGGATCCTCATGCGACGGCTCCACGGGGCCTCGGCCGAGCGACCGGTCATGGTGACGCTCGGTCTGATGGTCATCCTGACCGGGGTGGCCACGGTGGTCTGGTCGCCGACCGTGCAGCGCACGGTCAACCCGCAGATCAACGGCCAGTTCCGACTGGTCGGCATCAACATCCAGGACCAGTACGTCCTGATCATCGGGGTGGCCATCGCCGTGGCCATCGGGCTGCGCCTGCTCTTCTACTCCACCCGCACCGGGTACGCCCTGCGTGCCGTGGTCGACGACCCGGAACTGCTCGGCATGTCCGGGGTCTCGCCCAACCGGATGAGCCAGTACGGATGGATCCTCGGCTTCTTCATGGCCGCCCTGTCCGGCGTGCTCCTGGCCCCGACCCAGACCACCGGGATCAGCATCGAGTCCTTCACCCTGCTGGTGGTAAGCGGCTACGCGGCGGCCATCGTCGGTCGCCTGCGGAACATCCCGGTGACGTTCGCCGCGGCCATCGCCATCGGCCTCGCCGAGAACTACATCCTCAACTACGTCGAGCCCCACCTCTCGTCGGACCTGGCACGTGACGTGGACACGGCCCTGCCGATGCTCTTCCTGTTCGCTGCCCTGGTCACGCTGCCGTCCGTGCGCCTGCGGGCGGTCGGGCGGCTCACGTCGCTGCGGGCCCCCCGGGTGGCCGGCGGTGCGGAGTCGCTCATCGGCGGCGTGGTGTTCCTGGTCATCGCCGTGATCCTCGGTGTCGTCTACTCCAACACGGAGGTCAAGGGCACGACGCTGCTGACCCTCGGCGGCATGATCATGTGCCTCGGCATCGTCGGGCTCTCCCTGGTCCTGGTGACCGGCTATTCGGGCCAGGTGTCGCTCTGCCAGTTCTCCTTCATGGGCATCGGCGCGTTCATCATGGGCAAGGTCGCCGGCGGCGGGTCCGTACTGGGGCTGCTGCTCGCCACCGCCATCTGTGCCGCGGTCGGGGCGCTGATCGCCCTACCCACCATCCGTCTGTCCGACCTCTATCTGGCGCTGGCCACGTTCGCCTTCGCCGACGCCGTGGCCCAGGGCTTCTTCAACGACGGCCGCATCTACGGCTCCGGTGGACTGTCGATCAACCGGATCAGTGTGGCGGGCGTGTCGTTCAACGGGGACACGGCCGAGTTCCTGCTCGTCACGGTCTTCTTCGTGCTGTCCGCGTGGCTGGTGCTCGCCATCCGGCGCAGTCTGTTCGGCCGCAGACTGGTGGCGGTCAACGACTCGCCGGCCGCCTACGCGACGGTCGGCCTCAACATCGGCTTCACCAAGGTCGCCGTGTTCGCCATCGGCGCCGCCATGGCCGGCCTGGCCGGTGCCCTCTACGGCACCGTGCAGGGTGTCGTGGGCACCACGGACTTCGACATCTTCCCCGGCATCATCTTCGTGCTCTTCGTGACCATCTGGGGCATCCGCACGGTATCGGGTGCCTTCCTGGCGGCGGTCACCTACGTCGTCCTCAACCAGGTGTGGCCCAGCAGCGTCGGCATCTTCGCCGGGCTGGGGGTCATCCTCATCGGTCGGGCGGCCAACGGCCTCCTCGGCATCGAGTTCCTCCATTTCCGGCTTCCCTGGGTGAAGCGCACGACCGGCCTGGCGGACCAGGCGGCGCCGCCGTCGTTCGGCGGTCTGGCCCTCGAAGGGGAGGCTTCCCGTGCCGCAGGCTGACGTGGTGGACCAGCCGTCGACGGAGGGGGGCGTCGACGTCCTCACGATCGAGGGAGTGGCCGTCCGCTTCGGGGGCGTGGCCGCACTGAGCGACGCCAACCTGACCGTCAAGGCCGGCACCGTCACCGGGCTCATCGGCCCGAACGGCGCGGGCAAGACCACGTTGTTCAACGTGATCAGCGGCCTCCAGACCCCCGACCGTGGATCGGTCCACCTCTACGACACCGACATCACGAAGATGAAGCCGCACCGTCGGGCACGCCTCGGTCTCGCCCGGACGTTCCAGCGGCTCGAACTGTTCGGCACCCTGTCGGCCGGCGAGAACGTGCAGGTGGGTTTGGAGTCGTCGGTCAAGTGGTGGCAGTGGCGCCACATGAAGCGTGCCTTCCCCTGGGTGAAGAGCGGCGTGCCGGTCGTCGACGGCGTGCCCGTGGGTGAGCCCACCGGACCGGGCTCGATCGCCGTGGTCACCTCGGACCGGCTGCTCGACGGGGTCGGCCTGGGCGGCCTCGGGGCCGAGCAGGCGAGTGCCATGCCCACCGGGCTCGCCCGGATGGTCGAACTGGCCCGGGCCCTCGCCATGGCGCCGAAGGTCCTCCTGTTGGACGAGCCGGGATCGGGGCTCGACGACGCCGAGTCGCAGGCCCTGGGCGAGCTGCTGTGCACCCTGGCCCAGGGCGGCATGGGCGTGCTCCTCGTGGAGCACGACATGGAACTGGTCATGCGGATCTGCGACTACATCTACGTGCTCGACTTCGGCGACATCATCTCGTCGGGCACACCGGACGAGATCCGGAAGGACCCGGTCGTCCAGGCCGCGTACCTCGGCACCGTCGAGGTCGATCCCGAAGGCGGCGTGGTCGGCCACTTCGGCGACGAGGTGGCGGTGGAGCGGACGATCGACCCGACCACCGAGGCGCTGCCCACCGAGGGTGAGGCGGTCGAGGGATGAGCGAGCCGACCACCGACCCGACCGGGGCCACCACCACGGTGCTGCCGCCGGCGGTCAGCGTACGGGGCGTGCGCGCCTCGTACGGGCGCATCGAGGTGCTCCACGGGGTCGACCTCGAGGTGCCGGCCGGGAGCGTGTTCGCACTGCTCGGACCCAACGGTGCCGGCAAGTCGACCCTGCTCAAGGTGATGAGCGGACGGATGCGGCCCACCGCCGGCGAGGTCGTCATCGGCGACACCACGATCGGCAAGACGTCGTCGGAGAAGCTGGCCCGCCAGGGTGTCTGTGCCGTGCCCGAGGGTCGCGGCATCTTCCCGAACCTGACGGTACGGGAGAACCTGCGGATCTGGACGTACCGGGGTGGCATCAGCATGAAGGAGGTCGAGGAGAACACCTACGCGACCTTTCCCGTGCTGAAGGAGCGCCGCCGTCAGATGGCCGGCACGATGTCCGGTGGCGAGCAGCAGATGCTGGCGATCTCGCGGGCCCTCGTGACGAACCCCAAGGTGCTGTACCTCGACGAGCTGTCCATGGGGCTCGCCCCGTTGATCGTGGCCGAGCTCTACGAACTGGTGGGCAAGCTGGCCCGCCAGGGCATGACCATCATCCTGGTCGAACAGTTCGTGACAACGGCGGTGGCCGTGGCCGACCACGCCGCCATCA
>Ga0302276_10001969_pt1 | contig 18303 bp, 18 predicted proteins | sample III_Bog_N2_3_FD_198768 | JGI IMG/M metagenome (GOLD analysis project Ga0302276, IMG submission 198768) | Peat permafrost microbial communities from Stordalen Mire near Abisko, Sweden - III_Bog_N2_3 | ecosystem: Environmental > Terrestrial > Soil > Wetlands > Peat | place: Sweden: Abisko...
CACCCGAAGCCTTCGGCCTCTCCCCGCAAGCGGGGCGAGGTGAGAAAGGTGCTACGCCCCTGCGCCCTTCTTGTTCTGACGGTGCTCGACGAGGTCGTCGACCACGGCGGGATCGGCGAGAGTCGAGGTGTCGCCGAGGCTGCCCGGCTCGTCTTCGGCGATCTTGCGCAGGATGCGGCGCATGATCTTGCCGGAACGGGTTTTGGGCAGGCCCGGCGCGAACTGGATCTGGTCGGGCGAGGCGATCGGCCCGATGTCCTTGCGCACCCACGCCACCAGTTCCTTGCGCAGTTCCTCGCTCGGCTCGATGCCGGTCATCAGCGTCACATAGGCGTAGATGCCCTGGCCCTTGATGTCGTGGGGGTAGCCGACCACGGCGGCTTCCGAGACCTTGGCGTGCGCCACCAGCGAGCTCTCGACTTCGGCGGTGCCCATGCGATGGCCCGAGACGTTGATGACGTCGTCGACCCGCCCGGTGATCCAATAATAGCCGTCGGCGTCCCGGCGGCAGCCGTCGCCGGTGAAGTACTTGCCCTTGTAGGTGGAAAAATAGGTCTGCTCGAAACGGGCGTGATCGCCATAGACGGTGCGCATCTGCCCCGGCCAGGATTTGGCGATGCACAGATTGCCCTGGCATTCGCCCGAGAGCACGTTGCCGTCGGCGTCGACGATTTCCGGCACCACGCCGAAGAACGGATTGGTCGCCGAGCCCGGCTTGAGCTTGGTGGCGCCGGGCAGCGGCGTGATCAGGATGCCGCCGGTCTCGGTCTGCCACCAGGTGTCGACGATCGGGCAGCGCTCGTCGCCGACGACGCGGTGATACCATTCCCAGGCTTCCGGATTGATCGGCTCGCCGACCGAGCCGAGCAGTCGCAGGCTCTTGCGCGAGGTCTTCGTCACCGGCTCGTCGCCGGCCTGCATCAGCGCGCGGATCGCGGTCGGCGCGGTGTAGAAAATGTTCACCTTGTGCTTGTCGATAACGTTCCAGAACCGTGAATTATCGGGGTAATTCGGCACGCCCTCGAACATCAGCGTGGTCGCGCCGTTGGCCAGCGGCCCGTAGAGAATGTAGCTGTGGCCGGTGACCCAGCCGACGTCGGCGGTGCACCAGTAGACGTCGCCGTCGTGATAGTCGAACACGTATTGATGCGTCATCGACGCGAACACCAGGTAGCCGCCGGACGTGTGCAGCACGCCCTTGGGCTGGCCGGTCGAGCCCGAGGTATAGAGGATGAACAGCGGATCCTCGGCATGCATGTGCTCGCACGGGCATTCCGTGGTCACCATCTCGGCGGCCTCGTGGTACCAGAGGTCGCGCGAGGGGTTCATGTCGATCTTGGCGCCGGTGCGCTTGACCACCACCACCCAGTCGACGCCCCCGGACTTGGCGATCGCGGCGTCGACATTGCTCTTCAGCGGCACCTTCTTGCCGCCGCGCAATCCTTCGTCGGCGGTGATGACGATCTTGGACTGGCAGTCGTTGATGCGCTGGGCGAGGCTGTCGGGCGAAAAGCCGGCGAACACCACCGAATGGATCGCGCCGATCCGCGCGCAGGCCAGCATCGCGTAGGCGGCTTCCGGAATCATCGGCAGGTAGATGGTGACGCGATCGCCCTTCTTGACGTTACGGGTGCGCAGGATGTTGGCCATCTTGCAGACTTCGTCGTGCAGCTGGCGATAGGTGATGTGCTTCGACTCGGAAGGATTGTCGCCCTCCCAGATGATGGCGGTCTGGTCGCCGCGCTTCTCGAGATGGCGGTCGATGCAGTTCCAGGCGACGTTGAGCACGCCGTCCTCGAACCATTTGATCGAGACATGGCCGGGCGCGAACGAGGTGTTCTCGACCTTGGTGAAATGCTTCATCCAGCCGATGCGGTTGGCCTGTTCGGCCCAGAACCCGTCGGGATCGCTGACCGAGCGCGCATACATTTCCTGGTACTTGGCCTGATCGACCCACGCGCGGGTGGCCCATTCGGCGGGCACATCGTAAATCTTCTCGGACATGTCTTCCCTCCACCCTTGCGGCCAGTGAACGCGGACACTGCAAGCCGTCTTCATTGTTACGACAATATGCGTCGTGCCTAACGGGGCCGACAAGTGGAACCAATAGGACCTTAGACGGAACCGGTGCTTGCGGAGGATCAAGTCGGCGGCGCCCGGCGCGGGATTGCCGCGGGCCTCCATCCGGCCATCACGATCGCGTTTCCGGCAGGTCAAATGGCCGCAGGGGAGGTCTGCGCGAACCCTGCGGAGGTAACCAAGAACCGTTGCCGGGCGACAGCGGGCTGGCGCTGGCGGCGATTACGCCCTAAATGGCCAGCCCGGGGCGAGAGCCACCGGTCGGAACCAAAGAGCAATAAACGGCATTGACAGGGTAGCGTTGGAGCAAGGCGACTAAAGCCATGATGGATCAGCAGAATTTCGAGGCTACGCGGCCCGCTTCCGCCGATTCGGTCGTCAGCGTGTCGTCGGGGCAGCCCGGAAGCGTGGAATCGCTCGCCCGCGGGCTCGGTCTGAAGCTCGGCGATCAGAACGAACTGACCATCCGCCGCATCAAGCGCGGCAAGAGCTATTCCTTCGTCCGCGCCAACGGCACGCCGGTCAAGCATACCGGCACCATCAAGCGGCTGCACTCGATGGCGGTTCCCCCCGCCTATGCCGAGGTGCGCTATTCGCCCGACCCGACCTCGCATCTGCAGGCCGTCGGCCGCGATGCCGCGGGCCGGCTGCAATACCGCTATCACTCCGACTGGGAGAAGGTCCGCGAGCACCGCAAGGCGCACCGTCTGGCGCGGCTGGTCGCGGCGCTCCCGAAAATCCGCCGCAACGTCTCGATGCACCTGTCGGGCGACGAGGCGACCCGCGAATTCGCGCTATCGGCCGTGATCGAGCTGATCGCGCGCACCGCGATCCGGCCCGGCAACGAATCCTACGCCCGCCTCAACGGCACCCGCGGCGCCACCACGCTACTGAAATCCAACGTCGCGCTGGAAGACGACAGCCTCGTGCTGACCTTCAAGGCCAAGGGCGGCAAGGCCGTGCGCAAGGAATGCGACGCCGCCAAGCTGGTGCGCGCCATCGGCATCCTGCGCGACGTGCCCGGCAAGCGCATGTTCCAGTACCGCGACCATTCCGGCAACGTGCGCAGCGTCTCCACCACCCAGGTCAACGCATTCCTGCGCGAGATCGCCGGCATCAAGATTTCGCTGAAGGATTTTCGCACCCTGATGGCGTCCGCCGTGGTGCTGGAATCGCTGTCGCGGATTTCGCCGGCCGCGAGCGCCCGCGGTCGCCGCAAGCAGGTGCTGGACGCGGTCCGCGCCGCCGCCGACGAGCTGTCCAATACGCCGGCGATCTGCCGCAAGAGCTACGTCCACGACACCATCGTCACCGCGTTCGAGGACGGCATCCTGGAACGCTTCGCCGCCACCATGAAGGGCTATCGCTCGCAGTCGAAGCGCGAGGCGCTATTGGCCCAGGTGGTGACGGCTGCCGCGGCGTAGTCTCGCCAGCCGGTCTCCACCCCGGATCAAGTCCGGGGCAGGCTTTCGCCTGAAAAGCTCTCAGCCATCATTTTTGCAGAAGTCGCCGCCAAATGACCCGGCCGGACGCCGGCGGACTGCGCGTGACGCGTGTCGTCGGCGGCAGCGTGAGGATTCGACAAGAACACCGTGTTCCTGCCGCAACGCTTGGCGTCGTAGAGGGCGTCATCAGCCCATTTCGCGACAGTCTCCGGCGCGGCACCTTCCTGCGCGAATGCGACGCCCAGGCTGATCGTCACCACGCCGGCAGAATCGTCCTCGGGATGGAGCCCGGGATTGACGATGGCCAGCGCTTCCACGGCGCTGCGGATGCGTTCCGCCAACGTCCAGGCGAGGTCGGGCGAGGCGTGGGCGAGAACGATCAGGAATTCTTCGCCGCCATAACGAAAGACCGAATCCTTGTCCGACCGCACCGATTCCTCGACCGTCTTCGCTATCCGCCTGATGCATTCGTCGCCAGCGGCATGGCCGGCGGTATCGTTCAGTCGCTTGAACAAGTCGATATCGGCCATGATGAATGCGATGCGGGATTTCGGGGTCGTCGGGTCGCGCCACAGCCTCTCGATCAGATCGGTAGCCGAACGGCGGTTGCCGAGCCCGGTCAGGGGGTCGCGTGTCGCCAGTATTTCCAGCTGATGGTTGGCGCTTTTCAGCGCGTCGCTGCGATACTGGTTGCGCAAGGACATCAGGAAGGCTTTTTGACCGAGAATCGACTGGGTTTTCCGCGCAATGGTCGCCGCATAGATTCCAATCGCGAAGAAGATCGACGTCCCGATCGCTTCTTCGATGTCGATCGCGGGATTGAAGATTTCGAACCCGAAAAAGATCCCGATGGAGCAGATCATCAGGGACAGCGACCAGACATAGTCGACATTGAACACCACGATCGCGATGGTGTTGACGTACACGATACAGGTGAGGAAGCGCTCATAGTCGCTGCCGCCGGCCGTGACCGCGAGGACGCCGTAGGCGATCATGACGCTGCCCATCAGCAGAAGCAGCGACAGGCCTTCGACGGCGGCGCTGCGGGGCCTGCGCCAGACCAGGTAGGCCAAGGCGTGCAGCGCCGGAACCAGCAGCCCGCTGATGGCTGTGGTGAGCCAAAGGAAGTCGGGAGCGAGAAGGTAGCTGATCGGCACGAAGGCCATGCTGATCAGCGCGACCCAGACCATCCAGGCGCGCGCAATCTTGCTGCGCTGCGGCCAGTCCTTCTTGCGATAGGCCCGCACCATCTCCGGAGAAAACCGGATGTCGCGCGTGCGCTGCGACAGCAGCCGCTCCGTCTCGGCTTCGAGAGCAGGCGTTATCGACACGCTCGACATGTCGTCGGGCGGGTTCTGGCTGCTGGCACCCGATTTCAAGACGTGTTCCCCTTCCGTCGCACTGCTTGGCGCGCGGCCCGGAGATGAGAGCCTGAATTGCTAAATTTTCCCTGAGGCGAGAGCGGTGGGAACTGCGTCCAAGGGAGTGCTATAGCACCGTCAGCGGTAACGACGTATCTACATCCCGCCCATCTTGCAGACGATCTTCCACTCTTCCGCCGTCACCGGCTGCACCGACAGCCGCGAATATTTCACCAGCGCCATTTCGGTCAGGCGCTTGTCGGCCTTGATCGCGGCCATCGTCACCGGGGTCTTCAGCGGCTTGTCGGCCTTGATGTCGACGCAGACGAATTTTTCCGTCTTGTCGGTGGGGTCGGGATAGGCCTCCTTGACGACTTCCGCGATGCCGACGATCTCCTTGCCCTCGTTGGAATGATAGAAGAAGGCGCGGTCGCCCTTCTTCATCTTCACCAGGTTCTGCCGCGCGGTGAAATTGCGCACGCCGGTCCAGGCCTCGCCCTTGGCGCCCTTGGCCACCTGCTGGTCCCACGACCACACCGAAGGTTCGGATTTCACCAGCCAGTAGTTCATGACGCCCACCATTCGTTCGTCATGGCCGGACTTGTTCCGGCCATCCACGTCTTTGTCTGCCGCTGTTCTTGATACCAAGACGTGGATGCCCGCGACAAGCGCGGGCATGACGAGAGGGAAGTTACCCCTCCGCCTTGAACGGGCGCGTCAGCAGGCTCTCGATCGCCTCGTCGATGGTCACCGCACCGGCGAGGATCGCCGCCACCGCTCTTGATACCGGCATGTCGACGCCTTGCGAAGCCGCGAGCTCAATCAGCACGGGTGCTGTGAATTCGCCTTCGGCGAGTTTTTGCGGCCGCGCCTCGCCGCGCCCGAGCGCGATGCCGAGCGCGAGATTGCGCGATTGCGGGCTCGAACAGGTCAGGATCAGGTCGCCGAGCCCGGAAAGCCCCGCCATGGTCTCGCCGCGCGCGCCGCAGGCGCGCCCCAGCCGCACCAATTCGGAAAAGCCGCGCGTGGTCAGCGCGGCCTGCGCCGAGGCGCCGAGCTTGCGTCCCGCCACGATGCCGGCGGCGATCGCCAGCACGTTCTTCGCCGCGCCGCCGATCTCGACGCCGCGGACATCCGACGTGTGGTAGGGCCGGAAGGTCGCCGATCCCAGTGCCAGCACCAGCGCGCGGGCGAGCGCGTCATCGGTCGCCGCCAAGGTCACCGCGGTCGGCAGGCCGCGCGCCACGTCTTCGGCGAAACTCGGGCCCGACAGGATCGCGGGCTGCGCTTCGGGCGCGGCCTCGGCGATCACCTCGGTCATGAATTTGTGGGTGCCGCGCTCGATGCCTTTTGCCGTCGCGATCACGGGCGTCGCCGGGGCGAGATGCGGGGCAAGGGCGATCACCGCCTCGCGCAGATGCTGCGCCGGCGTCGCGATCAGCATGACGTCCGCGCGCGCCGCAAAGGCGATGTCGCCGGTGACGCCGACGGCGGAGTCGAGCAGCACGTCGGGCAGTTTTGGATTCTTGCGCGTGGCCGCGATCTGCGCCGCGCTTGCCGGATCGCGCGCGTAGAGAATGACTTCACGGCCGGCCCGCGCCGCGACGCCGGCCAGCGCCGTGCCCCACGCGCCCGCGCCGATCACCGCGACAGAGTTAAATGACGCCATCGTGAGGCTCTCCGCCTAAAATCCCGCACGCGTGTTGGCGTATCCCGCGGGCGCGGTGGCGTTGGCGTCGAGCAGCCAGCGCGCGCGGGGAGCGGTGTCCATGGTGTCGACCAGTCCCAGCGCCAGCCGCTCGGCGCCGGCCCAGGCGATCATCGCGCCGTTGTCGGTGCACAGCTCAGGCTGCGGCACGATCAGCGTGGTGCCGGCTTTCGCGGCGACGTCCTGCAGCGCGCCGCGGATCGCCTGATTGGCGGCGACGCCGCCGGCGGCGACCAGCGCGTTCGGCGGCCCGAATTGTTCGTGAAACAGCCGCAGGCCGACGCCGAGCCGGTCGGCGGTCGATTCCATCACCGCGGCCTGGAAGCCGGCGCAGAGATCGCGGACGTCCTGCGGCTCGATCGGATCGAGTTTCAACGCCTCGTTGCGCACCGCGGTTTTCAGGCCCGACAGCGAAAAATTGGCGTCGGGCCGCCCGAGCATCGGCCGCGGAAACGCAAAGCGTTTTGCATCGCCGAGGCTCGCGGCGCGTTCGACTTCCGGACCGCCCGGATAGGGCAGCCCCAGCATCTTTGCCACCTTGTCGAAGGCCTCGCCCATGGCGTCGTCGACGGTGGTGCCGAGCCGTACATAATTGCCGACGCCGATCACCGCGACGATCTGGGTATGGCCGCCGGAGGCGAGGAACAGGCAGTAGGGAAACGCCAGCGCGCCGGTCAGCCGCGGCGTCAGCGCATGGGCCTCCAGATGGTTCACCGCGATCAGCGGCGTGTCGTGCACCATCGCGATCGCCTTCGCCGTGGTGAGGCCGACGATGACGCCGCCGATCAGCCCCGGGCCGGCGGCGGCGGCGACCGCGGCAAGCTGCGCGAAGCCCACGCCGGCGTCCGTCATGGCGCGGCCGACCAGCCGGTCGAGCACATCGACATGGGCGCGCGCGGCGATCTCCGGCACCACGCCGCCGAATCGGGCGTGCTCCTCGGTCTGCGAGCGCACGATGTTGGACAGGATTCGACCCGAGCCGTCGCCCAGCCGCTCGACCACGGCCGCCGCGGTTTCGTCGCAGGTGGTCTCTATCCCCAGCACCAGCATTGACGACGCGTTATCCAATTTGATCCCTTGCGCTAGCCATTAAACCGGCGTTTGCCTATCCCGGTTACAGCGCGAGGTATCAAAGTGCAATCGTTCGTTGATGCAGAAGTTTTGCGGGCGCGGGACTGACGATGGCCGTGCTCGTCACCCGACCGCAGCCCGACGATGAGGCCACGGCTTTGAGCCTGCGCGCCCGGGGTTTCGAGGTGCTGCTGGCGCCGATGCTGCGGTTCGAGCCGGTCGCCTTCCGCGACGATGGCGAGGCCGGTTACGGCGCCGTGGTCGTGACCAGCGCCAACGCGCTGCGCGGCCTTGCGCCGAATCTGGGGAATAGCAGGCTGTTGAAGCTGCCGCTGTTCGCGGTCGGCGAACACACCGCCGCCGCCGCGCGCGACGCCGGATTCGCCAATGTGATCGCGGCCGGCGGCGACGCCGTCGCCTTGCGCGAATGCGTGCTCGCCGGCGTGAAGCGCAAGACGCTGAAGAAGACGAGTCCGCTGCTTTATCTCGCCGGCACCGATCTCGCGCGCGATCTCGCCGGCGAACTCGGCGCGCGCGGTTTTACCGTCGTCACCCAGACCACCTACCGGATGGTGCCGGTATCAAGCCTGCCGCGCGAAACCTGCGAGGCATTCGCAGCCAACCGGGTCGAGGCGGTTCTGCATTATTCCGGGCGCAGCGCGCGCGCGTTTCTGGAGGCGGCACGCTCCGCCGGTGTCGAAATATCGGCGCTTTCGCTGCCGCAATGCTGCATTTCCGCAGGCGTCGCCGCGGTGGTCCGCGACGCCGGGGCCGGCCAGGTCGTGGTGGCGGCTTCGCCGGACGAAAATGCCCTGTTCGGGGCGTTGGACCGTGCGTTGCGGCCCGTATCGCGCTAGAAGGTCGTGGCCGAATCCGCCAGGCCCGGCTGCCGCAACAGGGAACCAAGGGATGGTCGAGGACAACCCCGAACCGATCGAAACCTCAACGGAGCAGGGCCGTGCCCGGCGCGCGCCGCCGACCATCGACCTGGAGGCCACCGAAGTCTCCGGCGAGACCCAGTCCGCCGATGCGGCGGCCTCCGAGCCGCCGAAACCGTCGTCGCCCGGCCGCGTGAGATCCGCGATGTCGTCCGCCGCGATCCCGGCGCTGTCGGGCGCCTGCGCCGCCGCGCTGGTGCTCGGCGTGGCCTGGCTGTCGGGATGGCCGGGCGAAGCTCCCGCCGCGCCCCCCGCGCCCACGGTCAATTCCGCTGTAGTCGACGACCTCGCCGCGCGCATCGCCGGCCTCGAATCGAAAACAGCCAGGCCCGTGGCTGCTGCAGTGGATCCGGCGCTGGCGGCGCGCATCGAGGGCCTGGAGAAATCGCTCGCCGCCTTGCGCGCCGATCTCGCCGGCCAGCGCGCGCAATCGGAAAAGCTCGCCTCCGCCGTCAACGATCTCAAATCCGCGCCGCGCGAAACCGCAGGCGCGCCGGATTTGTCCGCCATCGATGCGCGCATCGCCGGCCTCGAGCGCGCCGCTCGCGCGCAGGATTCCGCGATCGCGCAAGACAGCGCAAAGGTGGCCGACGACGTGCCGCTGCGCCGCGTCGTCGCGGCGACGCTGCTGGATGTGCTGGTTCGGGTCGGCGATCCCTATCCGGCGGCGCTGGCGGCGGCGAAATCGCTGGCGCCCGATCCGGATGCGCTGAAGCCGCTCGATGGTTTTGCCGAGAAGGGCGTGCCGCATGCTGCGGCGCTCAGCCGCGAATTGCTGGCGCTGGTGCCGAAACTGTCGCCGCCGGCGCCCGACTCGGCCACGACAGGCTCCGGCCTGGTCGAGCGCCTGCAGGCGGGCGCTGCCAAGCTGGTCCGCATCGAGCGCACCGACGCGGTCGGCAACTCCAGCGGCAATGTGGTCGCGCGTGTTACCGCGGCGGCGCTGCGCAACGATTATCAGGAGGCGCGGCGCGAATTGAACGCTCTGCCGCCGGCCGATCGCGCCGCCGCGCAAGGCTGGATCGAAAAGGCCGATGCGCGCGACGCCGCGCTCGCGGTGTCCCGTCAATTCGCGGGCCAGGCCATGGCCGCGCTCGCCAAACCCGTTCAATAAATGCCTGGTCAATAGGGTTCTGATGCATCGGATCATTCTGTTTCTGCTGTTGATCGCGCTCGTGGCGACGGGCGCGGCATGGGTCGCCGATCAGCCCGGCGAGCTCGATCTGACCTGGGGCGTCTGGCATGCCCACAGAACAGTGCCGGAGTCTGTGCTGACGCTCGGTGTCATCGTGGTGGCGGCGGTGCTGCTGTGGAGCCTGCTGCGCGCGCTGTGGAAGATGCCGGAAAAAATCCGCCACGGCCGGCGCGAGCGGCGCCGGGCGCGCGGCCGCCATGCCATCACCCACGGGTTGCTCGCGATCGGCCATGGCGACGCTGTCAGGGCCCGCGCCCATGCCGACCTCGCGCGCAAGCATGCCGGCAACGATCCGCTGGCGCTGCTGCTGCATGCGCAGTCGGCGCAGCTCAGCGGCGACCGGCCAGCCGCCCATGCCGCGTTCCGCGCCATGGCGGAGCGCGAGGACACACGGCTGCTCGGCCTGCGCGGCCTGTTCATCGAGGCGCAGCGCGCTGACGATCCGGTGTCCGCCGTGATGATCGCGGAAGAGGCGCTGAAACTGGCGCCTTCATCCACCTGGGCCTCGCATGCGGTACTGGGATTCCGCTGCGCCCAGGGCGACTGGAGGGGCGCGCTTGGGATACTCGACACCAATCTCGCCTCCGGCCTGATCGACAAGGCCGCGTACCGGCGCCAGCGCGGCGTACTGCTGACCGCCCGCGCGCTGGAACTGGAGAATCTCGACCGGGATCTATCGCGCGAAAGCGCGATGGAGGCGGTGAAGCTGGCGCCGACTTTGGTGCCGGCGGCGGTGCTCGCCGCGAAATACGAGAGCGAGGCGCATCAGGTGCGCCGCGCGATGCGCATCGTGGAAGCGGCGTGGGTCGCGCATCCGCATCCCGATCTCGCCGATGCCTATGCCCATGTCAAACTCGGCGATTCCGCGCGGCAGCGGCTGGTGCGGGTGGAGACCCTGGCTTCGAAGACGCCCGGCCATGTCGAGGGCGCGCTGGCGCTGGCGCGCGCCGCGATCGACGCGTCCGAATTCGCCCGCGCCCGCGCGGCGCTGGCGCCGCTGATCGCGGCGCCGACCCAGCGGGTGGCGCTCTTGATGGCGGAAATCGAGCGCACCGAGCACGGCGACAGCGGCCGGGCGCGCGCCTGGACCCTGCGCGCGGTGCACGCTCAGCTCGATCCGGCCTGGACCGCCGACGGCTATGTCAGCGACCGCTGGCGGCCGGTATCGCCGGTGTCGGGCCGGCTCGACGCGTTCCAGTGGCAGACCCCGATCGCGGCCCTGCCGTCGGACAAGGCTGCGGCGATCGAGGCGAAGGAATTCAACGAGGCGATGACGGCCCCGCGCCGGGTCGAGCCGCCGCGCGAGCCCGCCGCCGCAATGATGCCGGCCGAGCTGTCGCCGCCTGCGGCGCAGGATAACGCGCCGGTCAACGCGCCGGCGGCCTCGCCGGCAAGGCCCGCTGGCGTCGAGCCGGCCCCTGCCCCGCCGCCGGCCGAACCCGCACCCCTCACGGCCGCGCCGCCGTTCCGGCAACGCCAGGACATGCCCCGACCCGCCGCCTCGGCCATTCCGGCGGTGATTCCCATCATCCGCCCGCCGGACGATCCCGGGATCGACGACGAGGCCGTGACAGACGAGTTTTCGGAACCCGTCGATCCCGCGCAGGGCCAGGCCGGCGGCTGGCGCGGATTTCTGTCCCGCTGGGGCGCGTAATCGGCGCCATTTCGCGGCGAATCCCGCTCCGGACGCGGGTATGGGGCGGCGCCGGCAATCCGCGTCAAAAAGGCGTCGTGTCCGCTTCGAGCCCGCGTTTTTCTTGCCAAACCGGGCGCTGCCCGATATCAGGTGCGGGCGTTTTCGGCGGTTCACGCCGACCGCGCCGCATGGTCCGCCGCAATAGCTCAGTTGGTAGAGCACGTCATTCGTAATGACGGGGTCACAGGTTCGAGTCCTGTTTGCGGCACCAGTTGTCCGACTGAATTATTAAACGGATATTTTTCGGATCGCGCGGTTAGCACGCAACGGTGGTTTTTCTTTTTGCCGCCGCGGTCGTTGATGCTTCGTCGCGGATTCCTGCACAATGTCCGCAGCAACGCATCACCCGAGTTTTTGAAGTTCTCGACGATCAACACGCTTGAGCCTGTTGAAGGCTCCTCGCCCACCGCTCGCCCCTCATGCAACGCTCTGCTCGGCTTCCCTGCTCTTCGCCTTCTTGCGTCCTTCGCCCACTTTCAGAAAATTGACGCCGATCTGGTCGCCGTTGACCCAGGAGAGTTCACAGCGTCGGTAGGCCAGCCCGCTCGACGACAGCAGCAGGAAGAATTCCTTCAGCGGCAGCCCCTCGATCGACGCTTGCATGATCAGCCGGGCGCCGGCTTCCGAGACGTCCTTGAGGATACAGGTGCGCCGCCAAGTGCCGTCGATGGCCATCATGTGGGCATCGAAGCCTTTCTGGAACACGACCCGCTCGTTCTTCCGCCGCTGTTCTGTCGCCAAGGCTCTTCCCGATCAATTGAATTGGCAGCCCGCGCTGTAATTTGATCAAGTTAGCGCAAGCTGGCTAACGGCCCGTCAATAATGCAGGTAGGTGGTACTACTGACTTTCCCGGGCGCGGCCGATTCGGCGGCCGGATGAATCGCCGGCTGCGCGGCCGGGATCGGAATCAGGCAAACTTGGGATCACCGACAGTGCAATTCAACCTGGAGTTCGGCCGGAGCGCAGTAGTGTCGTGGGCGTTGCGGTGAGCATGTTCGGCGGGGCGCAGCCGCGGGTTGTCTGGTGCCTGCCCGTTCTGCTGCTGCTGAACGGCTGCGGCGAGGCGGGGCCTCCTTGCGATTCCGCGGAGGTGCGCCATTCGGTGGTCCGGCTGGTCGCGGACAACAGCGACAATTCATTGTTGAAATTCGCGATCGAGAATTCGAGTTCGATCGCGGAAATGCTTGATCATGCGAATGCCGAGGCTGACAAATCGGCGATCCGCGACAAGGCAAAGCAGGCCGCGACCTACGCCCTCGACGACAACATCCTGGTGAATTCAAGCAGCGGACGCGCGGCGAGCTGCACCGGGGTGATCGGCGTCAGCGTCGGCGACACCAGCGCGCAAAAGGAAGTGGAGTTCAAGGTGGAACAGCAGGCGGACGGGAAGATCTCCGTTTCGGTGAAGCCGTTCCTGTTTTGAGGTTTTCCGAGGGTGCGCCATCTGGATTGCCGTCATTGCGAGGAGCAAAGCGACGAAGCAATCCATTCTTGCTTTCTTCGCGGGGAAAGATGGATTGCTTCGCTTCGCTCGCAATGACGATATCTAATCTTTTCGCGCATCCGTCCCGACAACATCGTATTTTTTCTACATCGTATTTTCTCGACGCCGTTTCTTTGCTACGCGCTCATTTCCGCCGCCGGCTCCAGCATCTCCTGCAAGCCGCCAAAGCGGCGCTCGCGGCCGTGGAAGGAGGCGAGGGCTTCCGCCAGATGCGCCGCGCCGAAATCCGGCCACATCGCGTCGGTGAAATGCAGCTCGGCGTAGGCGCTCTCCCACAGCAGGAAGTCGGACAGCCGCTTCTCGCCGCTGGTGCGGATGACGAGGTCGACGTCGCGCAGTCCGGGCTCGCCGGTGACGAGTTCGGAAAATTGTTCGCGGTTGAGATCGCCTTTGGCCGCGGCCTGCGCCGCTGCCTGGAGGATCGCATCGCGCGCGGAATAATCCACCGCGATGCGCAGATGCAGCACATCGCCCTGGGCGGTCGCGGCTTCGGCGCGGCCGATGGCGTCGGCGATGCCGGTGGGCAGGCGATCGCGGCGGCCGATCACGGTGAGGCGGACGCCGTTGCGCGAGAGGCTGTCGACCTCGTTGGCGAGATAGAACCGCAGCAGCGCCATCAGCGCGGACACTTCCGCCTTCGGCCGCCGCCAATTGTCGCTGGAGAAGGCGTAAAGCGTCAGCGTGCCGACGCCCTGTTTGGGTGCTGCTTCCACCACGCGGCGGATCGCTTCGACGCCGGCCTCGTGGCCGCGCAGCCGCGACAATCGCTGCCGCGTGGCCCAGCGCCCGTTGCCGTCCATGATTATGCCGACATGCAGCTTGGACGGCGGTTCGGGCGAGAGCGGACTTTGCATCACAAAGTTTCCTTGCAAAAAAAGGGGGAGAGAAACAGCGGCAGCAATTCAGATCGGCAGGATGCGGAACTTGCTCGCGGGAGCGTCGTCCCTGCCGGCGGAGTTGCCAGCGGACACGCCAGCGGCCTTGGCGGCGTCGCGCACCAGCCCTTCCAGCACGGCGAGATAATCGAGAAAGCGGCGGCGGCCGGTCCCGGTCAGGCGGCAGGAGGTGTGCGGCCGGTTGCCCTCATAGCCCTTCGTCACCTCGACCAGGCCGGCCTCCTGCAACACCCCGAGATGGCGGCTGAGATTGCCGTCGGTGAGGCCACAGAGCTGCTTCAGATCGGCGAACGCCAATCCCTTGGGATGCGCCATCAGCGAGGTCAGGAGGCCCAGTCGCGCCTTCTCGTGAATCACGCGGTCGAGGCCGTCATAGGAGAACGGCGCATGGTTGAGATCAGTCTTCGACATCGGCTTCTCCGGAAGCGAAATGCAGGATCGCGGCCATCAGCAACTGGCCGATCACAAAAGGCAGCCCCATGGTCCAGGGCGACAGCGCGTGAGTTTGGCTCGCCAGCAGCAGGGTCGCGAAGCCCGCGACGAAATACCAGGCGCCGGCCAGCGCGACGGTGCGCGGCAGCGAGCGGACCGAGGCGAACACCCCGAGGCTTACCAGCACCTGCCACAGGCCGGGCAGCATCCACAGCGCTTCGGGGGCGAACTTCCACAGCAGCACCGCCAACAGTACGCCGGCCGTGCCGGCGGGAAGAAACTGTTCGACCGCATGGTGGATCATGGCGTCGGCGAGGCCGGAATGATGCCGGCGCGAGCGCGCCTGCATCTCGGTCCAGATCATGCCGCCGGACACCAAAGCGGCCGCCGCCCAGCCGGCGAAGAAGATCAGGGGATGCCCGGTCGGATCGTCCAGCCACAAGAATTGAACGAGCGCGGTCGCCAGCGCCAGGCCGCCGGTGGCGGCGACCGCGGCCGGGCCATAGCCGCGAAACGCCGTGCCGGCGGCAATCTGGCTGCGGATGGTGAAAATGTCGGCCAGTGCCTTGTCGAGATCGCGCATGTCCTGCCCCGAACTTTGCAATGCAAAGTATACGCGGCCGCAAAGTGAAAGCAAGCGGCGGCACCGGCCGGGTTTACGTGATCTTGCTCACATAATTAAGACCGGGACCGCGCCGGCCTGCCGTCAATGTCGGCAAACACCGTCCGCGACAGGAAACTCATAGGCGCAAAGCATCCCGACCGCCGCCATTGGTTCACGCCGGCGCGCGATGTTTCACCTTCGCGAGAGGTGTGAAGCGATTCACATCGAAATCGCCGGTTCGATGCCTAGATGCAGCGAGCCCGCAACAGGAGGCGCCCTTGCCGTCATCTCGCATCCAGAATCCCGAACGTCGCGGTATCGACTGGATTGGAATTGCCCGTGCCCTGCTGATTCAGGTGCTGGTTCTGGTCGCGCTGTCGGGGGCTTTGATCCGCTACGTCAACTGGTCGTCGGATGAAGCGTTTTCGGAATTTCTGGCCGCCAGCCAGTCGTCGGCGCCGGCCGCCAAACCGCGGCCGCAATCGGCGACGCCGGTCTACGCCATCACGGGCAAGGCGCCACACGGCTGGCGCATTTGAAATGGCGTCGCGTGGTTCGCTGAAAAATCAATCAGCGAAACGGCCTTCGCCGTGCCGCATTGATCCAGTGCAATGCGACTGTCGTCAAAGCCGCCTATCCTGCGCCGATGAAAATATCAGACTTCAACTGTCCGTTCTGCGCGTCGTCCTATGAAGTCGCCGAATCGCACTCGGCCACGGGAAGCCCGGGCCGGGTCGAATGCACGGTCTGCGGCAAGGTTCTGGATTCCTGGCAGCAGCCCCGGCTGAAAGCCTATCGGCTGGTGCTGCCGCCGGAACACAAATATCCGCGGATTCCGGCGCCGCCGTCGCCCGAATTCAACCGGTCGATGTGAAGCCGGTTTGATTACTGGGAAACCGTCTGCACCACGCTGGAGACCGGGCGTGTGCTGGCGACCGGCACCTTCACGTCCTTGAGCAGGGCCTCGTCATATTCGGGCAAGGTCTGCATCGGCGCCTTGGCCTTCATCTGCACGACCTTGTAGCCGCCGGCCTTCAGCCGCTGCAGCAGCGTCGGCAGGGCTTCGGCGGTGTGCTTCTGGAAATCGTGCATCAGGATGATGCCCTTGCCCTGCTTGTCGAGCTTGGTCATCACGGTGTTGACGATCTGATCGGCGTTCTTGGCCCTGAAGTCGAAGGAATCCAGGTCGCAGGAAAAGATCGCGATGTTGCGGGTGCCGAGATAGGCCACCGCGGCGGGGCCATGCTGCAGTTCCGGGAAGCGGAAGAACGGCGACGGGGCAGCGCCCAGCGCCAGCTTGACGGCGCTGTAGCCCTTTTCGATCTCGTCCTTGGCGATCTGGTCGGTCACCTTCTTGGCATTGAGGTTGGCATGCGACCAGGTGTGGGCGCCGACGGTGTGTCCGGCCGCGGCCACCTGCCGCAGGATTTCCGGATGGTAGGTGGCGTGCTTGCCGATCGGAAAGAACACCGCCTTGGTGCATTGGTCGGCCAGCGCCTTGAGCACCGCGGGCGTATTGCCCGGCCATGGACCGTCGTCGAAGGTCAGCACGACTTCCTTGTCGGCGAGAAAATCGAGCTGCTTGAAGTGCTCGAAGCCGAAGCCCGGTCCGCCGGTGGTGTCGATGACGACCACGCGGGCGACGCCGAGCGCGTCCGGATTGGCGCAGGCCGGCTGCGCCAGGGCGGCGGGCTTGTCCGGGATCGCCGCGGTGACCTCGACGTCCGCGCGCGCGGGCAGCGCTTTGCTGGGCGTCGCGGCAGCCAACCGCTCGGCCGGCGGGGCATTGATTGTGTTCGGGGCGGCGATTTCGACCCGCCGGGAGGAGGTCCAGAACCAGACGGCGGCGATGACGACAGCCGTCACAAGGCTCGCCAGCAACAGACCCAACGCATGACGCATGGTTACAACTTTCTCAAAAAACGACGCGGTCTTTGACCTTGGTCATTAATGGGAAATAGTCGTTAACACCGTCCCAACGCGGCCCTGTTCCGGACGACAAATCTCGGCATGGAGGTCTCTGGTCAGCGTGACGAACGTCACAGAAAGGGCGCTCGGCCGAGATTCCCAAACCAGCCGCGACATCGCGCAATTGCATTGCCGCGCCGGTATCGGGGCATTAGAACGCGCGGAGATCACGACCGGCAACGCGGAACATCATGGCCAGAATTCTTCTTATCCTTCCGCTCGTCCTGATGGCACAGGCAGCGTCGGCGCAGCAGGAGCATGACGCCTGCGCGCGGGACGTCTCGCGGTTCTGCCGCGCCCAGATGAGCGATGGCGACCAGATCGTGCTGGCGTGCCTGAAGCAGAACCGCGCCCGGCTCAGCAAGGCCTGCGCGAAGGTGCTGACCGAGCACGGCCAGTAGATATCGTTGTCATTCCGGGGCGCGCGTCAGCGCGAACCCGGAATCTCCCGCCGGACCTGCTCCGGATTCCGGGTTCGATGCGGAGCCTGTCATCGGGCCGCGCTTTGCGCGGACCCGTTGGCATCGCACCGGAATGACGGCGGTAAGGAACTAAGCGCTGCTGCCCGCGGCGGTGGCGACCGGCAGCACCTCCCTGGCGGCGCGGTCCGGCGTGTCTTCCTTCCAGCGTACCGATCCGAACGGCCGCTCCAGCATGCGGCGCACCCGCACCGGGTCGGGCCCGAGATGCAAATCCATCGCGCGCTGGTGCAGCGCGCGCTCGGATTGGGTCGAGCGGTTGCGCTGGCGCAGATAGTCGAACCAGGTCGGGCAGTGATAGCGCTCGGTCCATAGTTCGGGATCGGCGATGTCGCGCGCGATCGACCAGCCATAGGCGCCGTTGCGCTGGCGGCTGAGCTGCACGTCCTGCATCACGTTGTGGAAGGCGCGGGCGTTCTCCGGCGCGATGCGGTATTCGATCTCCACCACCAGCGGGCCGCTGCGCCCCGTCAGCGACAGCTGCACCTCGGGATCGGCCAGCACTTCGGCATCCTCGTTGCGCGCGCCAACCCGCGGCATCCGCAACCACAGGCCGAGCAGCGGCGAGAGGAACATCAGGCCCGACGACACCAGCATGGCGGTCTCGACACCGGCCGCGTCCGTCAGATGCCCCCAGCCCCAGCTTCCAATCCCGATGCCGCCGGCAATCGACGCCTGGAACGCCGCCAGCGAACGCCCGGCGACCCAGCGCGGCGCGGACAGCTGCACGCCGATGTTGAACAGCGCCACGGCGGCCATCCATACCGCCCCGGCCACCACCAGCGCCGCCGCGGTCAGCACCGGCTGCCGGCTCAGCGCGACCGCGGTCATGGCGCCCGCCATCGAAAGCGTACAGGCGCGGATCGCGGCCTCGCCGCTCAACCGCTTGCGCAATTCGCCGATATTGAGCGCCCCGATCACCGCGC
>Ga0302276_10001973_pt1 | contig 18281 bp, 14 predicted proteins | sample III_Bog_N2_3_FD_198768 | JGI IMG/M metagenome (GOLD analysis project Ga0302276, IMG submission 198768) | Peat permafrost microbial communities from Stordalen Mire near Abisko, Sweden - III_Bog_N2_3 | ecosystem: Environmental > Terrestrial > Soil > Wetlands > Peat | place: Sweden: Abisko...
CAGAGGCTTTGCGGCTTTCGCTGCGCCGCGGTGCGGGACCATTCCGCTCTGCCTCTCGGGTAGCCTTCGAGCCCCGAGCCTATCAATTGGTCCCTCTGCTCATGGCCCTCCGCCTTGCCACTGTGCGGTTGATGATTGCCGATGACGTCGGAATTGGAAAGACCATTGAGGCCGGCCTGATATTGCGTGAGTTGATCGACCGTGGCGAAGTGGATAGCTTCGCGATCCTTTGTCCGCCGCAACTTGTCGATCAGTGGACGACGGAGCTTCGTGCCAAGTTCGACATTGATGCCGTTGCTATCACTTCCTCGTCGGCCGCTCGACTTGAACGAACACTCGCAGCATCGCAGACGCTGTTTGGGGCGCACCCGTATACCGTTGTTAGCCTTGACTATATAAAGGCCGAGAAGCGCCGCGAGAGTTTCGCACGCGCTTGCCCCCAGTTCGTCATCGTAGACGAGGCACATGCCTGTGTAGGAACACATTTGGGACGCCAGCAGAGGTTTGAACTTCTGAAGAGGCTCGCTGACGACGAGCAGCGCCACTTGCTATTACTGACCGCCACGCCTCACAGTGGCGACGAAGACGCCTTTGACCGATTGCTAGGACTGGTGAATTCTGAATTCTCAAGTGGCTCCCTCGAAGATGAAGTCGGCCGCAGGCGCTTGGCTCGGCACTTCGTCCAGCGCAGGCGCATTGACATCACCGGGCGCGAGTGGGGCGAGGAACGCTCATTTCCGAAGCATCTGAGCAGAGAGGAAGTTTATCGGTTCAACGGTGACCACCAAGCCTTCCATGATGCGGTACTCAATTACTGCCTTGGGGTTGTCGAAGGCGCCGGCGAGGATCAGCACAGTCGCAGGCTTGCGTTCTGGAGTACCCTGGCGCTTATGCGCTGCGTCGGATCCTCTCCTTCTGCCGCCCTGAGCGCGCTCCGCACTCGCCTCAATGATGTGGATGTTCTCGAAGAACAATTGTGCGATGAAGACGAAGCGGACGGCCTCGATGTCGAACCCGCTTCGATCGTTGCTGACGACGCTCAACTGCGTGCTTTGATTCAGCAGGCCGAGCGGCTCATACGCGCTGCCGATCCCAAGCTCGATGCCATCGTCGCTCTTCTCCGGCCGATACTTGCTGAGAAAGTCAATCCAATATTGTTTTGCCGATTCATCGCAACGGCAGAGCATGTCGCAGCAGGGCTCCGCAAGGCATTTCCAAAGCTGCGCGTCGATGTTGTCACCGGGCTTCTCACTCCTGAGGATCGCCGCGCTCGTGTCGAATCCATGGTTGAGGCTGAGCAGAGAATTCTTGTTGCCACCGACTGCCTCTCTGAAGGCATCAACCTGCAGCATCTCTTCGACTCGGTCATTCACTATGACCTGTCGTGGAACCCAACGCGCCATCAACAGCGGGAAGGTCGCGTTGATCGTTTTGGGCAACCCGCCAAGGTCGTCCGCTCAGTGCTGCTTTATTCGCCAGATAGTGCAATAGACGGCGCGGTTCTCGAAGTGATTCTTCGCAAAGCAGAAGCCATACGACAGGCCACAGGCGTCACCGTCCCGCTTCCAGAGCAAAGATCGGCCGTCGCCGGTGCGCTCATGAACGCGGTCCTCCTCCGCAAGGGACGAACGCAACAAATGCGGTTGGATTTTGGCATCGATTTCTCTCAAGACGCAGCCCAAATGGAGACACGCTGGCATGACGCGGAAGAGGGGGAGCGTCGCTCCCGCGCCCGCTTTGCGCAGAACGCCATCCGCCCCGAAGAAGTAGCTCCTGAGTGGCATCGGTGGCGGAGTCTTCTCGGAGGGCCGACGGAAGTTGGTCGATTCCTCCAGCGGGCGATGAGTCGCCTGAACGCCCCTTTTGAGGAAGCGAATAACGGAGTCATGCTGGCCCATCTCGATGCACTCCCGCTCGCCCTGCGTGAGCGCCTCGCAGCACGCGGTCTGGAAGGTACTCGGCGCATTGTCTTCGAGGAACCTGGGCCCGCCGGCACTGAAGTCGTTGTACGCAGCCATCCCATGACCGCCGTTCTCGCCGACTTTCTCCTCGAAGGAGCGCTTCATCAGGGAGACTCTGCTCTTCCGTCTCTAGGCCGCACCGGCGTTTGGCCCTCCATGGCGGTCCAGACAACGACCACGCTGGTTCTCCTCCGACTTCGATTCAAATTGATCGTGCATGGTCGCAAAGATAGGCTGCTCCTCGTGGAAGAGGCCGGAGCCCTCGCGTTTTCGGGCACTCAACTTGATACCTATGTAAGCGGCGAAGAAGCATTCAAATTGTTGGAGTCATACGCCAGCGATAATCTCGCACCATCTGCCCGTGACCGATTCCTCACTCAGGCCCGCGAGCGCGTGCAGTTGGCATTGCAAAGCGGAGGCCCCATCGCCGCTTACAGCCGCGAGCGTGCCGCCGCCCTGCTTCAGGATCATGATCGCGTGCGCTCTGCCTTGTCGCAAACCGGCGGTGTGCCCCGTGTGACCGTCGAGCCTGTCCTTCCCGCCGACGTAGTCGGCCTGTTCGTTCTCATTCCGGGAGGCATCTAATATGGCTCGCGTCCGCAAGTCAGATTTCGCGTTCGACGCCATCAGCCTCGAAGGCTCTCTCATCTCGCCTGCCAAGCTTGCTGCCGTGGCAGAGCGCAAGGCGACGGATCAGACCGATGCCGGCTACCACATCCCCAAGGGGCTTACCCTTCGCGATGAAACAGCGCGCTACTTCCGCATTGGCCAGGCGCTCTTTCGTGAACTCTTTGCAGGTGCCCATCCCTCCCAACAGGCCGCCATCCGCTTTACCCAGGAACTCCTGCGTGACGTCTTCGGCTTCACGGACATCGAGCCGGTCACAGCGCTCAGAGTCCACGGCGAATGCGCCTACATCCTCACACTTGAAGCTCTCAAAGGCCGCGTTCCCGTCGTCGTTGTTTCGCCTGCCGATGATCTAGACCACGCCAGCGCCAACCTGTCGCATGATCGTCGCCGCTCCGCCGCATCTTCGCTGCAAGAATGGCTCAATGCCGAGGACAACGCCCTCTGGGGATTCTGCTGCAACGGCGAGCGCCTCCGTCTTCTCCGCGACAACCAGAGCCTTACCCGCCCGGCCTTTTTGGAAGCCAACCTGCGGCAGATCTTTGAAAATGAGGACTTCGCCGGCTTTGCAGCGCTCTGGCTCATCGTTCACGCCAGCCGCTTTGGTCAACCAGGCAGCCCCGTCACCGACTGTGCTCTCGAACGCTGGCGCGAAACCGGCAGCAAAGAGGGCCTCGCCGCGCGTGAGCGCCTCAGCATTGGCGTCAAGGAAGCACTGCTCGCTCTCGGTAACGGATTTCTCTCGAATGCGGCGAACACCGATCTCCGTGACCGGCTCACCAGTGGCCGGCTGCCGATGCCGCAGTTTTTCAATGAGCTGCTTCGTCTTGTCTATCGCCTCATCTTCCTGCTTGCCGCGGAAGACCGCAGCCTCCTTCATCCGCCCGATTCCCCTGACCAAGCCCGCAAGGTCTACGCCGAAGGCTACTCTCTCGGCGCCCTGCGTGATCGCGCCATTCGCCGCAGCGGCTGGGATCAGTTCCACGACCGCTGGGAAGGTTTGCTCATCGTCTTCCGTGCGCTGGCCGACGGCGAGCCACGCCTTGCTCTGCCAGCCCTCGGCGGCCTTTTCGAGCAGCACGGCACCCCCAGCCTCGACACTGCCCGTCTTTCGAACCGTGCCCTCATGGAGGCCATCTACCGCCTTGCATGGCTCCGCGACGACAGCGTCATCGTTCCCGTCAACTGGCGCGACATGGAGACCGAAGAACTCGGCTCCGTCTATGAAGGACTGCTCGAACTCACTCCCCGCCTCACACTCGATGGCCGCGGCTTTGCTTTTGCTGAAGGTGTCGAGACCAAAGGCAACGAGCGCAAGAAGACCGGCAGCTACTACACTCCCGACAGCCTCGTGCAAGCTCTGCTCGACAGCGCCCTTGACCCCGTCCTTGATCGCGTCGAGAGCGAAGCCGAGGATGCCCCCGCCGCCCTGCTCGCCGTTACGGTCATCGATCCTGCCTGCGGCTCTGGACATTTTCTGCTGGCCGCCGCCCGCCGCATCGCTACTCGTGTCGCACGCCTCCGCACCGGCGGCTTGCCGTCCACAGCCGACTACCGTCACGCCCTACGTGATGCCGTCCGTTGCTGCGTCCACGGTGTCGACCGCAACCCCATGGCCGTCGAACTCACCCGCGTCGCCCTCTGGATCGAAACCGTCGAGCCGGGCAAGCCACTCGGCTTCCTTGATGCCAACATCCGCGTCGGCGACTCGCTGCTTGGTATCTTTGATCTGGAGGCCCTGCGAAAAGGCATCCCCGAAGCGGCCTACAAGCCCCTCACCGGCGACCACAAGCCCACCGCGAAAGACTTTGACCGCCGCAACAAGCGCGACAAAGGCGAGGTTGCCGGACTCCTCGATTTTTCCGGGCGGCGTGCGCAGCCGGTGGAACTACCGCCGCTCGCCGCATCCCTGCGCGCAGTTCGCGAGTTACCCGAGGATACCGTCCAGCAAGTCGAAGCCAAGCGCGACCGCTTTCACTCTGCTCACTCTGATCCACGCCTGGTCAACCTCGCCCAGGCCGCAGACCTTTATATAGCCGCCTTCCTCACGCCCAAGACGGAGGAACAATCGCTCGACCTGCACGCGTCTCTTGTGCCCACCACCGCGGATGTTTGGACAGCGATGCGCAGCGGCACGGTCTACGGCCCGCGCCTGGGCGCTGCCCGGCAGCTTGCCAGCACAGCCAGCGCCTTTCATTGGCCGCTCGAATTTCCGGACGTGATGGCCGCTGGCGGCTTCGACATCGTACTCGGTAATCCGCCCTGGGAACGCATCAAGATTCAGGAGCAGGAATTCTTTGCACAGCGCGAACCGGCAATCGCTGAAGCGGCCAACGCAGCTGCGCGTGAACGCATGATCGAGCAGATCAAATTGGCTCCAGAGGGTACCCGAGATCGCACTCTTTTTCTCGAATTTGAATTGGCCAAACGTATCGCTGAAGCATCCTCTGAGTTCGCGCGTGTGGATGCTGAGCAGTGTGGTCGCTTCCCTTTGACCGGGCGAGGCGATGTAAACACCTACGCTCTTTTTGCGGAGTTATTTGTCGGGCTTACCTCGACGAGGGGTCGGGCAGGCATCATTGTGCCTACCGGCATTGCGACCGACGCTACGACTGCGCCGTTTTTCGGCTGGATGGTGGAACAGAAACGACTGGCCCAGTTGATTGACTTTGAGAACAGAAATGGGATCTTCCCCAACGTGCATCGGAGCTTCAAATTCAGTATTCTCACAGTCGGAAGCGAGATTGAGACAGCCGCCTTTGCCTTCTTTCTGACTGGGACAGATCAGTTGTCCGAACCAGAACGTCGATTCACGCTCTCTCCTGAGCAAATTGCTGATATCAACCCCAACTCGAAGACCGCGCCCATCTTTCGTTCGCGCCGGGATGCCGAGCTGACGGCCGGCCTCTATTCGAGGGTTCCGGTCTTGGTGGAGGAGGGCCGTGGCATAGACGGAGACCCGTGGCAATTCGGATACATGACAAAGATGTTCGACATGGCGGATAGTAGCGGCGAGTTTCGTTCAATTGGTGAACTTCAATCGAAAGGACTAGTTCTCAATGGCAATCGATGGGAGTCAGGCGAAGGCCAAGCATTTATGCCTCTATACGAGGCCAAGATGATCCACCAGTTCGACCATAGATGGGCTCATTTTGATGGAGAGGAGTTCCGCACAGCAGGTACCAATGAAAAGGCCGAACCGCGCTTTGAGCCACTGCCTCGCTATTGGGTCGCCAAGGAACGGGTGGAGAGCAGAATCGCTACTAAGCGATGGAAGCACAAGTGGCTGATGGGCTGGCGTGACATCACTAACACTACAAATGAGCGGACTGTGATTTCTTCATTTTATCCGCGGATAGGTGTAGGTCATACGCTCCGGAACATGTTCGTAGGCGCTGCCCCTGAATATATAGCAATGTTTGTTGCGACCCTTTGCTCTTTGCCGCTTGACTATATTGCCCGACAGAAATTGGGCGGAACGCATTTGACAGTTGAGATTCTTCAACAGCTACCCATTCTCCCACCGTCCGCATTCTCTCCAGCTGCGAGCGCCTTCCTTGTGCCGCGTATTTTGGAACTCGTCTATACAAGCCATTCCTTAACAGAGTTGGCTCGCGATCTGGCTTTCTACGGTCCGCCCTTTGCCTGGGACGAAGATCGCCGCGCCCTGCTGCGTGCCGAACTGGATGCCTGGTATGCCCGCGCCTACGGCCTGACGCGCGACGAGTTGCGCTACATTCTGGACCCCGCCGACGTGATGGGTTCGGAGTATCCGTCCGAGACCTTTCGAGGCCTCAAAGAGAACGAGGTGAGACGCTTCGGCGAATATCGCACACGTCGCCTTATCTTGGACGCCTGGGACCGCATGGAACGCGGCGAACTGCCCGCGCCCGAGCCATACGACCAGCGCACCGCTGCCGCGCAGCAGCTCGCCAACACCGGCAAAGATTACTCGGCAGACAATCCGCTCTTTGGCGCGGGCCCGCTTTTTGAGACCCCCGAAATTACCCCCGTCGCAATTCCGGCGTACACGGCACCATCGACACTTCCCGATGGCACCTGGGCGATGTCGGCCTACAACAGTGTTTCGGTTCAACTTCAGCTTGCAGCGATCCTCAAGAAGCTCCCAGTACCAACACGAGCAGACAAGGTTCGCCTGGCAGCGGTCTATGCGCTACATCCGAGTTATTTGACGCCTCAGCTATCGGGGACAGAGTGCCACAATTGGCAACGGCTTGTGGGGGATAGCGCCCGCGTCTCAAACGCCACAAATTTGATTCACTTTGTACCGCGCATCAGCGTTGAATGGCGTGATGCTTACACGCAACTGCGGGGTATGCAAGCTCTTCTAGAAGATACTGAAAATGATACTTGGGCACCGGGAATTGCTGTCCAAGATTTCCTAACGGAAGGCTGGCCAGATGGACGCGCTGGATTCGTGCTGACGATGTTGGAGGGGATGGTGATTGAGAGATCGATAACTGCTCTTCCAACTGATGTCCAGGCCTGGGTGAAAGGATATGCCGCCTGAATTGTTCCCGCGTCCGGCGTTCTCACTGACACCGGAGCCGGGACGTATCGGTCCCAAACTGTGGGTTCGACGTGTGGTGATTTGGCGAGAACCCAACGTAATTCTTCAGGATGTCCCACTACGGCCAGGTTTCAATATCGTCTGGTCGCCCGATTCTCAGAAGCCCGACTCGCCAATTGGTCATGGCGGAGGCAAAACGACGTTCTGTCGACTCTTCCGCTTTTGCCTTGGCGAAGACACCTTTGCGCCCGACGATCTGCGTCGTCGAATCGGCGAGGTCTTTCCCAAAGGATGGGTGGGTGCAGAGATTGTCCTCGATGGTGATGTATGGACTGTTTTGCGGTCGCTAGGACATCGACGTCGCGACATCGTGCAGGCGGGTGGCTCTCTCGATAATGCCTTTTTGGAGGAGCGCAAAGCAACGGGAATGGCTTCGCTCATCGATGCATTTACTCGCTCGTTTATGGGCGACTCCCCAAAGTTAATGCCGAGTAGTATTGGCTCGGAAGGCGCGTGGAAGGCCTTACTCGCATGGACCACGAGAGATCAGGAATGCCGTTTCAGCCATGCCCTGAATTGGAGATCGTCCGATAGCGATTCTTCTTCCCCTGTGGTGAATCGGTCTGCAGAAGATAAGCTGCTTGTCGTTCGTGCGGCCATTCGTGGTCTTTCGCGGGATGAAGTAGCAGCCCAACAAGAGGAAGAGCGCCAGAGAAAAAACGCCGCCGGGAAGAAATCTCATCTCGGCCGTCTCGAATGGCAACTCGGCATGGCCCGCAATAATCTGCCTGCCTCGCTTAAGAAGCAGGGCATGGCGCCCCCTGGTACGCCAATCGACATCTCGCTGTTGAAAAAAACTGCTGCTGATCAACTTTCCAAGCTTCTCAAGTTACCGGAAGGTGTTAATCCTGCAGATGTCGAAGAGGCACGGCGCGAGAGAGACTTGGCTAAGGAGGAATCTGACCGGTTTCAAGGAGAAGTGAAACTCCTCGCTGGCCAGATTGCTGCAAAGCAAGAAACACGATCTTTTATTGCAGGCGAGTTGCCGGAAGCACATGCACGTTTTATCAACGAAAAGAATCCCGTATGCCCTATCTGCAAGGTTCGCATCGATAAAGTTCTCGCCGATGGTTGCCACATCTCTACACAAACGTGCGATCTCTACAGTCTGCAGATGGAGATCTCCCGAAAGCGCGAGCAGGTCAAAGAATTGGAACGGGAGATATCCTCTTTGCGCCGAAACGAGCCAACATTACAGGCTGAAGCAGCTAGATGCAAGAAACGCTTTGATGAACTCGATCGAGCCCTCAAGACAATTGAGAAATCTCATGACGCCTCCTCAGCTTCAGTTAGGGCGGCGCAAAAGGTGATCGAGGATGTCAACCAGTACGAAGCGCTCTTTGCTAATTATGATCGTGCCCGCTCCGCCGCAGAAAAGATGGGCGATAAGTTAGAGAAGACTCGCACCAGTATCGCAAAGTACCGGGGTTCCAGTTCTGCGTCAATCACAAGTCTGTCGAACTGGTTCGACGTTGTGCTGCGCGAACTGGTCCCTGGAGACATTAGGGGCTTTGCAAAGCTGGACGGGAATGGTCTCAAATTGGATGTAGAGTTAGGGGGCTATAGATCAACGGTCGCAATAGATTCACTTAAGGTAGTCGCTTTCGACCTTGCGATCCTGGCGATGTCCTTGGAACGTTCTCTGTTCTTCCCGGGAATGCTAGTTCACGATAGCCCACGGGAAGCCGATCTGAGCGAAATGGTGTACAGGCACCTCTTTGAGTTCTCGGCCAAGCTCGAAGAATGTGGTCCTGCCCCGCTGTTTCAATACATACTCACCACAACGACTGCTCCTCCAGACCGTTTCCAACGTAAGCCGTGGCTGCGACTGGTAGTGAAGGGTGCACCGGCTGAAGAAAGACTCTTAAAGGCTGACTTGTAAGATGATCAAAATCGAGAATCCGCCCGGCTTCGTCGTGCGCGAAGAAGCCCACAAGGCCGCCTACGAGAATGGCTTCCGCATTGCGCTCGGCGTCCATGATGGCTGGCTCGGCTACCGTTCCACCACCGCTCGCGGCGACATCTGGTTCGCTCGCGCCGAAGGACCAGGAAGCTGGCTGCTCTCCATCACGCACGCCGGCGTCGCCGCCGAATTTGAAATGCCCGCGATAGCGGGAATCGCCAGCCCCGGCTTCGCTGTCTACGCTTTCGTGTCTCTGCAGCAGCTTTACCAAACGCTTGAGCGTGTCTACAAGCTGGGGGTGAGCCTGCCGGACGCGCCCCTGGAATCGTTCAAGAAAGCCACCGCCCACACGCAGCAACTCATGCTTCTTGAGATCGTGCGCCGTATAGGTGCAGAGCTTCTGGCGGGCTTCCTCTGCGAACCGGTTCAACTCTGGATCACCCGTGACATTGAGTCGCGGCAGCAGTTCCACCAGATCGAAGATGTTCGTCACCAGCGTCGCATGAAAGCGCGATTCCGGCTCATTCAGCCGGTCCACCATGTGCGAGACCACATCGCGCAGTCGGCTCCAAAGATCCTCGGTCCCGCGCACCAGCGACTGCCGAACATTCGAGTCGATCTCGCGGGCGACGCGCGCCTGCTCCTCGGCCGACATCTGCACGCGAAAGTCGTTGCCGGTGGGAATGGGCAGGACTTCGAGCTTGACGCCGAACTTGCGCCGCAGCTTCTCGGCCTTCGGGTAGTCCTCCTCGCGGAAGAGCCCATTCAACTCTGGCCGCACCTGCTCGATGTACTGCGGATATACGGTAAGAAACGCCTCGACGCCCTGCTCGAACTGGGCCTCGAACTCCCGCATCCGCGCGCTCAGATCGAAGTAGAGATTTGCCGGCAACAACCGGTAGCCCTCGTCAGTCCAGGGCAGCGTGATCTTGTAGAAGTACTGGCGAACCTGGCCGGCGAGCGTACGCAATTCGTCGAGTTTGTCGGCCCCGCGTAGCAGTTGCTTGTTGTAGCGGCCGGCGCTCATCGGAGCGCCGTTCCTTTCAGCCACGTCGCGGCTGACGCCGCGGTCGTGTTTGACGGCCGTCCAGATGCTGATGTGGACGGCGGCGAGCATGGCGCGTTCTTGAATCATTGGACAACTCCCTGGTGCTCGATGCCGAAGCGGATGAACTCCGGCGTGTGGGTGATGGCGCGATCCCGCGCCGCCGCGTCGCGCATGGCCATCACGCGCATCTCGGCGGGCATCCGGTCGAGATACTTGAGGCCGCGCGCGATGGAGCTATCGCTCATCACCCGGCCCAGCGCCGTCGAGATGGCAATCTGTGTGGACGGTTCTGTCGGCAGCGGCGCCGACTCGGGATTGAGCAGGATCTCGTCGATCGACGGCAACTGGCGGAAGAGGCGCAGAAAAGCCAGCAGTTCCGCAGAAGCGGCCTGCCCCACGGTCCCGTCGAGCAATTGCGCCTCGAACTCTCCAGCGCCGGTTAGAAAAGCTGTGTTCTGTCTGCGCGCCACGCCGCAAAGAACATGTGAAGCCATCTCCCAGGAGCGCGGAGTGGGCCAGGCATTGGCGTCCGAGGTTGTGTCGGCTGCGTGCAGCAGGTCCGGCTTGAAGCGCAGAAAGGCGATGATCTCCGGCCTCACGCTCGCGCCTACGGCCCACCTGCACCAGTCGCTCAGGTCGGCCTCGAGTTCGAGATGGACAAACCGGTTGCGCAGAGGCCGCGGCATCGCGAAATGCACACCGCGCTCCGATGCCGGGTTGCCGGCGGCGATGACGACCCACCCTTCGGGGAGCACGTATTCGCCAAGTTTGCGGTCGAGGACGAGCTGGTAGCAGCCGGCCTGCGTCATCTGCGGTGCCGAGGTCAACTCGTCGAGAAAGAGAATGCCCTTGCCGTCGTTGGGCAGGAACTTCGGCGGAACCCACTCAGTCTGGTCCGCTTTGATTCGGGGCAGACCGCGCAGATCGACCGGATCGAGTTGCACGGCGCGCACGTCAAGGAAAGAGATGTTGAGATCGCGCGCCACCTGGGCGACAATCTGCGACTTGCCCACGCCGCACGCACCCCAGATGTGCAGAGGCACACGTTCGCCGATCAGCGCATGAAGCGCCTCGTAGAGCTTCGATGGTTTCATTTGGATTTACCTCAGTCGGAATGCTGGTTCGGATGTGAAGAAAGTCAGGTCGGCCCCCTATACGTGATTGCGCTGGATTGCCGTATTGACCGCCTTGGGATGGAATCGCGACGACAATATAAACTGATTCCTGAATGAATTCATCGAGGGATCAGCAAATTGAGGCTCTTCAGGCCACGCTGCGGGTGGCCCGTGAGAACGAGAACAGGTGGATGGAAATCTCCCCCGATTTCTCGGCGGATGCTGAACGGATGGAGCAGTGGAGTAGCACCGCGAAACTCAGGCGGTTCGAAGTCGAGCGACTCGAGGCGCTTTTGGCCGGCACGGTGGAAACTTGCAGCTTGGCGCAACCAGTAGGCAGCGAGACGGTTGAAGTGAAAGACAGAATGGGAGAGACGGCATGAACGAAGCGGAAATGAAAGCCGAGTTGGAGCGTCTGCGGGCAGAAAACGCAAAGCTCAAGAGCAAGGATTCAACAGGATTGAGTCTCAAGGTCAGCGAGAAAGGCGCCGTATCCCTCTACGGAATGGGACGTTTCCCCGTCACCCTCTACAAGGAACAGTGGCTCCGCATTCTTGCCAGCGCTTCTGATATCGAGGCGTTCATCCGCGAAAACGACAGCAAACTCAAGACCAAGGAGTAGCGATGTCAACTGCAGCCTTCAGAGCCGCACCCCGAGTGGTAAGGTGATTTAGCGCCATTCCAGAAACGATCCACTCGGCATCGGCATTTCCCTGGACTGATCGCGAATCAGGGGAATTACCCTCCCACAATTCCGCGATGAGGCTGCTGAAGGGTGGGGCGCCCGGCCACGGCGTTTCTAGAAAGAAAGATGAGCCAGGCAGATGAAATGACCTTTTGACCATCTACAGTCATCCGCAGCCATCCAATGATACGAATAATCTGAAGCTGCATTGAAGCCTTATTCTCGAACTGAGCCGGCACGATTGTTTTGCCCCCTCGCTTTGGTGCCCTTATGCCGATCTTCGGACGACGACAATTGCAACGAATGCTGAACGAATTAGGCCCGTGGCTGGATCGTGGTAAAGCCAAGGACCTTCTCAACCGTCTTGAAAACGAGAAGCCAAACCAGGCGTTGCCAGCGGAGTATGAGCTATCGATCAGCTGGGCAGTCTCCAAGATTGCGACCCTAGAGATCGACCGCCCGGCAGGTTCTCGCACACCGGACATCTATTCGCCGGACCTGCTCCCCAGCGGTCCAGTCATTGCAGACGTCGCTGCCGTGGACGATCTGACCTTGTCCGGGGCCGATACGATGCGACGGGCGTGCAACATCATCAACGCGGAAGCAAACCGTTTGTTGGAACGTAGTTCGGAACACCTGTATTATTCGTTTCGAGAAAAGAGTGGCTACGAACGTTCCCGAGGTGGCAAGAGTGCTTTCTATCGCCGCCGCATGGTCCGGCGCGACTTCGAGCTCAATGAGACCTTACGCACAGCCATGAAACGGTGGCTCGCAAATGGGCGACCAGTTACACCGCTTTCATGGAATGCACCTGACATCAGCGTCATCATCGAGTGGCGCGAGTACGTCCATTGGTTGGCGAACTTCTTCTGCACGATGCCGTCTTTGGCCTATGACGTAAAAGACAACCCACTCTATGCTGCGCTGCGACTGAAGTCGAAGCAGCTTCGTGCGGCGCCCGATGGCGCGCGCCGCGTCGTTTTCCTGGGTGACGCGGGATGCAGCCTGCTTCGAGATTTGAAACCCTTCAGTTCTTCTTCACAGACGTTTTCCGGAGGGCAGATCATTCTCAAGTTCCTGGATGACTATCCAACGATTGATTTCGTAATGGTCTTCTCGGCCAAGCGCGAGCGGTCCAGGGCCGGAGGGCAAACAAGTAGAATCTGGAACACTCAAATTTTCGCGCGACCATCCGTGGTCACAGATGCCGATCTTGGCAGGTTACAGTTGCTGAGTCAAACGATGATGCCACCGCATCTCGGGGGCTATCAAGCGTACTCTTGGCACACACAAGGTATGTGCGATGCGGACGCAGTTGGGAAATACGTCCCAACGAGCATGGGGATTGGGAGGGAGAAAATGACCTTGAAGATTTCGGCGCGCGCCGTCCAAGAACTGATGGCTGGCCGGCTTTCCTCGGAGCAATTTCGCAACTGGAGTTTTGGCGAGGAAAATCCAGTGCGTCGGCAAATCGAGGCGGGCAGAACCATTTCTTCAGTGCGCTTTGAACCACAAGGAAATGACGAAGAGGACGACTACTTGATCTTTGAATTCCGCGATGATCCTTCCGCGCGGGCGTTGCAGTTGCCTACGGAACTAAAGGGTGACAAGTCCATATGAGACTCGCAGAGGAAAGTCTGACCAATGAGGTTCGGCAACACTTCAAAGTCGAGATCGAGCGCAAGATCTTCGACGCGGCGGTCCAAGGGTTCGATTCGGAGGACAACCCGCTGCGTCTCAATAATTTTGCATTCGCCATGCGCGAACTCGGCCGCATCTGGCTCGAGCATCTTGCACCCAAGGAGCAAATCAGGCAATGCGAGTGGTTCGTGCAAAATACGGAACTTCGTGAAAAGGATGGGGTCACGCGAGTGCAACGCGCAAAGTTCGCGGTCCAAGGTCCGCTTCACGACGACTTCGTTCGAGACAAGTTGGACATCGACGTGGATAAGACGGTCAAGGAATATACGAAGCTGATTGATCGTCTGAGCAACTTCGGGCATGACATCGAGAAGAGCTTCGATCTTCCGCCTGCAGAGGCCGAACAAGAAGCTATGGATGCGCTCGAAACATTCGACCGACTTGCAACTCTGATCAGCGAGCGGCACGAAAGCCTTCTCTCGGAAGCTGCCGACGAAGCAAAGAAAGTTCTGACGGACGAGCTTTTTAGCCAAGTCCAGTCGGAGTTGGACATTCTTTCAACGCATTCGACGGTGGAGGGTGTTCACCTAGAGAGCCTTACAATCATTTCTCTCGATTCGAAACGCATTCTTTTCGAGAGCGATGGCAGCGTGGATGTCAGACTCCAATACGGCTCGGATGCCGATGTAGCGAGAGATGACGGTGCTGTGTCGTATGACAGCTACCCGCTTGACTGCAAATTTGAAGCAGACACGGAACGCCCACTGGAAATTTCGATAGTGTCCGGTTCGCTCCGGATCAATACGGACAGTTTTTACGACCACGGCGAAGATTAATACGCCTTTTCGTATCTGATGCATGGCTGCAGGCTGGAGAGAGCAAGGCCATGCGTGGCGCTTGGCTCAATTGTTGCCTTCAGCCCATAGCGCTCAATAGGAGCGCTATCGGGATTTTCCCACAGATTTCGGGCGTGTGGCTTGCTATCCGATTCCCTATTGAAGAGAGGAATTGTTCCCGTCAGGCCGCGTCATCCAGTTCTTCGACCTCTTCGATTGGTTCGTCATCGTCGATTTCTGCAAATCCGGGATCATCTTCCGGTTCGTCTGGCGCGGCGGTGGGAGTAGTCGCCGGTGTCGGCATATCGAAAAGGCTTGCGGGCTTCTGCGGTGCGGGCTTCGCAGGCTCGGTAGGCTTGGCGGAGGGAGCATTCTGAGTGACTTCCGTCTTCGCCGGTACTGACCTTGTCACGGTCTTCAACTTCGCGCGCGCCTCGGCCTGGGCGGTCTTGGTGGCGGCGTCCATATCAGCCTTCGCCTTTTCGAGAGCATTCTTCATTTGAAGATGCGACGCCACAAAGCCAACCAGGGTGGCTGCGAGTTGCGCATCCAGTTCCTCGGCCGTACCGGTGACGCTCAGCGGCGTGGTGAGGGCGTCATGGTCGCCGTCCTTCGTCTTTTTGGGAACGACATTGACGCGAATTTGATCGTCGTCGAGCGCAGTCGCCGTCATGAGCACGGCGCGATTGCGCAGGATGGGGACAAGCTCTTTGAACATAGAGTTCCTCCTCGTGTATTGAGTAAAAGGTTTCGATTTCCCGGTGGGATTCATCGAGTCGGCAGTTTTGCTTGCATCTTCCGGTTGCGAAGGCGGGTCTTCCGCCAGAGCGCCGGATCGACCGGGAGCGCAGTCAATTTGCCAGTTGCGGCATTATAGAAGCCGCCGTGATACGCGATCTTTCCGTAACGTAAGAGGCGCGCAAGCATCGTCAGAGCACTTGCGGCGAGCGTCTGATTGATAAACGGCTCCTGGCGTTCGAGAGCCTCGATAGCCGAGCAACTCGGAAGCGGGTCTTCGCCGGCCTTGACATCGGCGATCTCCGGATACAACTCGTTCACCGTGCGCAGCCTTTCCGCCGAACGCCGGTTGCGCGCGTTCCACGGCTGGCCGAGCACGAACTGTCCGCTCGCCGCATTGTTTCCAAGATCGAGCCAATAAGCGGTACGGTTGTTTGATTTGACGAGAGACCGCGCGATGACGCAACGCGCCGTACGGCTGTCCACGCAGCCGATCAGGAAATCGATTGATGAGTCCTGAATTCTCTGGAAGGTCCGCTCGTCGAAGTTTCTCGGCTCAGCCCGCCAATGCGTTCCCCAGAAGAGGTTGATGCGATTGACGAGTACGGTCGCCTTGCTCAACCCGATATCGGAGATCGAAAATGGCTGGCGGATGCAGTTGGTTTCGGAGACCATATCGGCATCCATCAGGAGAACGTCAAGGCCGGCAAATCGTCCCCAAACGCGCAGCGCCTGGTCGAGATACGGCAACCCCATCGTGATGGCGCTTCCCGTACCGCCTGCGCCAATGACGAGAACGCGCACCGGTCTGCGTGCATCGGCGCGAAGGGAGAGTACATGTTCAATGCGCATGATTGCCCTGCTCTCCGCGCACGAATTGGTCGAGCGTCTGCGGTAACTGAATCAATGACTCGGTTGGGAAACGCCTGCGCTTGCCCTTGAGCGATTCCCAAAGGCTCTCGAATCCGCCCTCACGGCGCGTGAGGCGGCCGACGTTTGCGTGCGTGAAGGCGCTCTCGTAGAAGCCGCGCTCCCAGGCCGGGATCGCCGCGGCCGTTGCGCTCTCAGGCCGTCGCATCGTGCCGGTGCAGACACGGCCGCCGTCCGAGAGATTCCAGAAAGGGGCCACGGCAAGAGTCGTCGTGGCTTGGGGCCGTTTGTTCACGGCAAGCGCCCGAACGCTCAACTCGCCGCTGGCTACCTTCCAAACCAGAGGGGGCTGCGGAAAGATGCGGCCGTTCAAGTCAGAGGCCTTGCCTTCGGCGTTCTCGTAGAACATCTGCCGGCGTCGCGCCGGAGTCCACCAGGCGATCATGCGATCCGCTTTGGCAAGAATGTTCGCCGGCAATACCTCGGCCTGGACGCTGCCGCCGAGCGAACGCATCAGAGACTCGACGAAGGCGAGGGTGAGAGGCTGCGCCGGACCGAGCGTGGGTGGCCCGCTCTTTTGGACCAGAACGTCATGCCTGGTGATGAAGCTCGATTGACGATCACGGTAGACGAGCAGAGCCTCACGCAGCTCGAAGCAGTGATTCTGACCGATCGAGAGATGAATCTGCATGATGGGCCTCATGAATCGTTTCGACAAGCGAAAACAAGTCCGCATTGATCTGAATGAAGCGCGCTACAATCCGCAGCGCATTGCGCACTTCGGCGGGATTGGATGGCGAGAAGATGGCGCAGAGTGTAGGCTCTGACGAGCATTCAAGCATCGACTGGCTCTCTTCGTCGAAACAGGCAACGATGGCATCGTGCTCTTTGAAACAGACAAGAAGGCACGGCAATGGCGGCTGGTCGTAGTGGCCCTCTTCGAGGTATTCCCGCGATTGCTTCAGGGGAAGTCGCGCGAGTTGCTCGATGCGGCGCAACCGGCCAATCCAGTCCTTGAATTGTCCTTTGCGATGCTGCCGCAACAATGCCCGGTCATGCGCCTTGCCTTCGCGGAAATCGCGCTTCAGCGTCTTCCGGATGCACTCGGGCAGAGCCTTCTCTACCTCCGGGAACTCATACTGACCCTGGTTTTCTTCGTCGTCCTCGGCTGCGTATTCGTGCATCTGCTCTTCGTACATCAGCGCGTCGTCATGGTTATAGAGGCGCATGACCTTGTAGAGAGCGTGAGTCAACGTCCAGTAGAATGCCGATCCCAGCCCTTCGGCTTCCGCTTCCATGGCTTCGATCGCTGGGCCGATCTTCAGATAACCCGATCCACCGCACTCGATAAGGACGGTGAGCTTTCCCGAACCAAGTTGCGCGTCCTCGCCGTACCGCTCAAGCGCGTCGCTGACTTGCAGGTGATACTCGACATTGCGCGTAAGAAGCTTGTCGCGCTCGACGCCGATTCCACGCGTCATGGCGGATTGGGCAAATCGAATCGCACTGCCGCCAGCCTGCTTCCAAGTCTCTGCGTTGCCCAGTTCCTCGCGCACCAGCGCCGCGCACAACTGAAAGAGTAGTTCGCGATTGGTTTCGTGGGTGTAGTCGGTGCGCACGCCAACAAGGAATGGAAGGGCCTGGCCAAAAGCCGGCGCCAACGTCATTACGCCAGTGGCGAAAGCAGTTCTGGTGGCGCCTGCAGCAGAGTCCTGTCTGTCCCGGCATAGCGTTGAGCGGCTTCGGCGATGGCGCTCGATAGGTCGCATGATTCCTTGCATTGGAGATGCCTCGCCAGAATCAGGTTGGCAGCGGGAGGAGCCTCGGCGGCTTTGGCCATGAACAAAGCAGCCAGTTCCTCTCTCGTCATTTCGCGCCGTGCCACGGCTCACCCCTTCGAGCCGATGGCGCGGCTGAAGGAGTAGCGAAGCGCGTTGCCGGTATCCTCCGGTCCGGTCAATGTGGCCGTGGCGATCTCCGGATAAGACGGCGTTAGCAGGTCGCGGATTTCTTCGGCCGTCATCTGCGGCGCGGGATCGGGAATGCGCGTGCCGTTGAAATAGAACTCGCGCGGCAAGGCTTCCACTTTCAAAGTGGCCATAGTAATCGTCTCCTTGTCTGCCGTGATGGGCAGAAATTGTTGATACGGATTGTTTGCGGACTTCAGAACAGGCTGGCTTGAACTGGGGTTCTTTCGATCACAGGCGCCGGTTCCGCAATAGCTAAATCAGCGGTCATCGCGCCGGCATCGTTTGTTCGATTGGCG
>Ga0302276_10001985_pt1 | contig 18217 bp, 11 predicted proteins | sample III_Bog_N2_3_FD_198768 | JGI IMG/M metagenome (GOLD analysis project Ga0302276, IMG submission 198768) | Peat permafrost microbial communities from Stordalen Mire near Abisko, Sweden - III_Bog_N2_3 | ecosystem: Environmental > Terrestrial > Soil > Wetlands > Peat | place: Sweden: Abisko...
CGCGGAAGGCTCTCGGGCCTTCCGCGGGAGGGCCGCTCACATGCAGACGCCGGCAGTGCACGTCTTGCCGGTCACGCACTGCGCGCTCGTCGTGCACGTGGTCCCGCAGATCGTGCCGCTGCACTTGTAGGCCCCGCAGCTCGTCGTGGCCCCGCTGCACGTGCCCGTGCCGCTGCACATGGCCAGCGCCGTCTCCGAGCTGGTGGTCGCGCCGTCCGTGCAGGTGCCGCCGCACGCCATGATGGCGGGCTCCTGCTCGCAGACGCCGCCGGCGGCGCAGTTGCCGTCGTTGCCGCACGGCAGCGCCACCGCGCACTGGCCGACCGGAGCCAGGGTGCCCGGGGTGATGCTCGCGCAGGTACCGTTGGTGACGCCGGTGAGTGCAAACGTGCACGCCTGGCAGGTCCCGGTGCACGCGGTGCTGCAGCAGACGCCGTCCACGCAGGAGGAGCTCAAGCACTGGCTGCCGGTGGTGCAGGGCCCCCCGGGGGAGAGCTGCGGCACGCAGGCGCCCGCGTTGCAGTAGTTGCCGCTCGTGCACTGGCCGTTGCCGCTGCCGTTGCACATCGTCCGGCAGACGTTGCCGCCGCCGCAGGTGTAGGGCGCGCAGCTCGAGGTGGTGCCGGCGTTGCACGTGCCGTTGCCGCACGTGCCCTGGGCCGTCAGCGTGCTGCCCACGCAGGTCGCCGGGGCGCAGTCCGTGCCCGTGGCGACCTGCTCGCACGCGCCGGCGCCGTTGCACTTGCCGTCGTTGCCGCACGTCGCCGCCGTGCACTGGTTGGCCGGAGCGGGCTTGCCGGCGGAGATGGGGCCGCAGGTGCCGTTGCTGCCGCCGGTGAGCACCGTGGAGCACGCCTGGCAGGTCCCTGTGCACGCACTGTTGCAGCAGAGGCCGGCGACGCAGTGATCGTTGGCGCACTCGTTGTTGCCGCCGCAGGTGGCGCCGTCGGGCAGGAGCGCGCAGACCTTGTTCTGGCAGTTGCCGCTGCCGCAGTCGGCGTTGACCTCGCAGCCCTTGCCGATGCCGCAGGTCTTGCCCTGGCCGTCGCAGGTGGCGCCGCCGCAGTCGACGTCGGTCTCGTTGCCGTTCTGCGCGCCGTCGGTGCAGGTCGGCGCCTGGCAGGTCTTGTCGGGGGCGCCGGAGCAGACCTTGTCGATGCAGTCGGACCCCATCTTGCACATCTTGCCGTCGCCGCAGGGCGAGCAGGAGCCGCCGCAGTCGATGTCGGTCTCGTTGCCGTCCTGGATACCGTCCGCGCAGCTCGAGTTGACGCACTTGCCGGTGCCGTCGCAGACCGAGCCGCCGTTGTCGGTGCAGGTCGTGCCCTTGGAGGCGACCGTCTGGCCGCAGGCGTTGGCGGTGCACGTGGCGGTGGCGCACACGGTGCCGGTGGCGGTGCAGTCGCTCGGCTGGAGGCAGGGGACGCAGGTGCCGTTGCCATCGCAGACGTTGCCGCCGCCGCTGTGGCAGGTGGTCGCCATGGCGATGTCGGCGGTCCCGCAACAGCCCCCGGTGCAGGTGTTGGTGACGCAGTCGTTGGCGGGCGTCCCGCAGTCGGCAGGGGTGGAGCAGGCCATCGCGCCCGAGGTGCACGTCGGCCCAGCGTCCGAGCCGCCGGTGCCGGTGGAGTGCGAGGAGGAGGAGCCGGTGGAGCTGGTGACGCTCGTCCCCCCGGTCCCCTCCGACGAGGCGAAGAAGTTGAAGTTCTGCGTGCACGCGACCGGAAGGAGCCCGAGCGAGAGCATGGAAAGAGCAAGGATCGTGGTGCGTTGCACGTCGCTACCTCCGGGACACGCGGGTGGGCCGCGCAGGAAAATACCCGGGCGACGGTATCATGGGCGCGGAGCCAACCCAAAGCGAGTTGCCGAGCCCAGGGCCGGAAAGGGTCAGCCTGGGGGACCCCGGAGAGGGTCCTGCGACGCGCGCTGGAAGCGCTCGACGGCGGCCGCGCGCAGGCCGACGAGCGCGAGGCTCACGGCGGCGCGGGTGGCGTCGGAGAGCTCGGGGGCGTGGGCGGTGCCCGCCTGCGCCTCGTCCAGATCGTGGAGCTCGCCGAGGCGCTTCTGCATGCGAGCGGCCTCTCGGGCGACGGCGGCGGCGGCCTCGCCCACGACCGGCGCGAAGAGCTGGGCGGTGTAGCGGAGGCGCTTGTAGCGGAGGCGGAGCGCGTGCATCGCGAGCGGGTCGGCCGGATCTCCGCTCCGCAACGACGCGACCCCGGCGGCGGCCTCCGCGAGCGCGGCCTCCGCGATCGCGACGGCGGGGCGCCGGCGGGGCCGTCGGCCCAGGTGTCGCTCGAGGGCCGCGAGCGTCGGGCCGAGGGACGGCGCGGTGAGCTTGGGCCGCTCCTGAGAGGCCCGCTGGGCGAGCCAGGCGCCGAGCTCCGCGCCCGCTTCGGCGGGGAGGTCGAGCGCGGTGAGGGTGTCGCGCAGGGCCTCCTCGTCGCGGAGCGCGCCCGCCGCCCGGGCGAAGCTGCCGAGCTCGGCGCCGAGGGACCGGAGGCGCCGATCGCCGTAGAGCTCGCGCGCCGGCCGCAGCATCGTCCGGAGGCGCCGCAGCGCCACGCGCAGGTCGTGCACGGCGCGCGGATCCGAGTCACCGCCGCCGTGCTCGCCGACCCGCGCCGCCGCGGCCCGCACCGCGCCGATCATGCGGAACAGCACCGGCGCCAGGAAGTCCCCGGCGCGACGCTCGGGCGGCGGCGCGGAGGCTGGAGATGCCAGCGAGACCTCCCGAGGCGCGGGGGAAGACCGCGGGGGGTTGGGGGCAGAGCTCGGCGCTGCGCCGAGCTCTGCCCCCATCGTGACGAGCGGGACAGAGCTCGGCGCCGCGCGGAGCGAAGCCCCCATCACAGACGGCTCACCGCGACGAGCACGATGGGGCGGCGGCCGGTGTGCGCCTCGAAGGCGCGCCGCGCCGCGAGCCGGATCAGGTCGGCGACCGCGTCGTCGTCGGCGCGGGTGCGCGCGTCGCCGTCGACGACGGCGCGCGCCACCGCCAGCGACACCTTGCGGGCCACCGCCGCGAACGAGGGCTCGAGGACGCCGCGGCTGACCACCTGGGGCTCGCCGGAGATGGCGCCGTGGTCGTCGAAGACCACCGACACGCAGGCGACGCCGCCGCGGCCGAGCTGCGCGCGCTCGCGGAGCACGTCCTCGGAGAGCTCGTCGCCGCCCGCCACGGCGACCTTGCCGACGGGCACCCGCCCCGCCTTGGCCGGAGCGGCGGCGGCGGTCAGCTCGATCACCTCGCCGTTCTCGGCCACCAGCACCTCGCCGACGCCGACCTCCCGGGCCAGCTCGGCGTGGCGCACCAGGTGATGGAGGGTGCCGTGGAGCGGGACGAAGGCGCGGGGGCGGGTGAGCTCGATCATCCGCCGTTGCTCGTCGCGGTGAGCGTGCCCGCTGGCGTGGACGCGGCGGTCGGTGATGCGGGAGATCAGCTCGACGCCGGCGCGGAGGAGATCGGCCATCATGTCGAAGACCGGCCGGTCGTTGCCGGGGATGATCCGGCTGGAGAGGATGACGGTGTCGCCCGGGTCGAGGCGCAGCACCGGGTGGGTGCCGTTGGCGAGGCGGGTGAGCGCGCTCATGCGCTCGGCCTGGGTGCCGCTGGCGATCACCAGGACCCGCTCGCGCGCCATCGAGGCGGCGACGTCGGGCGCGACCTGGAGATCGCTCGGCCAGCGCAGCCGGCCCACCGCCTCGGCGGCGCGCACGTGGTTGATGACGCTGCGGCCGAGGAGGCAGATGCGGCGGCCGGTGCGCTCGGCGATCTCGCCGAGGAGGCGGAGGCGCTGGACGTTGGAGGCGAAGAGGCCGAGCACCACCCGACCCCTGGCGCGGGCGATGATCTCACCGAGGGCGTCGCCGACGTCGCGCTCGCTCCCCGAGGTGCCCAGCGAGTCCACGTTGGTGCTGTCCGAGAGGAGCAGGCGCACGCCCTCCTCGCCGAGCTCCATGAGGCGCAGCTCGTCGGTGAGCTCGCCGTCGGGGGGAGAGGGGTCGAGCTTGAAGTCGCCGGTGTGGATGACCACGCCGGCCGCGGTGCGGATCGCGAGCGCGGTGGCGTCGGCGATGGAGTGGGTGACCCGGATGGGCTCGAAGCCGAAGGGGCCGACCTCGAAGCGGTTGCCCACGTGGACGGTGACGAGATCGAGCTCGGCGAGGTCGAAGCCTCGCTCCACCAGGCGCCCGCGGGCCAGCTCGAGCGCGTGGGGCGGCCCGTAGACGGGGACGTCGAGCGCGCCGAGCAGGTACGGCAGCGCGCCGATGTGGTCCTCGTGGCCGTGGGTGATGACCACGCCGAGGACCCGCTCGGCCCGGGCGATCAGGTAGTCGAAGCGCGGGTGGTAGACGTCGACGCCGAGGTCGGTGCTCGGGAAGGTCACCCCGCAGTCGACCAGGACGATGCCCTCCTGCTGCTCGAGGGCCAGGCAGTTCATGCCGATCTCCCCGAGCCCTCCGAGCGCGACGATCCGGAGGACGCCGGGAGGGGGAGGGCCAGGCCGGACGAGAGAAGGAGGGGTGGCGGTCAAGGTCGGACGCAGCATAGCGCGGAATGGCGCCGCCACGGCCGGGTCCGGTGGCCCCCTCCCCCTCCCGCAGAGCGTCCGAGAGCGGTGCGCGACCCTGCCCTGGGGGCAACTTGCCGTCAATTTGTGGAGATTCTGCGCGGTTGTTCTGCGTTTCCTGTGTGCAGGCGCCGGCCGTTCAGATCCTCGCTTCGCATTTACCCGAAACTGCGCGGTTTTCTCGATATGTAGTGGATGTGCTTGACGGTACCCCCACAGGTTGTGGCATAACCAGCGGGCAACTGACGCGCACTCTCGCTGAACAAGCGGTGGGGTGACCGAAAACAGCGACCCATTCTGGGGAGCGCCCGAGAGCGTTTCGGCGTGCTCATCCTGGGGAACGCCCGAGAGCGTTCCCCGACAGTTGCGCAGTAGCTCGGCAGGAGCGGACCGGTTTCTGCTCCAATTTGTAAGGAGGCGCACGTGGCGCAGGGTATCGTTGGCGTCGGGGATGGGACGGCGAAGCTCACCAATGGAGCTTCCCACAAGGCTGTCGCGAACGGGAAGGCGGCGCCCGCCGCGAAGACCTCCGGCAAGGCCGCTGCCAAGCCCGCCGGGAAAAAGAGCGCGCCCCGCGGCCTCGGCTTCGAGCGGCGCTTCAGCCAGCGCAACGTCGATCCGCTCGACCAGGTCACCTGGGAGCGCCGCACCAGCGTCATCACCAACCCCGACGGCTCCGTCGTCTTCAAGATGGACGGCGCCGAGATCCCCTCGGGCTGGTCGCAGCTGGCGACCGACATCGTCGTCTCCAAGTATTTCCGCAAGGCGGGCCTGCACGGCAAGAAGGAGCTGGGCGAGACCAGCGTGCGCGAGGTCGTCCACCGGCTGGCGCGCACCATCCGCGAGGCGGGGGACCGCTTCGGCGGCTACTTCGCCAGCGCCAAGGAGGCCGACACCTTCGAGGCCGAGCTCAGCTTCCTCCTGGTGAACCAGTACGGCGCGTTCAACTCGCCGGTGTGGTTCAACTGCGGGCTCTTCCACCGCTACGAGATCACCGGCACCGGCGGCAACTACGCGTGGCGCATGGACGCCGCGCCCAACGCGCCGGACGAGATCGAGGAGACCGCCAACGCCTACGAGCGCCCGCAGTGCTCGGCGTGCTTCATCCAGGCGATCAACGACGACCTGATGAGCATCTACGACCTGGTCAAATCCGAGGCGCGGCTCTTCAAGTACGGCTCCGGCACCGGGACCAACTTCAGCACCATCCGCGGCAAGCAGGAGAAGCTCTCCGGCGGCGGCACCAGCTCCGGGCTGATGAGCTTCCTCGAGGTCTTCGACCGGGCCGCCGGCGCGACCAAGAGCGGCGGGACCACCCGGCGCGCGGCCAAGATGGTCTGCCTCGACATGGAGCACCCCGAGATCGTCGACTTCATCAACTGGAAGGTCCGCGAGGAGAAGAAGGCCCACGCCCTCATCGCCGGGGGCTACTCGTCCGACTTCAACGGCGACGCCTACCACACCATCAGCGGGCAGAACTCCAACAACTCGGTGCGGGTCAGCGACGCGTTCATGCGCGCCGCCATGAACGGCGGCACCTGGGACACCATCGCCCGCACCACCGGCGAGGTCGTCAACACCTACGCCGCCAAGGACCTCTGGGGCCAGCTCGCCGAGGCCGCCTGGGGCTGCGCCGATCCCGGGGTGCAGTACGACTCGACCATCAACCGCTGGCACACCTGCCCGAACACCGCGCGCATCAACGCGTCGAACCCCTGCTCCGAGTACATGTTCCTCGACGACTCGGCCTGCAACCTGTCGAGCCTGAACCTGACCAAGTTCCTCCGCGAGGACGGCTCGTTCGACGTCGAGGGCTACCGCGCCGCCATCCGGGTGTTCTTCGTCGCGCAGGAGATCCTCGTCGACTTCTCGGCCTACCCCACCAAGCCCATCGCCAAGAACTCGCACGACTACCGCCCGCTCGGCCTCGGCTACGCCAACCTGGGCACGCTGCTGATGCTCCTCGGCGTCCCCTACGACTCCGACAAGGGCCGCTCCATCGCCGCCGCGCTCACCGCCATCCTCTGCGGGCACGCCTACAAGGTCTCGGCCGAGATGGCCGCCTCCAAGGGCCCCTTCAACGGCTTCGCCAGGAACCGCGAGCCGATGCTGCGGGTGATGGGCATGCACCGCGACGCGGCCTACGCCATCGACCGCGACAACTGCCCGGAGGCGCTCTTCCAGGCCGCCTGCGCCGACTGGGACGCCGCCGTGGAGCTCGGCCGCGAGCACGGCTACCGCAACGCGCAGGCGACCGTGCTGGCGCCCACCGGCACCATCGGCCTGCTGATGGACTGCGACACCACCGGCATCGAGCCCGACTTCTCCCTGGTGAAGTTCAAGAAGCTCGCCGGCGGCGGCTACTTCAAGATCGTCAACCAGTCCGTGCCCGAGGCGCTCCGCCGCCTCGGCTACGCGCCGGCCGAGGTGCAGGAGATCGTCGCCTACGTCTCCGGCACCAACACGCTGCTCGCCGCGCCGCACGTCAACCGCGCCACCCTCAAGAAGAGGGGCCTCGACAACGAGGACCTCGCCAAGGTGGAGGCGGCGCTGGCGGGCGTCTTCGATCTCGAGCTCGCCTTCGGGCCCTGGGTCCTCGGCGACGCGGCCTACGACCGGCTCGGCGTCTCCACCGAGCAGCGCTCGCGCATGGGCTTCTCGCTGCTCAAGCACCTCGGCTTCACCGCCGCCGAGCTCGAGGAGGCCAACGAGACCATCATCGGCCGGATGACGGTCGAGGGCGCCCCCTACCTGCGCGACGAGCACTACGCCGTCTTCGACTGCGCCAACCGCTGCGGCCGCAAGGGCAAGCGCTTCCTCGCGCCGATGTCGCACGTGAAGATGATGGCGGCGACGCAGCCGTTCCTCTCGGGCGCCATCTCCAAGACCGTCAACCTCCCCAACGAGGCCACCGTCGAGGAGGTGCAGCGCATCTACGAGGAGGGCTGGCGCCTCGGGCTCAAGGCGGTCGCGCTCTACCGCGACGGCTGCAAGGCCTCCCAGCCGCTCTCGTCCACCAGCGAGACCAAGGCCGAGAAGGACGCCAAGACGGCGGACGCCAAAGCCGTTCGCGACGGGACCTCGGCGATCGCGGCCCTGGTCACCTCCATCACCGCGACGCCGAGTTACCTGAGCGGCGACGCGATGACCCGGCCGGTGCCGCGCTCGCCGACCGAGGCGCGCCGTCAGGGGTGGAAGGACAACCGCATCCGCCTGCCCAAGAAGCGCCGCGGCTTCACCCAGGAGGCGCGCGTCGGCGGGCACAAGATCTACCTGCGCACCGGCGAGTACGAGGACGGGACCCTCGGGGAGATCTTCATCGACCTGCACAAGGAGGGCGCCGCCTTCCGCTCGATCATGAACTGCTTCGCCATGGCGGTGTCGGTGGGCCTCCAGTACGGCGTGCCGCTCGAGGCGTTCGTCGATCAGTACACGTTCACCCGCTTCGAGCCGCAGGGCGTCGTCGAGGGCCACGAGAACGTGAAGATGGCGACGTCCATCGTCGACTACCTGTTCCGCGCGCTCGGCATCGCCTACCTGCAGCGCTACGAGCTGGCGCACGTGCCGCCCGCCGACGCCTCGCCGACGCAGGATCCGGTGGAGTCCAAGGCCCAGGAGGCCATCGCGGCCACCGCGCTCCCCTCGCCGACCGCCAAGGCGTGGGCCGAGCCCGAGACCCACCACACCGCCCACGCGGGGAGCGCGCTCGACGCGCAGCTCGAGGACATGATGGGCGACGCGCCGGTCTGCGACGGGTGCGGGCACATCACCGTGCGCAACGGGGCCTGCTACAAGTGCCTCAACTGCGGCAACTCGATGGGCTGCAGTTAGTTACGATGGGGGGGCCGAAGGCCCCCCCATACCCCCTGGGAACTGGTCACGATGGGGGGGCCGAGGGCCCCCCATACCCCCTGGATCCAGTCCTGTGACCTCGCCCGGCGGTGGGCGGGGGCGATGGGGTATGCTCCGCGGATGCCCGCGCTGCGTACTGCGATCCGTCGCCTGGTCCTGACGGTCGCGTCCCTCTCGTTCACCGGGGCGAGCTGCGGGCCGTCGGTGCTGGGGCTGATGCCGGGCGTCCTCAACGATCCGCAGAACCTGTCGCTGCGCCGCTCGCTGCTCGCCAGCGGGCTCGCCCACGTCTGTGAGGAGGTGAGCTCGCGCAGCATGCCGCTGCGCTTCCGCGACGAGGATCCGGTGGCGGGGCGCTTCTTCCCCACCACCTGCGCCGCGCGCGAGCTGCCCAGCGGAGATCTCTACCTGCAGCTCGCCGGTCAGGGCTACGTGTGGACCGACCGGTCGCTGCGGCTGGGCTTCGGGGCGGGCGCCGCGATCGCCTACGACACCGACTTCCTCCTCGATGGCGCGACGATGTACGTCTACTTCCGGCCGCGCGCGAGCGACCCGCCGCGGTTCAGCACCCGCTTCGTGGAGGACGCGCAGGTCACCATGCTCAGCGGCATGATCGGCAAGCAGGGAGGGCAGACCCTCCCCGACCGCATCGGCACCCAGATCATGGCCGCCACGCTCGCCCGCGGGTTCACGGTCATCCGCGATCCGAGCGGCGGCATCGAGTACGGCGTGGGCGTCGTCGCGCCGGGCGCCCGCCCGCCGGAGGCCTACCGCGGGCTCGATCGCGACCGACCGGTGCTGGCCAACGAGCGCGTCGACGTCCACCAGAACCAGCGCGACTTCGCCGGGCCGTTCGAGGTGCCCGCCGGCAAGGAGCTCGGCCTCCTGATCAGCGTCGCGGGCGCGCCCGCGGTCGACGTGCTGCTGGTGCCGCGCGCGGTGGGCGACGCCTGGCTCGCCACCTACACCAACCAGCCCACGACGACGCAGCCGCCGGGGCAGCCGCTCCTCGACGACGTCGTCGTCGCCGGATCGGCGTACCACCGCAGTCTGGCGGTGCCGCCTGGGTCCTACTACCTCGTCCTGGACAACACCCCCACCGCCGGCCGCACCTCGCTGCCCCCCTACCCGCGCAACGATCACGCCGCGGTGGTCAGCTACGCGGTCGATCTCGAATAGCGCCGGGGCGAAACCTGGGCGCCGCGCTTGCCCCCTCCCGGGTCGGCGTATACATAAGCCTCCTGTTGTCCACCCCTGAAGATACCCCTCCGACGAGCTCGCCAGCCGCTGCGGGCAGCCGCGATGCCGTGCAGTCGTCTCAGGCCGCCTCGCAGGGATCCCGGGGGGGCTCGGATCCGCCGCCGAGCGGGGGCACGGACGGGCGCCTGATGCGGGTCGTCTTCTATTTCTTCTGGGTCTTCGCGGTGCCCTTCGCCCTGTCCATCGGCACCGTCTGGCTGCTCACGCCGGCGGCCGACGCGCTGGGCTCCGCCGGGGAGCTGCGGGTCTTCGTGTTCAACCAGCCGATCCCGGCTGGCATCATGCTCTTCACGCTCTTCGCCATGATCGTGTGGCGCTTCCGCCACGATCTGCCGCTCGCCGCCGCCATCGGCGTGGGCGGCCGGCGCGACGTGCCCGCCTCGGTGCGCGGCCGCTTCGAGGACGCCGCCGCGCTGATCGACGAGGCGCGCCGCATCCTCCGCGCCCACCGCCGCGACGTCGAGCGGGAGCTCACCGCCTCCGAGCGCGATCAGCTCAGCCAGGCCCTCGCCACCCTGGAGCGGGCGATGACCGGCGATCGCTTCGACGCCGTCGAGTTCGACGCGGCCCACGCCCGCGCCGACCGGCTGGTCGGCGAGCACCTGGCCCGCTGGCGCAAGGGCGAGATGCGCGAGTACGCCGAGTCGATCGGGATCGCGGTGGCGGTGGCGCTCTTGCTCCGCGCCTTCGTCGTCGAGGCCTTCAAGATCCCCAGCGGCTCGATGATCCCGACCTTGATGATCGGCGATCACATCTTCGTCAACAAGTTCACCTACGGGCCCCTCATCCCCTGGACCGACAAGCGGCTCTTCGCCCGCCTGCCGCCCTCCCGCGCCGACGTGATGGTCTTCAAGTTCCCCGAGAACAAGGAGCAGGACTTCATCAAGCGCGTGATCGCCGAGCCGGGCGACACCCTCGAGGCCATCAACGGCCGCCCGGTCATCAACGGCTGGCTGGTCCCCCACTGCTACGTCGGCCCGTTCCACTACGAGAACAAGACGGCCGAGGCCTTCGTCGAGTTCCTCGGCGACAAGTCGTACCTCACGCTCTTCAACGCCAACCCCGACGAGCAGACCTGCGCCCCCGGCCCCTCCGGCGTGGAAGACTGCGGCGCCTCCGGGCTCGTCTGCCGCGGCGGCGTCTGCGGCGTCCACCAGGGCCCCTTCCACGTCGCCGCCGAAGAGGTGTGGGTGATGGGCGACAACCGCGACAACAGCCACGACTCGCGGAGCTGGCGCGGCGGGCTGGGCGGCGGCGTCCCCTTCGAGAACATCAAGGGGCGGGCGATGTTCGTGTGGATGAGCTTCCAGTCCGGCGGCGGGATCGCCCAGGACCGGGTCTTCGTCAACGTGCTCGGCCGCCCCAAGGTGCCCGCCGCGCAGGAGGCCGCGCTCAACCCCGCCATCGACCGCTGCATGAAAGAGCGCCCCTCGGTGACGACGCCGCCCCCCCCTTCCAACGCCGTCGCGCCCGCTCCGTCGCCGTACCCCCGCCCCCGCGGCGGAGGCATCGCCCCCCGACCTCCGGGCTGAGTCCGTCACGCGGGCATCCTGCGGAACGCCCGAGAGCGTTCCGCGACACGGCATCCTGCGGAACGTCCGAGAGGCTACTGAATCACCCCCAGCTGCCTGCCCACCCGGGTGAACGCCTCGATGGCGCGCTCGACGTGGGCGGGCTCGTGCGCGGCGCTGAGCTGCACCCGGATGCGCGCCTCGCCCTTGGGCACCACCGGGTAGGAGAACCCCACCACGTAGATCCCCTCGTCGAGCAGGAGCCGCGCCATCTCGGAGGCGAGCTTGGCGTCGCCCAGCATGATCGGCACGATGGGGTGCACCCCCGGCTTCACGTTGAAGCCGGCATCCACCATCCCCTGGCGGAAGCGCCGCGTGCTGGCGAGCAGCTTCTCGCGCAGTCCCCCCTCGCGGTCGAGGAGGCGGAAGACCGCGATCGACGCGCCCACGATCGCCGGCGCCAGGGTGTTGGAGAACAGGTAGGGGCGCGAGCGCTGGCGGAGCAGATCGACGATCTCCTTGCGGCCGGTGGTGAAGCCGCCCGCGGCGCCGCCCAGCGCCTTGCCGAGGGTTGAGGTGATCACGTCGATGCGGTGGAGCACGCCGCACTCCTCGGGCGTGCCGCGCCCGCTCTTGCCCATGAAGCCGGTGGCGTGCGAGTCGTCGACCATCACCATCGCCCGGTACTTGTCGGCGAGGTCGCAGATGGTGTCGAGCTTGGCCAGGTAGCCGTCCATCGAGAAGACGCCGTCGGTGGCGATCATGCGCAGGCGCTTGTCCTGGGTCTTGCGCAGGGCGTCCTCGAGCGCGGCCATGTCGCCGTTGGCGTAGCGGTGGCGCTCGGCCTTGCAGAGGCGGACGCCGTCGATGATCGAGGCGTGGTTGAGCGCGTCGGAGATGATGGCGTCCTCCTCCCCGAGCAGGGTCTCGAAGAGGCCGCCGTTGGCGTCGAAGCACGACGAGTAGAGGATGGCGTCGTCGGTGCCGAAGAACCGGGCGATGGTGCCCTCCAGCTCCTTGTGGATGTCCTGCGTGCCGCAGATGAAGCGCACGCTGGAGAGGCCGAACCCGCGGGTGGCGAGGGCCTGCTGCGCGGCCTCGACCACGGCGGGGTGCGAGGAGAGGCCGAGGTAGTTGTTGGCGCAGAAGTTGAGCACCTCGCGCCCGCCGGTGCGGATCGCGGCGCCCTGGGGCGTCTCGATGACCCGCTCGTCCTTGAAGGTTCCCGCCGCGCGGATCTCCGCGAGCGCCTGGGTGTAAACGGTCCGTGCGACGTCGAACATGGCGCGGTTATAAGACGACCGCGGCGAGGGGTCGAGCGTCAGGGCCTCAGGGCTTGGCCGCCCCGGGCTGCTTGCAGGCGTCGGCGGCGATGCCGCGGAGCATCTCGCTCGCGTGGGGGAGCTTCGAAGCGTCGGCGCCGAGCGTGCAGGCCTCCTCGCGCTTGCCCGCGGCGAGCGCGGCCAGGAGCGCCAGCTGGTAGGCCTTCTCGGTCTTGCGCACGGCGAGGTTCTGCCGGGCGAGCGCGAGCGCCCGATCGGCGTCCTTGCCCTCGTCGAGGAGGAACCACCCCGCGTGCTCGGCGTACGCCTCCGGGTGCTTCTCGACGAGCTCCGCGTAGCGGGCGCGGACGTGGGCGATGCGGGTGTCGGCCTCGGCCGCCTGGCCGGCGGCGCGGAGGCGGCCGGCGAGGATCAGCTCGAACTCGGGGTCGTCCGAGGCCAGGACGATCGGCTTCAAGATCTCGATGCCCCGCGCCGGCGGCACCATCATGGCCAGATGGGAGGCGGCGTGCCCGTAGGTGGGGAGCCGCTCGTACGCGGCCGCGTAGAACGCTCGGGCCCGTGCCGTCTCGCCGACGCGCTCCCAGAAGAGCCCCTCCTGGAGAAAGAGCCAGGCCACCGGGAACACCGCCACGCTGCGGTAGTTGCGCGGCGCCTCGCGGAAGAGCTCGGTCGCCTCCGCGATCTTGCCCATCTGCCCGAGGAGCGACGCCTCCAGGGTCTTGTTGACCAGATCGGGCTCGGCCTTGCGCGCGACCTGACGGAGGGCCAGGGCGCCGTCGAGGTCCCCCTGCCCCTCGAGGAGGGTGGCGCGCGGCCCGACCAGCGCCGCGGGCTTGGCCCCCAGCCTCTCGGCCTCGGCGAGATCGGCGAGCGCGGCGGTGAAGAGGTGCATCCCCGAGCGCGTGGAGGCGCGGGCCAGGTAGGACGTGGCCTTGTCGGGGACACGGCGGACCAGGTCCTCGGCGATGGCCACGGCGCGCTCGGCGTCGGCGATGCGGCCGAGGTACTGGCTCCGGGTCGCCAGCAGCGAGACGAGCAAGGGGTTGGGCGGGAGGTCGGGCCGGGCGCGGATCGCCGCCTCGAAGTAGTCGATCTGACCACCGAGGTTGTTGAGGGCGATGGCGCCGTCGGTGGTGGGGATCTCGGACCGCGCGGGCGGGCCGAGGGGATCGTGCGACTCGGGCCCGGCATCCACCGCGGAGCCCGGGGCGTCACCCGCCTTCTTGCAGGAAGACGACGCCGCGAGCGCGAGCAGCAGGAGGGCCCGAAGTCGCATCGACCGAGCCGCTCAGTTCGGAGCGGCCTCGTAGGGGAACGTCGCCGGGAAGGCGACGTTGTTCGCCTCGACGCCGTTCTTCACGCCGGTGAGCGCGCCGATCGCCAGCACCGAGTAGGTGGTGTCCATGACCACGTAGCCGGGCATGCGACCGCCGCAGTCCGAGTTCACGGCCACGGCGAGGGCGTTGGCCTCGACCGCGAGGTACTGGGTGCAGGTCGTGCCGGCCGTGTTGACGTAGAGCTCGTCGTCCGTCAGAGCGCCCGCGAGGAGGCCGTAGCTCGCCCCCGTACCGCCGTCGACGCCGCCGGAGGCGTAGCCGAGCTGGTTGCCGCACACGCCGTCGAGGGCGTCGATGATGGCGAGGTTGGCCTCGAACTGGGCGGTGTAGGCCGCCTTCCAGCCGGTGGGCGTGCCATCCGCGTTGTAGGCGTCCTTGGCCGTGCCCGCCGCGGTGGTGGAGTCGAAGCCGTGGTTGAGCGCGGTGTTGACGGCCGGGCGACCGATGCGATCGATCTGGGTGCCGATCGTGGGGGGCGCGGGGAAGGCGCTGCCGCCCGTGCCGCTGCCGCTGGAGCTGGAGCTGCTCGTCGAGGTGCTCGTGCTGCTGCTCGAGCTGCCGGTGGAGCTGGTGGAGCCGCTCGAGGACGAGGCGGTGGTGCCGCCCGTGCCGGCGGTGGACGAGGTGCTGCTGCAGCCCGTGCCGAGCGCCGCCGCCGCGCAGAGCGCAACCGAGACCGCTACGAAGATGCTGGTGTGCTTCATGTCAGCTCCCCGTGTTGGTGCTGCCCCAGACGCCCAGGATGGGACCGCCGGAGGTGAGGAGTGAGGTCTTGATCGAGACGACGATCGAGAGCACGTTGCCCGAGTACCCGCCGGTCACGGGGGCGAAGTAGTCCACGGGCGCCGTCGTGCCGTGGCCGTTGTGGGTGATGTCGGCGATGAGGGCCGCGGAGGTCGCCGCGTTGAGCGCGGGGCAGCCGGCAGCGTTCGTGGTCAGCCCGGTGGCAGCCTCGACGTCCGCCTCGGCATCGTGGAAGCCGCCGAGGTTGAAGAAGAACGGATCGTCGACCAGCCCGGCGAAGACCTTGACGTTGCCCGACGCCGAGGTGAGGCCGGTGGTGGCGCTGGCGGTGCCGGTCACGTAGTCGGTGGTGCCGACCCAGAGGCTGATCTTCTGCGTGGCGTCGAAGGTGGCGATGATGTTGAGCGGCGTCGCCGTGGCGCCGTACTTCGCCTGGCTCGTCGTGTGGAACACGTACTGGAGCGTGTTCGAGAACATGGTCGAGGTGGTCGCGCTCGGGTTCACGTTGAGGATGAGCACGGTGTCGGCCCCGTCCTCGAACGCGAACAGATCGGTGATGTCCTCCGAGGCGTCAGCCTTGACGGCCGGGCCGTCGAGGTGATCTGCGGCGAGCGCGGTCGATGCTCCGAGCATCACGGTGAGCGCCAGCGCCCCCCGCATCCAAGTCATTTTCTTCATTCGGGTCTTCTCCTCGGCCGGTGTCGCGCAGGGCGCAGGCTCCCCACGGAGTCAGGCTGCCCCCCAAGCGAAACGGGCCCGTGGCTCAAGCTACGCTGGAGCGCGGGACACCGGTTCCATTTCCGGGATCGAAATGCGGCTCGTGCCCGCTGACACGTGGTGCATGACCGGGGACGACGCCGGTTGTAAGGGGTGGGGACGATGCCGCTCACCCGCCGGTCACGCGCCCTCGCCACGGCGGCAGCGCTGGGGATCGCCGCTCTCGCTCGCCCCGCCGGGACGCAGCCGCGGCCCGCCACCGCGGCGCTCGCGGGCGCCCAGCCCCCCGCAAGCGCCGATCCCCGGGTCGACTCTGCCCCGATCGACGACGCCATCCAGAGGCTCGCGGCCGAGGTGCAGCGCCTCGGTGGGACCGTCGGCGTCCAGGTGCTCGACGTGAGCACGGGCCGGCCGATCGCGGCCCTGGACGAGCACCGCGCCTTCAACCCGGCGTCGAACGCCAAGCTGGTCACGGCGGCGGCGGCGTTGCGAGTGCTGGGCGAGCAGCACCGCTTCCTCACCGGGCTCTACGGCCGGATCGGCAGCGACGCCATCGACGAGCTGGTCCTCCGCGGGGACGGCGATCCCTCGCTGCGGACCGCGGACCTCTGGGCCATGGCGACCGAGCTGCGGGCCGCGGGCGTGCGCCGGGTGCGGGCGATCCTGGTGGATCAGGGCTTCTTCGACGAGCGCTACGTGCCCCCCGCGTTCGAGCAGCAGCCAGGCGAATGGGCGCCGTTCCGCGCCCCCATCGCGGCGGTCTCGGTCAACGAGAACACCGTGCTCTTCACGGTGCGGCCGGCCCGGGACGGCCACGACGCGCTGGTGGAGGTGGACCCGCCCGGGTTCGTCGAGGTCGGCGGCAGCGTGGCGACCACCGACGCCGCCGATCCCGAGAAGGTCCTGCTGGGGCTCGAGCTGCGGGGCGCGAGGCTGGTGGCGCAGCTGGGGGGGAGCGTCCCCGAGGGGAACAAGGTGGTCCGCCTCGCCCGCCGCGTGGACGATCCGCGCCTGCTCGCCGGCTACGCGCTGCGCGCCGTGCTCCGGCAGGTGGGCGTCGAGGTCGGCTCCGCCAAGGTGAAGCTCGGCGGGGCCTCCTCCAAGGCGCTGCTGGTGGCGCACCGCTCCGCGAGCCTGGGCGAGCTGCTCTGGGCGCTCGGCAAGGAGAGCGACAACTTCTATGCCGAGATGGTGTTCAAGGCCATCGGAGCCCGATCGAAGGGGCGCCCGGCTTCGTCGGAGGCCGGGGCGGAGGCGGTGCGGCTCGCGCTCGACGAGATGGGCGTGGCCGAGGCCGGCGTGGTCATCCGCAACGGGTCCGGCCTGTTCGATGCCAACCGCACCACGGCCGCGGCGACCACCGCGCTGCTGCGGGCGATGCACCGCGATCCCGGGGCGGGCCCCGAATACCTCGCCCAGCTCTCCATCGGCGGGGTCGACGGGACGCTGCGCCACCGCTTCCCCGAGTGGGAGCCGACGCGGGCGGTGCGCGCCAAGACGGGGACGCTCGACGCCGTCGCGGCTCTCTCGGGCTACGTGCTCCCGCCCGCGGGACGAGCCCCGGTCGCCTTCAGCGTGCTGGTGAACGGCATCCCCGGGAAGGTCAACGCGATCCGGGGCTCGATGGACCGCGTCGTCGACGCCATCGCCCGCGAGGTGTGGAAGGGTGCGCCGGGGTGTCCCGCCGCACCCTGACGCACCATGACAGCGGTGCCTGGGATCCTAGTAGTCCCGCATCTGCTTGCGGATCTTGCCGAGGGCCTGCTCCTGGAGCTGACGGATCCGCTCCCGGCTCAGGTTGTACTTGTCGCCGATCTCCTTGAGCGTCAGCTCGTCCTCGTCGTCGAGGCCGAAGCGCCAGCGGATGATCCGCGACTCGATGGGCGTCAGCGTGGTGAGCAGGCGCCGGACCTCGTCGCTCCACTTGCGGTTGGCGAGGTGATCGAAGGGCGAGAGCGCGTTCTCCTCCTGGAGAAAATCGATGAATTTACGCCCGTCCTCGTCGCCGACGGGGCGGTCGAGGGAGAAGGGGGTCTCGGCGTAGAAGTCCTTGACCTTGTCGAGCTTCTCCCGCGGGACGCCGGTCTCCTTCTCGAGCTCATCGATGGTGGGCTCGTGGCCGGTGCGGGCGATGATCGCCTGGGTGGCGCGCGCGACGCGGTTGTACGTGTCGAGCATGTGCACCGGGATGCGGACCGCGCGGCCCTTGTCGGCCAAGGCCCGGCTGATCGCGTGCCGGATCCACCACGACGCGTAGGTCGAGAAGCGGTAGCCGCGGTTGTGATCGAAGCGCTCGACCGCCTTCATCAGGCCGATGTTGCCCTCCTGGATGAGGTCGATGAGCGGCAGCCGGCCGCGGTTGTAGCGGCGGGCGATGGAGACCACGAGGCGGAGGTTGGCCTTCACGAAGCGGTTCTTGGCGTCGTGCTGGACCTGGAAGGTGCGCTCCACCCGCTCCAGGTAGGCGCGGTACTCGCGGGACATCGGGATCATCGGGCGGGCCGGGCGCGACTCGTCGGGATCGCTGACGTCGTCCTCGAAGTCGGGCTCGCGGACCAGATCGCGGGCGATCTGATCGGCCTTGCCCATCCAGATCCGGTCCGAGTCGGGCAGGCGGATGGCGCTGGCCAGCTCGCGCGAGAGCTCGCCGTACTGGCGCTGCTGCTCGGCGGTGAGCTTGCCCTTCTTGCCGGTGAGCCGGGCGAGGCGGAGCAGCTCGGCGATCTGGGGCGCCTTGACTTCCTCCTCGCCGGCCTTCTGCACGTACTCCTCGACGGTGAGGAGGATGTGCTCGGCCGCCGGCGCGAACGAGAGGAGCGCGACCCAGTGATCGAGCTCGCTGCGCTCGACGGTGCGGGCGGTGTCCAGCTCCTCCTCGGGACCCATCACGGGGTGGAGGGCCATGTCGCGGAAGTAGCGCGCCAGCATCGAGTCGC
>Ga0302276_10001991_pt1 | contig 18167 bp, 10 predicted proteins | sample III_Bog_N2_3_FD_198768 | JGI IMG/M metagenome (GOLD analysis project Ga0302276, IMG submission 198768) | Peat permafrost microbial communities from Stordalen Mire near Abisko, Sweden - III_Bog_N2_3 | ecosystem: Environmental > Terrestrial > Soil > Wetlands > Peat | place: Sweden: Abisko...
AACTTCACAAGTCCCGCGCCCCTACCCTCGCAGCGAGTGTGCGAAGCGAGACCGATGGGAGCCGGGGACCCGGGGATTTTCATGCTGCACGGCCCGTGCCGCCCCCCTTAGGCTTCAGGGCCGTGACCCTTGCCGCGCGCCCAAGCCCCGGGAACCCATGACCCCCCACCTTAACCGACCCCTTGTGCTGGCGGTCCTCGCCCTCGCCACCGGGCGCCTCCTTGGAGGCGAACCGGCCGGGACGCCCGTTCGCCCCAGGATCACCGGCCTCTCCCACGTCGCCCTCTGGGTGAAGGACCTCGCACGGTCGCGGGCGTTCTACACGGGCTACCTCGGATTCGCCGAGCCCTACTCCCTGGCAAACGCCGACGGCAGCGTGTCGATAGCATGGGTCAAGATAAACGACCGCCAGAGCGTGGAGCTTTTCCCGATCTCGGCCAGCACGCCCGCGGGCGGCGACAGCCTCTACCACATCGCGCTCGAGACCGATGACGCGAAGGCCATGCTCGAGTACCTGAGGGCCAGGGGTGTCCGCGCCCCCGGGGGCAAGGCGTTGCCCGCAGCCCCGCCGAGGGGCCGCATCGGCAACCTGAACTTCTTCACCGAGGATCCCGACCACCATATCGTGGAGTTCGTGCAGTATGAGCCCGACGGCTGGACGCTCGGGAACGCGGGGAAATTCACGCCAGGGACGCGCGTCTCCGGGCGCATGAGCCACGCGGGGATCACCGTCCGCAACCTTGGGAAGTCGCTCGCCTTCTACAGGGACATCCTGGGCCTCACGGAGACCTGGCGGGGCAGCAGCGACGGCGTCACCCTGAGCTGGGTGACCGAGAAGGTGCCCGAGGGGACCGACTACATTGAGCTCATGCTTGTCAAGCAGGAGCCCACGTCCGAGCAGCTCCACATCCTCCACCACCTTTGCCTTGAGGTCGGGAGCACCGGTGCCGTCTCGGGGCAGCTAAAGGACAGGAAGCTACCTGAGGGGTGCCGGCTCCCCGACCCGGCCCGGATCGGAAGGAACCACAAGCGCCAGATCAACTGCTACGATCCCGACGGCACCCGGGTTGAAATCATGGAGGCCGTGCCGGAGGGCGGCCCCGCGCCTTCCTCCCCCGCCCCGCCCCCTCCGGGATCGGACTGACTGCGCGCTACTTCGCCAGGTGCTCGTCCATCCACGCGAGGGTCCGCGCCCACATCTCCTTCGTGTAGACGTGGCCCTGCCCCGGGTAGACGATGCTCTGGAAGTCATCGGCCCTCCCGTAGAGGCCGTACACCGGGCGCACGGCGGCCTCGATCGCATGGATCCCGTCGACCGGCGACCCGCCGTCCCGGTCGCCGGTCTGGAACAGGACCGGGCGGGGCGCGATGAGCGCAATCACGGCCTCGCTGTCGAAATGGTTGAGCATCCCGGGGACAAAATAGCCGATGTCGTGCTCGTGGACCGAACCGTGGAGGATCAGGTTCTGGTAGCGCGTCATGCACGCGATCGCGACCCCCGTCTTCAGGCGCTCGTCGAGCGCCATGAGCCACCACGTGCGTGTCGAGCCCATGCTCATCCCTGTCACACCGATCCTTGCCGGATCGACCTCGGGCCGCGACGCGAGGTAGTCGAGGGCCATCAGGTCGTCCCGGATCATCATCCCCCAGAACGTCCTTCCAACCCACAGGTTGAACTTGGACGCGGTCTCCTCCGCCGTCATGTCCCGCTCGCCCGGCCCGTCCGGACCGGTTCCGTTGCGCTCCCCAAAGCCGCTGGCGTCGACTCCGACGACGACGTAGCCCCGCCTCGCGAAGGCGGGACCCGGCGGCTCGGGCGTGTGCTTGTCCTGGAAGAGCTCCTCCTTGCCGAGGTCGTACTCGCCCGCGTGCCAGTGGCAGTAGAGGATGGCCGGCGAGCGGGAGCGGGCGCCCTTCGGCAGAAGAAGGTAGCCGGGCACCGTCGCCCCGGCGAGGTTGTCGAATTGGAATCGCTCAAGGACGTAGTCGCCGCGGTCCTCTCGGGAAAGGGTCCTGACGGCGGGCACGGCGGGGCGCGGGGGAAGCCGCCCGAGGAGCTCCAGGAGCACGGCCCGCACTCCCTGGCGGTCGGACTCCCACTGCGCCCTCGTGGGCGGGGCCGCGAAGGCGGGGGCGATCTCGGCCCCGGCGAGCCAGCGGGCGGCGGCCGGGTCAGCGTCGGCCATGACCGGGGCCGCCCACGCCAGGGCGAGGCAGAGTGAAGCGGGGATTTTCATGGGCGCCGGACGGCACGGTTTCCGGCGCCAACCTACACGCGGCGCCTTCCCAGAGGAAGGATTCTTTCTCCAGGGCCCGGGGATTTCCGGGTTCGACGCGATGGCTTCGGGCCCACACCATCGCCCCATGAGCACCCCCGCCGAGCAGCTTGTGGACGAGATTGAACGGCTCCTTCCCTCGTTCCTTGAGGACCCGGTCGACGGCCCCCAGTCAAAAGGCAACGCAGCCGTGCTGGTGATCGACCCGGAGGGGAGAACGGTCGGCCGGATCTTCGGCAAGGACCCGGACCGCGGACGCTGGTGCTTTGGGATCGCAAGCCGCAAGGTGATCCAGGTCTGGCGCACGGGCTATGCCACCGGAGAGTTCGAGCGCCTGGTCTACGCCGGCAAGCTGGACGAGGGACCGACGGGGGTTAACCGCCCGGACTTCATCGGCTGGCAGGGCGGCGTTCCGCTCGAGGATGCAAAGGGCGCACTCTATGCCGCCGCGTTCTCCGGGTTCCGGGGGATCAAGGACATCGAGATCATAGAAAAGGCCTCCGCGGCCGTCCCGGGGCTCCGCGTGCGGACCCACTCTCTATAAGTGAGGGTCAGCCGACCGCGCGGCACAGGCGGTCGAACGCGATGAACGCGCGGTCCAGGTGGCGCTGCGTGTCCCTCGGGTCGATCCCGGCCTTGCGCCAGGTCTCCTCGCTATCGGTCCAGATGGCGGCCTCGCACGGGAGCCCGTAGCCCAGCTTGTCCGCCATGCGCGCGGCGATGTGGAGGAGATGGATGTACGGCAGATGCTTTCCCGCGGGGTTCCGGTGATCGCGGATCGCCCTGGGGATCTCCCCGGGGAAGTGCCAGGCCTCAAGGATGAGCGACGTGGCCTGGGGGCTCGTGAGCCCGAATGCATCGGATTCCCATGTGCCCAAATCGGTGTTCACCGCCGGGTCCACCTTCTCATCGCTGCCCGCCTCGGCTAACATCAGGTCGAAGGCCAGCATCCCCAAGGGGCGCAGGAGCCCGATCGCATACGCTGTCGGGGCATCCTCGTCGGCGGCTGTGGCAAATTCCTCCATGAGGAGCGCCACCAGGATCGAGTTCAACCGAAGCTGCTTCTTGGTAAGCCCATAGGCTGGAAGCATATCCGGACCGATCTGGTCGATCGCCATGACGCCAACGATCCGATGTATCTCCTGGAGCCCGACCAAGTGGCTCGCCGCCTCGATGGAGGCCAAGGGCTCGCTCGGGGAAAAGGCCGCGCTGTTGGCGATCCGGATGATCCGGGCCGCTAGCGTGGCGTCGCGTTTCAGGAGGACGGCGGCATCGGCCATCCCCATGCGGTGGTCGCGGATGAGCCGCGTGAGCTGGGAGAATATGCGCGGCGTGCCCACGAACCCCTGGGCAAGCCTCAAGAGGTCGTCCTTGGCGTAGGCGACGGTGCTCATCACTCTTGTTTCGGACGAATCGGTCGCCCCTTGAGCTGATTCTGGCCCGTTTGGCTGGAGGCACCCCCGTTGGCTACCCCTGCAATTTGACGGTCAAGTAACCAACGCATCGATCCCGCCCTGGAGGCCAGCATCGTGGGACCCCGGTATGCCCCACCCCACAGCGACCCCTAGCTATGGCCATTGAGGGAAAAATCGTCGTTCCAGTTCCCTTGGCGGTCAGTGAGGCCATGGCGGCAAATGACGAACACCGCGAGACCCGGCCCACTGACAAGATCGCCTTTGGTGAAAAGGTCGCCCTCGGGTCCGGCTACCTGGCCATCTTCTACGGGAATTCGGGGGTCAAGAGCCTTGCCATCCCGGTCTATCAGATGGTGCTCGGTGTCAACCCGGCGGTGCTGGGCCTCGTCCTCGCAATCCCGCGCTTCTGGGACGCCTTGACCGATCCCGTGGTCGGCATCATCTCCGACAACTTCCATACGCGCTTCGGCCGGAGGAAGCCGCTTATAATCGTGGGCGCGCTCCTCCAGGCGACCGCCTTCGGCCTGATATGGATGGTCCCGAAGGGAATGAGCCACGCCTCCACCATCGCCTACCTGGTCGGCACGCTGCTCCTCTTCTACACCTGCTTCTCGATCTTCTCGGTGCCGCTCATGAGCCTCACCTATGAGATGACGCCCGACTACCAGGAGCGCACGCGGGTGTCCGCATTTGGGGGGTTCTTCCAGAAGATCGGCGAGCTGACCTACAGCTGGACCTTCTGGGCGGCCAACCTGGCGATCTTCGGCACGATGCTCTCGGGGGTCCGCATCATTGGCTGGTCGATTGGCATCGTCGTGATGGGCATCGTGGGGATGATGCCGGGGATCTTTGTCCGGGAGCGCTACTACAAGAAGGCCGCGGTGCAGGAAAGGGTCCGGCTCATGCCCGCTTTCAAGGCAGCCTTCAGCAACCGAGCCTTCACCGTGCTCCTGGGCCTGACGGTCTGCCAGGTGCTCGCAGGCATGCTCGCAAGCAACATCGACTACTATCTTCTTGTCTATAACATATGCGGCGGTGACATCGTGGAGGGGACGAAGTGGAAGGGTATCCTTTCATCCGCCTACGCCGTGTTTGGCATGGCGATGATCTATCCGGTGAACTGGATGGCCAACCGCTACGGCAAGCGGACCACGCTGAGCGTGATCTTCGGGCTGGTGCTCGTGGGATCCGTCGCCAAGTGGATCGTCTTCACGCCGGGAAACCCGTGGAAGATACTGTTCGACCCGCTCCTCTGCAGCCCCGTGTGGACGGCGCTTGCCGTCCTCACACCCTCGATGCTCGCGGACGTCTGCGACGACGACGAGTTGCAGCACGGCCTGCGGCGCGAGGGAATGCTCGGCTCCCTCTTTTCCTGGATCCAGAAGACCGGATACGCGCTGGCCTTCTTTGGCTCGGGACTGGTGCTAAACCTCATAGGATTCGACGCCTCGCACGGCGGGATGCAGTCGGCCTCCACGATCCTCGGGATGAGGCTCACCCTTGCGGGGTCGACCGCCCTGTGGTCGGTGATCGCGATCTGGCTGCTGGCCTACTATCCGCTCACCAAGGCGCGGGCCTACGACACCCGCGACAAGCTCGAGGCGCACCGCGGAACCCTGTGAGCCTAGCGCGCGCTGTCGCGGGCCACCCGCGCCTCATATCGTGAGATGATCTCGGCGCCCGTCACCGCGGCCACGGCCGGGGCCGCCCCGAAGTCCGGAAGCGCGGACTCTGCCATGAAAATCCTCTTCCTGTCCCCGAGGACGGAGTCTTTTCGAAGCGGCAGCACCGCTATTTGGAGCCGGCCTCCAGCAATCTCCGCCGCGTAGCGGCGGAGTCCGAGGTCGAGGGCGTCCCCATTGTAAAAGTCGTCCACGAGCAGCCGTCCGTTGAGGAGGATCCTGGCAACATCGCCCACATAGTGGATGCGCAGGATCGGATCGGTTCCCATGTCGATTCCCCGGGGGAGCTTCACGTCCCAGACGGCGGCCTTCGTGAAATCCGCGTCCGAAGGCTCGGTGGCGACCGGCTCCGCGATTTTCCCGAGCGGGATGTCCCGCGGCGTTCCCGCGTCCTGGACCTTCGAGAGCGAGGGCTCGAGCGACACCGCGACCGGCAGGGCCGGGCTGTAACGGGTGAACACACCGTCGGAACTGCCGCCGGCCAGCGCATCCGGGGCCGGGTAGATGCCCACCGTCAGGCTCGACCTGTCGCTGGAGGAGAGCCGCACAGTGTCGCCGTCCAGGACCATCCCCGCACGGGTCAGGAGGACACGGTCTCGGCCCAGGTACGCTCCCTTCCAGAGCGAGAGGGAGTCCGAGTCGTCAAGAAGGACCACCCGGACCGAGCCCCCGTCGGCACCGGCAACCGTGAACGCAGCACCTCGTCCGGGTGACACGGACCGTGCCACGGACTCGCCGGCAACGGCGAATTGCGTCGGCACCCCCCGTGTTTCCGAGAAAAAGACCGTGCGCATGCCAGCGTCCTCGACCCCGCAGACCGGCTCCGCCGTGGCGTAGGCGAGCGTGACGCCGTGGCCGAGATCCATGTTGAACGGCCAGAAGAAGACGCTGTCGGCCGGGATGTCGACCGGCACCGCCGGGACCGTGACCCGCCCGGTGGGTAGGTTGAGGGCGAACTGGACGCCGCGCTTGGCCGGCATCTCGAGCGAGCGCTCATAGTTGTTCACGAAGACGTAGCCGGCGTTGCCGTCGGATCTCACGGCCCAGCGCAGCGTCGCCGTGTCGCCCTTTGTCCCCGGGCGCGTGTCCGGGATCGAGGGCCCCATGCGCGCCAAACCCGCGCCGTAGTCCGCAAGGAAGAGGTGGAGGCGGCGGAGCAGGTGGTACTGCGGCCGAAGCTGCCCGAACTCTCCAAGCGGTGCCTGGAAGTCGTAGTTCTTCACGGGCATGTCGTTGTAGTTGGTGGTCGCCGTCGCCTGGTTCTCCATGAGGGTCGAGAGCTTGCCCTCGGGATTGGTTCCGCCGTGGTACATGTAGTAGCCGGGCAGCGTGCTCCCCGAGCCCAGCTTCACGAGCGTCGTCGACAGGACGTCCTCCGGGTTTATCAGGATCCGCCGGTGGTAGCTGCTCATCATGCCGCCCCCGATCTCGCAGGTGAGGTACGGATACCGCGGCACGTCCGGGGCCTCCTGGACCACGCGGCCCCTCATCTGCTCCTGGGTGATGTCCCCCTCGATGCGCAGCAGGGAAAAGCGGAAGGCGTTCCAGAAGATCCCCGGCATCGACGTGAGCTGGCGGCTCCAGAATCCCTCGGCGTAGGCGCCATAAAGGGGGACGATCTCCCCGAACGGCATGGGTGTCGTGGTCTGCGTCCACCCGGTCCTCGTGTAGAGCGGCACGTCAAGCCCCTCCACGCGCGCTATCCCCTTTAGAGCCATCATGTACTCGGCCGGGCCCTCGAACTCGTTGTCGAGCTGGATCCCGATCACCGGGCCGCCCTCCTTCCAGAGTTCACCCCTGAGCTGGCCGGCAATCTCCCTGTAGAGAAGGCGCACCTTTCCAAGGAAGCGCTCGTCCGTGGTCCTGAGCCTCCATCCCTTGTTGACCAGCCAGTCGGGAAAGCCGCCGTTCCTGACCTCGCCGTGGCACCAGGGACCGCACCTGACGACCACCTTTAGACCCATGCCGCCGGCAAGGCGGACAAACTCGCGCAAGTCGTGGTCGCCGGTCCAGTCCCACTGCCCCTCGATCTCCTCGTGGTGATTCCAGAAGACGTAGGTGGAGACGACCGTGACGCCCCCCGCCTTCATCTTGAGAAGCTCGTCGCGCCATTCGGTCGCCGGGTAGCGCGTGTAATGGAACTCCCCCATGACCGGCGTCAGCGGCCTGCCGTCCAAGATAAGGCTTTCATTGTCGATCGTAAGCAAAGAGCCGCCCGGGGCGAGGTCCCCCCCCATGTGGAACTGCTCGGCGCTCGGGGCCGGCTGCGTGCGCACGGTGACCGTGAGCGGGCCGGCGCTCGCAACAGTCACGAACGCAATCAAACAGTTTAGCCCGGCGAGGACGTTTGCTTTGTGGTTTATCATTTTAGAAGGGCCCGTCGAAAAGGGCTTAATGTGCCCAGTTACACCCACCCGTCCTGGCCTCAGGTCCGGATGCCGCGTCGGTCAGCAGCCGGGACTCATTGGACGGAATTGCGCTCGACCAGCCGGACAGGAAGGACGACGCGGCGCTCCGGGATGCGCTGTCCCGTCGAGAGCATGTCGAGCATCGTGGCGGCCTGCTCGGCCATGTCCCTGAGCGGCTCCTCGATGGTCGTAAGCGGCGGATTGAGGAGCGACGACACGCGCTCGTTCTCGCCCCCTATGAGCGAGATATCCTGCGGCACCTTGAGGCCCATCACGTACGAAAGGATATGGAGACACTCGAGCGCCTCAAAGCTTGAACCCGGGGCGTAGATTGCGTCCGCCCCCGCGCGGACCGCGCGGGTGACGACCGACATGAGGTTGCTCTCGGGCCCGAAAAGGGAGCAGCGCTGCTCGTCGGCCGCAAGGTTAGCTTCCGAGAGCGCCTTCTTGAATCCCTTCAGGCGCTCGCCGAAGGCCACATAGTCGCCGCCGACGAAGGCGAGCTTGCGCTTGCCCCGGTCTATGAAGTGCCGGGCGGCCATGTAGCCCGCCGCGTAGTGGTCGGAGCACACGACATACTCGTCCTTGACTAAGAGGAACTTGTCGATGTGCACGACCGGCACCCGCTTCTCGAGCTCGCTCACCAGCTCGCGCAGCTCCTTCGCCTCGGTCACGACGACGATCCCGTCGATGAACTTGGTCGGAAGCTCCACAAGCGGGTTCACGGGAAGGAGGACGCCGATGTTGCGCCGCGAGAAGGCGAACGAGAGATGGGCGGTGAGCGTGCCCGCATAGCCGCCAAAGCGGTCGGGGTACGTCGGCTCGGAGAGGATCGCCACCTCCCTGTTGCGCACCGACGCCTGCGGCTTGAGGTTCAACTCGGCCGCCGCGCGAAGGACCGCCTCGCGCGTCTCCGTCTTCACGCGGTCACGGTTGTTGAGGACCCTGCTGACCGTCCCTGGCGAAACATTCGCAAGCCGGGCCAGGTCGTAGATCGTCGCCCTTTTTGCGGCCTTCAACCCCTGGGGCTGGGCGGCTTCCTCGCCCGATTGGAGATTTGGATCAGCTTTTGAATTCGAGGAGTCTTTTGCTTTTGGCACAGGAATTATTGAGGGTCCGCGTTACTATTTTTGAAATCCAGAAACTGTTCATATTCACTCATTATGCTCCCAAAGTGTCACTCTAGAAACATGGTTGTAGGGCGGGTAAAATGCGAAGGAACCCGTGACCAATTCGATCCGGCCGTCGTTGAACATGTCGGCGGCCTTGACGACCACCAGGTGGGTCGGCGCCCGCGCGAGGATCCGGGGCGTAAAGTGCTCATGCCCATCATTTTCAAACGCCATGAGTGAGACGGCATCCTTGTCGTTCCAGTCGTTGAAGCAGCTCGTCGCCACGATGTCCATGTGCCCGCTTCCCCGGAGGTCCACGGCGATGGGGCTAAAGGCTCCGGAAAAGTCGCCCACCTTGTGGTATGTGAACTTTCCGCCGCCCATGTTCTCGAGCCAATGGACGCCGTGCCATGGCCGCGGGCCAGGGGTCGCGTAGCTGAAACCGTCGCCGTTGGTGAAGATGACATCGGGCCGCCCGTCCTGGTTCACGTCCGCTATAGTGAGGCCGCTGCTGCCGTAGTCCTGGTTGGTCGATCCATGGATCACCTGGTCCCTGAAGTTGCCCTGTCCGTCTCCCGTGAACATGTGCACCTCCTCCACCTTCTTTGATACAAGCGCAACGATGTCCATGTTTCCGTCGCCGTGCATGTCGGCAACCGGCGCATGGATCGTGCCCGGCAGATCCAGCAGCTGGTGGCTCTTGTAGGTCCCGTTGCCCATGTTCTCCATCCAGCGAATCTCCCCCTCAAGGTAGCCGAACTGCCCGACCACGAGATCCGGGAGGACCGAATGCTTGGTGAGCCGAGCCGCCTGCACGTACGTGACCCTCGCGACCTTGTCGAGCAGCACGTGGTTTGTGAAGTGGTTCTTCCCGTCGTTCTCGAGGATCACGACCGAGCCGATCTTGTCGTTGTCCGGGAAGATGATCCCCATGGAGGCCACAAGGACGTCCAGGTGGCCCGTCCCGCGCAGGTCCGCCGCCTCGAGGTGCGCGGGGCCCTGGATCGGCCCTCCGATGTCCTGCTCCTCGAACTTCCCCGGGCTCACCTGCCTTATCCAGGTCACCTTGTTGAGGCGCCCGTCGGCCACGAGCACGTCCTTTAGGCCGTCCTGGTCGAGGTCGCAGATCAGGAGATCGGTGATCCAGGGAAGCCCTTCGAGGGGCCTGCCGATGGGGTGTGGCCTGAAATAGTCCTCGTCCAGCGGCTGGGTCTGCCGCACGCGCCTGACCTGGCCCGCCGGGCCCGCGGTCGCGGAGGGCCCGCCCTTGTGCGCGGTCCTGCTGTACGTTAGCCATGCGCCGACGGCCACAAGCGCCACGGCACCCACGATCACGCTTTTCCTTTTCATCGGAAGGTGTCGGCAGTGATGTTGCCGCTTAGGCGTTCGCCGATCGCGTTCCTGAGTTCCGTGCTCCCGTCAGGAGCGAGGCTGAGCGCCCTCTGCCAGTTGCGGCGCGCCTGCTCGGAGTAACCCTCCTGGTAGAGCACGTCCCCCAGGCTCAGGTAGATCGTTGGGTTTCGCGGCTGCAGGGAGGTCATGGTTTCGAGCGCGTCGGCGGCGCTGCGGAACTCCTTGTGCTGGGCGCATGCGACGGCCTTGGACGCGTAGGCCGTGGCGTCATCAGGCGCCAGCTTTATCGCCTTGTCATAGAACTTGCCCACGGCGTCGGCGATGTGCCCCCGATCGCTTTCGGCGTTTCCTGCCAGCAGGTACGCGGTGTAAAGCATGGCCGTAAGCGATTTGTATCGGGGCGACTGAGCGTTCTCAAGGGCAACGGCTTGCTCCAGCGGCACGATCGCGGAACCGGGCTCCGAATTGCCGAGGAAATACTGGCCCAGGAGGGCCCTGGAGGCCACGTCGGCGGGGTTCATCTCGACCAGCCTCTCAAGGCACACCGCCGCCGCATCGCGCTCACCTGCAGACCAGAGGATCTTCGCCATGTTCAGGTTGGCCGAGTTCAGGTACGGCTCCTTCTCAAGCACCTTGGCGAGAAGCATGCGGGCGGTCCGGGTGTCGTCCCTGAGGACCGCCACCGTGGCATAGGCCTCGAGGATGGGGATCGAGTCGGGCTTCTTCGCATAGAACTCCGCCATGAGCCGCTCGGCGTCATCAATCCTCTTCAGGGCCACGAGGGACTTGACAATGTAGGGGCAGATCTTCTCGGGGTCCGCCCCCTTCGCCAGCGCCTTTTCGTACTCGGCGACCGCTTCTTCCTCGTGGTGGTTGCTCGACTGCTCCCAGCCCCGCAGCAGCTCGGGGACCGGGCTCTTTGGGTCCAGCTCCTCTATCCGGTCAATGAAGGGAAGGGCCCGCGTGATCTGGCCCATCGCGAAATATTCCTCGAACTTGAGCCCGAGGAGCACCGTGTCGTAGCAGTCGCCCATCAGGGAATCCATCCACGGATCCACGGGCTCGGGCTCCGGCTTCTGCCGGCTCCATTGCCTGAGCGCCGAAGCCCGCTTGTCATCTCCCCTCCTGTCGAAGACCTGGGCAAGCAGGCCCGCCGCCGAGGTCATATCGGGATGGCTCGCGATGAGCGCCTCAAGCCGGGCGATCGCGAGGTCGTCCTTGCCCTGCATGAGATCTATCCTCGCCAGGGTGAACGTTGCCTGGGGCTGCCCGGGATCGGTCGAGAGGATGGCCGCGTACTCCTTCTGGGCGTCGTCGGTCTGGCCGCTCTTTAGGAGCATGGCCCCAAGGGTCAGCCTCGCGGGAAGATAACCGGGCTCGGCTTCGATGGCCGAGCGAAGCTCCTTCGCCGCGCCGCTTAGGTCCCCGCGCATCTGCGCGAGCTCGGACAGGTAGTAGTGGTCGTGCGCATTAAGCGGCGCGCGCTTGGAGACCACTCCGTAGGTCGCAAGCGCCTCGTCATCCAGCCGGTTTGCCTGGAAGAGATGCGCGAGGGACCTCAGATCCTCGGCATCATAGTCGCCCCTGCGGACCTTGTCCCGTGCGGCCTCAAGGGCCTCGTTGAACGCCGCGGGGCGCCCCCCATAGCTCGAAAGGCCCGGGAGTCTCGGCGCGGCCGCCTTCCGCACAAGCACAAGACCTGCCGCGGCCGCCAGGATGCACCCGGCAACGACGAGACCCCACCGGACGTTTCGATGTCCCATGGCAGTCGGGCTCCTCTATCCCTGGTTAATCATGCGCTTCTAGGACAAGTATTGGACCGCGGGGAATCCCGCAAGCGCCGGCACTGGCATCTAGACCCTTAGGGCGCGAGCCCACGGATTGCCGACCCGTGCCAAGACAAGGCCCCCCCGGGGATCGATTCCCGGGAGGGCCTGTGAGCAACCCCGCGCGGCGTTTACCACGCGCCGTGTCGCTGCCCCTAGAATTTCAGGTCCGTGGTGAAGTAGAACGTTCGCCCGGGCGCTATCGTGAAGAGCTGGTGCGTCCCGTCGGAATTCGCCCCTACTGCCATATAACCGCCGCTGGTCTCGAGGTTGTCGGCCTCAAGGCGGAAGGACAGGATGTACCTATCCTTGTAGACCTTTCGCGAATAACTCAGCCACGCCTCCACAGAAGTCTGACCGGGAACCGTGTAGGGATGTGCGAGATCAAGGCCGGTCACCGTGTTGACGCCGTTTTCCAGCGTGTAGATGGCCGGGTTGCCGATGATCGTCTTGTCGAAGTACCGTATGCCCGTGCCCAAGCCGAAGCCTTTCGCGATCCCCTTGTCGAATGTGTAGTTGGTGACAAGAGTCGCCTTCCACTTGTGCAGCTGCTGGGAGGGCGTGCCGGATGCCGACTGGTAGGCGACAAACGGCCCGAGGACGTCGTTCTCAAAGACCTGCTGGCCCGTCTCCGGGCATCCGCACCAGTCCTGCTTGGTGGTCGTGGGTCCGTTCCAGAGGCCGTTTGCCTGCCAGTAGGCCACGCGCTGGTTGATGAAGGTCGTGAGCGAGGGGGCGATGTTTGACTCCTCGGCCTGCTCGCGCGTCACCGTGCCGAACACGCGCCAGTTCTTGGTTACGTTGTACGTGAGCTCAAACTCCATGCCCTTCGACTGCTGGCTCGAGGTGTAGGCGTTCGCGAGCTGCGCATCGCCCGTCGTGATCCCCGGGGCCAAACCCGAGGAATAGCTGGTGAAGCCCACCTGGCGGGCCAGGTCGGCGTAGGCGCCCATCCCGTTCGCGTTGTTGTTCACGAGGGTGATGAACGGAATGCTCCACTGGACCAGCGGGAAGTTGACCGTCGCATCCGCGGCGTTTGCAGCGATGCTCGTGAACCAGTCGATCTTCGCGTTGAGCCGGCCGCCAAAGAGGTCCGCGGAAATGCTGTAGTCCTTGGTGGTGCCGGTCGGGTCCGGGGTCGGATTGCCCGCGAGGTCGATCGCTCCCGCGTTCGGGATGAAGTTCTGGGACTGGTTGTAACCCACGCTCAGCCACTTCAGGTTCACGGATCCGATCTGCGGGCCGTGAAGGACCACGCCGTAGGTCTTGGTCTGCGCCTGCACCGTGGTGAGTGGCCCGTTCGAGAACTGATTGGCGGCGATGGGGAGGACGAGACCCGACGTGTTGTCGGTCGTGCTCCCTAGGAAGCCGGCCTTGTCCACGTCGCGCCGAAGTCCGAATGTGCCGACCGCCATGTTGTCCAGGAGGTAGGCCTGAAGCACGAATGCCGAGGTCGTGAGCTTCGTTATGCTCCTCTCCTCCTCCTTCAGCGCGGCCGTCGTCGTGTAGTTGTCGGTAGTCGTCCCGTTGGTGCCCAGGAAGGGGAAGTTGTCGTAGAGGGACGGCACCTGGGCAACCGTAGTCTGGAAGAAGTTGTTCGCTATGCTGCCACCCGTGTAGCTGATGACGCCGGGGCCGCCGCCAACGCCCGTCCCCGTGCCGGTCTGCTGGGCGTTGTAGTCGATGAAGTCGCTCGTGGTCTTGCGGTCCTCCACGAAGCCGGTGAACACGAATCGGCCGAACCATTTGTTGAATTTCGTCAGGTCGAGGTCGTACGTGGCCGTGGCGCGGACAACGTCATTCCTCGAGTAGGTGGCGTTCTGGTTGTCGAGGCCCGAGAAATACATGTAGGTCTGCCCGTAATGCGGGTTCGGCGCCCCATCCGGAAGCTCTTGGTTCACGTCGACCAAATCGGCGACAAAGTCCGGGCGGCCGAGGTTAAGCTCGGTGTAGTTCGCTATCTCATGCATCAGCGCCGCGTTGATGCTTAGTCCCGGGAGAATCTCCTGGTCGACCGACACCTGGAAATTGGTGAGCGTGTTGTCCTGGTGCGTTCCGTTCGTGTTCAGGTCATGCCAGTTGCCATACTCGTTGTTAGACATGCGCAGCGGCGCCCAGAGTCCCACGTTCGAGAGGTTCTGCTGGTAGAAGGAGTACTGAGTCGAGTTGTTGTAAACCGCGTAGAGGCTCCCATTCGAATTGTAATAGGCGTTTGGGCCGCCGTTGGGGCCGCCCGTGTATAAGACGGCGGATGAGTTGGCGATTGGGATCTGGCTTGTGCCCGGCGTTGCGGCCGAGGGCGAGCCAAGCTGGACCCACTGGGTAATGTCGTCCTCTGGCGTGAACGTGGCGGGAAGGTGTTCCTTTACGTTCACAGTCTCGTACGAAGCCCGGATGGTGGTCTTCTTGAAAGGCTTCCATGTGGCCGCCAGGTAAAGACGCTTGTCATGGTCGTAAGCCGGCTGAGCCTCGAAGCCCGCATCCTTGTCGAGGGCGTCGATGCGCAGCGCAAAAACTCCCGGAACGACCACGATGTTCGCGTTAACCTTCGCGCGCTTGTCGCCGTAGCTTCCGAAGCGATACGACAGGTCGTAGGAATTCCGCTCCAGGCCTGCGAGCTGGGGGGAGTAGTTGATGATGCCCGCGGGCGAGCCGAGGCCGGCCAGGATCGAGTCCGCACCGCGGACGATCGTGACGGAGTCGAGGTTATAGGTGTCAAAGCCGACGGACTGCGAGCTGTAGCCCGTGATGACATCCGAGAGCGAGTAGAAATAGTTCTGCGTGAAATCGAACGGCGCAAGGCCCCGGCCGCGCGTGGCGCCCGCAGGGTCCTGGGCGGCGTTGTCACTTGTGCGGCCCAGCTGCGGCGTGTTCGAGGAAAAGTCCTTGGTGCCTTCCGTGCCGACCTCGTACGTCAGGATGTCGCTCACGTCGACCGCGCCGATGTCGTCCAGGAAGTCGCGGGTCACGACTGTGATTGGCCCGGCAACGTCTTTGAGGTCCGTGTTGATGCGGCTCCCGGCGAGCGTGTTTCGCGCGCGGTACCCCGTGTCCTCGGTTGATTCGACCTCAAAGGGCGAAAGCACCACCGGCTGTTCCTGCGTGGAACTCGGGGCTGCCCCGGGTGCAACCGCAGCGGCGGTTGTAGAAGTGGATGAGTCGGGCGTTGAGCTGGAATTGGCGACTTGGGCCGATCCGGTATTCAGCAGCATTGTTAGCGCAGCTACTGCGGTGCAGTAGGAGGCCTTCTTCGGGATGTGGGTAGCTTGCATGTCTGGTGTTCTATTGCGGGAAGTTCCTGGCTAAACCGGGTAGGTCCGGTGAACCGACTTAGGGGCGAAGCACTAAAAAACAGGGGCGAAACTCGGACTGGGGCGGGTAAAACGATGTGGTTATCGAGTAGATGCGTTATCTATGTCAACAGTTTTTCTTCTTGTGAAACACTTTTCTATTTAGACATTTTGTGCCAACAATTCCGTTGCTCTTAAGAGCCTTTAGGCCGTCAAAACGAGCCGGACAGATCCTGGGGGCACTGGATGAATGGTGACGTTGCCCGAGGGCCAACGCACGCGAACCTGGAGCGGAGGGTTCGACTCCACGTACCCAAAGAAACAGGAAGGGGCCGACTGGGAATAGTGGCCCGAGCCGGCATGGATTTCACTCACCTGTGTTGTCCCATCACGTTTTATAACAAACACTTGAGATCCGATTGCAGATGGATTTCCGGCCTGCCCGCGAAGGCAGACGCCCAGCGAATGGCGCCCGGAGACGCCCCCGTTGCGAAAGGCCACGGTCGTGTCGTTATTCCTCGTGACGAGGAAGTCGGGCCATCCGTCGTGGTCGAGATCGATGACGGCGAGGGCCTTGGCGTCGCCCGGGACGATCAGCCCACTTTCCGAGGCCGGGACGGGAGATAGGCGCCCGCTGCCGTCGCCGCGGAGCATCTGGCTTAAGCCTCCGTCGAATCGACCCACGGATGGGATCGGGGAATACGAATTCTGCACAGCGTAGATGTCAGCGTGCCCGTCGCCGTCAAAGTCGCCCGCAACAAGGCCCTGGATCGGCGAGATCTGCGCGAGGTGCGGGAGGGCTTCGAACCGATGGGTCCCGTCAGGTTGGCTCAGGAACACGCCGCTTCGGAACTCGGCCGCGGCAAATCGCCGGGCCGCCGCCAGCTTCTCCTCGCCGAGAATCTCACCAAGCGTCGCCCTCGCGTAGTAGTCATTTCGCGGAAATTTCTTGAGCACTGAGGGGATCGAGGCGCCGAGGTCCTTGCGGGTGCGCCAGGGGTAGAGCTTGTCGCCTTCGTAGTAGGCCTCGACGAGCTGTGTCGTGCCGTCGCCGTTAAAGTCCCCGGAAAACAGCAGCGCAGGGCGTTCGGCCGAGGCGTGGTATTGGGTGTTGAGCCCCACGTTGCCCACCACGTAGTCCATCCGCCCGTCGCCGTTAAAGTCGGCGGCCGCGATCGCGCTCCACCATCCGGAGCCCGCCGAGGCGAAACCAGCCCTCTCGGTCCAGTCCTCAAAAGCCGTCCCCTCCTTGTTGTGGAAATATCGTACCTGGCCCCACTCGAGCGTCACCAGGAGGTCGACCCAACCGTCCCCGTCGACGTCGGTCCAGAGAGCCGCGGTCACCATGCCCACCTCCCTAAGGCCGGGCGCGACTGCATCCGTCACGTCCTCAAACCTGCCTCCCCTGTTGGCCAGGAGCGCGCTCCTCGGGGCGAGCGGATACTGGCCCGGCAGAACGCGGCCGCCGATGAACAGGTCGAGCCGCCCATCCCGGTCAAAGTCAGCCGCAACAGCCGCTCCCGCGCTGATGGGAATCGGCGGAAGCGCGTCGGGCGCCGCGGGCCGAAGGTTGCCCTTCCCATCGTTCAGGAAAAGCCGGGGCTGATAATCGGCTGCGCCGGCTGGCTGGCTCGTGCCGGCCTTGGTCACCAGCACGTCGTTGACCCCGTCACCGTCCGCATCGAACACGAGAACGGGACCGTCGTTCAGCCGGCTCTCGGAGACGAGCGCCGGGCAATCGAGGCTTTCAAAGTGCGCGGCGGCGTCCGCGACAAGGGCGCGCGTAGGGTCCGCTGGTGTCCCTCCAATGACAACGTCGTCCCTGTCGTCGCCGTTCAGGTCGCCTACTGCAAGTCCCGGCCCCCTTCGGTTCTGGCGCATCGGCAGGAGCCTCTGCTGAACCAACTCGTCGACCGGTGTTTCGCGGGAGAGCGCCGCGAAGTTGGCGATGCGGGACACGTCCGCAAACAGGCCGGGCGCCCCAAGGGCCTGGGTCGAGAGTGACACGGGCTCGGAGGTCTCCGTTATCGTGAATTTCCGATCGACCAGGAGGTTGGCGAAGACCTGCGTGTGGCCGCTGGGCCACGACACGGTGAGGCGCCCTATCCTGTCATCCTCGCCAAGGCCGAAATGCAGCATCGGCTCGGAGCTCGACAGAACGCCGCGAGCGAGCACCAGGGTGCGGACCTGCACGCCGGAGTTCGTCTCTATGCGGACGGTCGCACCCACGCCGAAGCGGTTCGATCGCACGCCCAGCAGCGCCACCGTGATCCTATGCCCGGAGTCGGAACCGTTTCTCAGCAGCGTCACGCCCTTGCGGAAGTTCGAATAGACGATGTCGAGGTTACCGTTGCCCGAAAAGTCGCCGAGCGCCGTTCCAAAGCTCACGCCCCTTTGGTTAAGGCCCCAGGCCACGCTCACGTCCTCGAACCGAAGGTCCCCCAGGTTCCTGTAGGCAACGTGCTGCTCGACCAGCACGGGGCTTGCGCGCTCCAGGCGCACCTTCTCCGCGGGACTCTCCGCCATCGCCAGGCGCATCACCAAGTCCGCGTTGTGCACCTCCCGGTGCATGCCATTCGTCACAAAGAGATCCAGGCGTCCGTCGTTGTCCAAATCCTCGAGGCGAACCGACCACGTCCAGTCCGTCGCGCCCAGCCCCGAGAGAAGCGCGCACTCCATGCAGCGGCCTACGCCCGTGTTGATGTAAAGCGCATTTCGGTTGTACTGCGGCGCCGCGGCCGATCGCTCCGGGGGGTCGAGGTTGAAGCTGCGCGCCACCGCCATCGTGCGCTGGTCCTTCTGGTG
>Ga0302276_10002034_pt1 | contig 17991 bp, 13 predicted proteins | sample III_Bog_N2_3_FD_198768 | JGI IMG/M metagenome (GOLD analysis project Ga0302276, IMG submission 198768) | Peat permafrost microbial communities from Stordalen Mire near Abisko, Sweden - III_Bog_N2_3 | ecosystem: Environmental > Terrestrial > Soil > Wetlands > Peat | place: Sweden: Abisko...
GCGTGGAGGTTCTCGAGTCGCTGGCTGGAGAAGCCGACAGACTCGGGCTTGACGACGTTGAGGTCGAGGGCGTGATGCGCGGCGGCCACTGGGGCGGCAGGCTTAGGTTGCTGGGCGTGGGCCATGTTGAGGCCTAGGGCCAGGACAAAGGCGGCAAGCATCAAGCGAAATAGGCGGGCGTGGTGGAGAGATTTCATGGGACTCCCTCGTGATTCGGAGCGGCTCAAGTGGCCCCGGAGTGGAACAGACTTTATAGCACTCGGCGGTGAGGGTTGACACGACGGTTATTTCGATAGACTCAGCGATAGGGAGTATCGATGGCCGGGAACGAAGCTGTGGCTAGATGGCAGGCGGTTCTTCTGTGGACAATGGTTGCGCTATATATGGGGGGGCGAGTGTGCCAACAGTATCCCGGGCCGGTTCCGGTGCTGGTAATTGTTGCGTTGCAGGTTGTTCCGCCGGCGGTTTTCGCATGGGTTCACGGGGGCATCGTCTACGGGGTGCGAGGGATGGTGGTGTTCACCGCGTTTTGCATGGGAGTGGGTGGCTTGTCAGAGAGCCTGAGCCTTCGAACAGGGTTTCCTTTCGGGCACTATTTCTTCACGAGCCTGATGGGCCCCAAGTTTCTGCAGGTGCCTGTTTTGCTGGTGCTGGCGTACGTGGGAATTGGGTATTGCTCGTGGGTGGTTGCTTTTTTGATTCTCGGATATCGTGATAAGCCGCTCGTGGGCTGGCGAGTCGTCGCGCTGCCGTTGCTGGCGAGCGCAGTGATGGTGGCATGGGATGTGTCGATGGATTCGATTTGGGCGACACTTGACCGGGCATGGATCTGGCGGGATGGGGGGATCTACTTTGGCGTGCCGGTCAGTAACTTTATCGGGTGGTATCTGACTGCTTTTCTTTTCTATCTTGGCTTCGCGGTATATCTCAGGGCTAACTCGGACCTAATGAAGCCAGTAAGTTTGAGGTTTTGGCGACTGGCCATTCTGATTTACGGAATCTGCGCGCTGGGAAATCTGCTGGTTTTTCGGAAGGGGCTGTTTCCGGCTTCGGCTGCGGACGCGACAGGAAGAGTATGGGCGACGACGGACATTCTGATCGCTTCGGTGCTGGTGTCTCTGCTGGCGATGACGCCGTTTGCGGTGGTGGCGTGGATGCGGAGCGGAGGCGTTCAGGAGCCTCTGCAGAAGTAGAATTTTGGCTGGGAGAAGATTTGCAGGGGCTGAAGCCCAAGCTTTTTGCAGGCATTATTGGCACGACTGAAGTCGTGCCCTGTTACAGGGCCGCCTTGCGCAGAGGTTTCTTAATAGATGAGCTTGAGGGAGAACTGAATCTGGCGGGAGTTTCCGGCGGTCTTTGAGATCTGGCCGAAGCCGGAGCCAGTGAGGGTGTTGGCGGGCAGGCCCATGTTGACGATGTTGAAGAGGTTGAAGAACTCGGAGCGGAACTGGAGGTCCATGAACTCGGCGCCGGATTTGCGATGGCCGAAGGCGGTGGTTTTGATGAGGGCGAAGTCGTAGTCGTAATAGGCAGGGCCGCGGAAGCTGTTGCGGCCGAGAGTGCCGAAGAAGCCGCTGTTGGGTCCACTTCCGCCGGGGCGATTGATGGGGATGGAAAAGAAGTTGGCGGCGTTGGCGGCACCCTGACCGAAGTAGTCCTGGCGGTTCTGGCGAGCGGTGGATAGGTGGGGTATGGCGACCTGGTTGGGGCGATCAGAGCCAGCGGAGCCATAGCCGGTCTGCTGGATGCCCGAGTAGATGGTGAAGGGCGCGCCTGAGCTGATGCTTGAGATGGAGAGGAGCTCCCATCCGGCAGTGGCTTTGTGGCCAAGTGGGGCAAGCCAGGAAGCCTTGTCGAGATGAAGATCCTGAGCAAGGCTGAGGCCAAAGCCGTTTGTGACATCGAAGGACGAGGGGCCTTTTTCGGGGTGAGTGTCAAAGGGATTCTGCGGAGAGGGTATAGAGACCGCGCCCGTGGAGCCCGTTCCACCTCCCAGGCCACTGAGATCATCAATCGACTTACTCCAGGTGTAACTGGCCTGAATACCAGGACCGCCGTGGCCCATAGTTCCTGAGAGGGACGCCTGCATCGCGTGATAGCTGGAGTGCGATGTTGCGGTGATTACGTTCTCCACGCCGAAGCCGCCGATGACGTTTCCTGCATTGTCAAAGGTGGAGTAGGGAGCAAAGCCGTTGACCGCTCCGGAAAATGCATTGGGATAGCTGATGTGCGGCAGTTTGGTTGCAGCGGTTCCCACGTAGCCGAGATCGCCGGTGAGATTGCCGAATTTGCGCTCGAGGCCGAGGGACCAGTTGTAGAGCGTGGCGTTGTCGAACTTGGCGTCGATCCCGCTAAGGTTGAGGTCACTGACGCCGTGGCCGGGGGTGAGGGCGGCCATCTGCTGCTCGTAGCGGTTTACGTCCATGATGGTGTTTGGGGCGACGGCTTTGGGATTTCCATCAGGGAAGATGTTGGCTCCGGCCAGGGTGTAGACGGTGGGCAACTCGGCGGGCGTGATTTGAAAGCCGTAGTTGACCGGTGCGCCGGGAGCTGCCACAAGCCGCGGGTAGATGACAAAGGGCGTCGAGCCGGTAAGGAAGTTATCCTGCCAGATATTTGGGGGAATGGTCATAACGCTGCCGCCGGCACGGATGAGCAACTTGGCCGGGGCCTGCCAGGAGAGTTGAATGCGCGGCTGCCACGCGTTCCAGTTGGTGGCATAACCCGGCTGTGGGTTAACAACGAACTGCTGGACGCCGTTGATGGTGCGAAAAGAGGAGGTGCGGCGAGCGCGCTCGGAGATGGGGGTGTAAAGGTCCCAGCGGACGCCGTAGTCGAGAGTCAGGCTGGGGTTGATCTTCCATGTGTCCTGGAGGAAGAAGCTCAAGTTCTCGCGGTTGATGGCAGCGGGGCCGATGTGCGCGCCGTTGGAGAATGGCGGAGCGGCGATGGCGACGATATAGGTAAACGAACTTCCGGAGAGAAGACTGGAGAGGGTATCGGGCAATGGATCGCCGGGTTTGAGGTTGTGCTTTCCTGTTTGCGAAGAGATCGGGGTTGTGGCGTAGGCGGTGCCGCCGCCGAAGTCGTATTCGCCGTTGGGGCTGATGCCGAAGTAAGTGGTGTCGCGATTGAGGCGCGCCTCAAATCCGGCTTTGAATGCGTGGTTCGCCGTGGTGAAGGAGACATTCTCGCGGCCCTGGAAGAGATTGCCATAGGCCTGCATTACAGAACCGGCGGCGGAGTTGAAGGCCTCGAACAATCCGTCGTTGAATTTAACGGCAGGGTCGGTGTAGTCGGTGGTGGGAAAGCCGGGCGTGGTGCGCTCGATGGAGATTGAGGACTCGAACATGAGTCGAGGCGTTGCATTGCGGGTCCAGGTGCCGACGACATTGCGCTGGTGGTCGATGTATACAACGCCGAAGGATGGATCGATGGCGGTCTGGTCAGGATTGGTGGTGGGGCCGTTGAGATCGTCGATGTTGAAGCGGGCGAAGAACTGGTCTTTGGAAGAGATCTTGTGGTCGAGGCGGAGGGAGAACTGGTTGGCATTGGTGTCGACCTTGGAGGCGGTGGCGTAGGTACGCGCGCCGAAGGGGCCGGTGGGGTTATTGGGCTGAGGATAACGGGCGAGGATTGCGGCGATCTGGGCGTTAACGGGAACGGTGAGCGTATCCGTGGATCCGTCGGCGTAAGTGACAGGGTCAATGCCTGCGCGCTCGTCTGGAGTGGGAACAGGCATGACCTGAGTGGTACCCAGCACCTGGCGGAAGCCCTGGAACTGGACGAAGTAGTAAGTTGACTTGCGGCCGTCGAAGACGTGGGGGATGTAGATGGGACCGCCGTTGGTAAAGCCGAACTCGTTGCGGCGGAAGGGCGGGATGCGGCCTGGATAGGGGATGGAGGGGTGGTCAAAGTAATTGCGGGCGTCGAGGGCTGAGTTGCGCAGGAACTCGAAGAATGAGCCGTGGAAGCCGCTGATGCCGGAGCGGGTGTGGATGTTTGTGTAGCCGGAGGCGCCGCTGCCGATTTCGGCGGGCATCCAGCCGGAGCTGGAGTCTATGCTTTCGACGGCATCGACGTTGAAGTTGGAGAAGGTGCTGCCGCCCATTTCGGGATCGCTGATGTCAGCGCCGTCCATGGCAAAGGTGGCTTCAACGCCGCGCTGGCCGTTGATGGCGAATTGAGCGGTGAAGTTGGTGGCTCCGTTGGCGTCGGTCATGGTTCCGGCGGCAAGGAGAAGAAGGGAGCTGAAGTCGCGTTTGTTGAGCGGTAGCTCGCTGACGGCCTGGCTGGAGAGCTCTTCGCCGCCAGCGGCCTTTTTGGGCGTTTCCTGGGTGAGGGTGAGCTCGCCACGATCGGAAAGGGTGAGCGCTACGGGAAAGTCTCCGGCTGCGAGGGCGAGAGGCTGCGCGTAGGCGGCCTTCAATCCGTTGACTTCTACGGTGAGGCGGTATTGGCCGGGCGCAGGAGCGGTGAGCTGGAAGGTGCCGTCGGAGCTGGTGGTCGTGTCGAGCGTGGCGGCCGGAGAAGCAAGACGAATCCTGGCGTTCGGAATTGGAGCGTTTCCAGGGTTGCGCAGAACGCCCGAGACAATGGCCTGCGAGGATTGCCGCGGAGACGGCTGGGCCGAAGCGAGAAGCGAGAGGAAGAATCCTGCAACGAAGAGGACCAGAGTGGAGAGAGCGCAAACACGAGGTTGAGGACAGACAAACTTCAGGGGACCCAGGTACAGATTCATCGCCGGTACTTTACTTTCCAATTCTGGTTAGAGGGAGGGCACGGGCTGATTGCCGGGTGGGCGCAAGGCAAGGGATTCAGAGGAGGCCACAACTCAAACAATTCTATTCGTCTGCATTGGGGAGAGAAAGTGTCAGCGGGCACAAGAACTTCTACACTGGGAGGGACCATGAGCGAGCAGACGGGCACCCACGACACGATTGCCGCGATCTCGACGCCGCCGGGACGTGGCGGGATCGGGATCGTGCGGCTGAGCGGGGCGGAGGCGGCGCGGATTGCCGAGGATCTTGTGCGGCTGAAGAGGGCGCTGGAGCCCGGGCGAGCGCAACTGGCGGACGTGGTGGACCGGGAATTCGACGAGGCGGCGCGCGGCGAGACAGAAGGGCAAGCGGCCGAGCGGATCGACGAGGCCGTGGTGACCTTCTTCAAGGGGCCGCACTCGTATACGGGCGAGGACGTGGTGGAGATTGCGGCGCATGGGTCGCCGGTGGTGCTGGAGCTGCTGCTGAGGCGGGCAATTGGGCTGGGCGCGCGGCTGGCTGAGCCGGGAGAGTTTACGCAGAGGGCATTTTTGGCTGGACGGCTGGACCTGACGCAGGCGGAGGCGGTGCGCGACCTGATTGAGGCGCAGACACTGACGCAGGCACGGCAGGCGGCGAGCCAGATGGGCGGGTCGCTGAGCCGTCGCGTTGGTCCGGTGAAGCAGGGGCTGGCGGAGCTGATTGCGCTGCTCGAGGCCGGCATCGACTTTGCCGAAGACGACGTGGAAGTAACGCCCGCCGAAGAGATTGCGCGGAGGATTGGGGAGATACGGCCAGAGCTGGCAGCGATGGAGGCGAGCTTTCGGCGGGGGCGGGTGGTCCACGATGGGCTGACGCTGGCGATTGTGGGCAGGCCGAACGTGGGGAAGAGCTCTCTGTTCAACCGGCTGGTGGAACGGGAGAGGGCGATTGTGACGGCTGCGCCGGGAACGACGCGGGACACAGTGTCGGAGAGGATTGCGCTGGACGGGATTCCGCTTGAGCTGGTGGATACGGCAGGGCTGCGCGAGGGGGTGGAAGAGGCCGAGCAGCTGGGGATCGCGCGGAGCCGCGAAGCGCTGGCAGACGCGGCGCTGGTGGTGGTGGTGGTGGACGCAACCGAGAAGCTGAGCGACGAAGAGCAGGAGCTGCTGGAGTCGGTTGCGGGGCGGCCGGCGGTGGTTGCGGTGAATAAGTGCGACCTGGCTGAGCTTGAATGGAAATCTGGCGAGGTGGAGGGGATTCCGGCGGTTAGGACTTCGGCGCTGACGGGCGAAGGGATTGCGGCGCTGAAGGAGCGGATTCTGGCTCTGGCGACGGGCGGTGCAGCGGCGGAGCCTGGGATGCTTACGAGCCTAAGGCACCACCAGGCGGTGACGACCGCGTTGGAGGCGCTGGATGTGGGGGCCAAAGCGAGTGAGGAGGGGACACCGCACGAGATGATCCTGATCGACCTTTATCGAGGACTGTGGGCGCTTGATTCGCTAACCGGCCAAACCACGGCTGACGATGTGCTTAACCTGATCTTTTCGAGGTTTTGTATCGGGAAGTAGATCGGTCTATTTGGCGCCGGTCATGTTGCGGATGATCTCGATTTCGCGCGGACGGTAGGGCGTGCCGTCCGGGTGGAAGATGTCGTGCTGCCAGAGCATGGGCTGGTCGTGGATGTACGGATGTTGCCACGAGTCCCAGGGGATCCAGGTTTGGCTCTTGCCGGCGACGAGGCCCCAGTTGATGGCGCCGACGTGGTACTGGCGGGCGAGGGGCAGGATGGCATCGAAGGTGCTGCCGATGTTGCGCGCCATGTACTCAGTGCAGATGAGCGGACGGTGGTACTGCTGGAGCAGCTTGACGTGGGCTTCGAAGTCTTCGGGCCAGCCGTAGTTGTGGAAACTGATGATGTCGGATTGCTCGATCTGGATGCGACCGACGGGGGTCATGGTGTCAAGCGATGACCAGTCGCCCTGCCAGACGCCGCTGGTGAGTGGCTGAGTGGGATGGGCCGAGCGGGCCCAGGCGAAGACCTGCGGCAGCAGGCCACGGATGATCTCGTTTTTGTTTTTGGGGTCGCCTTTGGCGTAGGAGGAGTCGTTGCCGTTGTCGGGCTCGTTCCAAAGGTCCCAGGCGAGGATGCGGTGGTCGTTGGCGAAGGCCGAGATGACGCCGCGGGTGTAGGCCTCGAGCTTGGGATATTGCGATGGGTCGTTGAGGACCTCAGTGCCCGGGGCCTGGACCCAGCCGGAATTGTGGACGCCGGGGACGGGCGGGTGCTGGCGGCCGAGCTTGGGGTGCGGATCCCAGCAGGAGTCGAAGAGGACAAAGACGGGGCGGATGTGATGGCGGGCGCAGATAGCGAGGAACTTGTCGAGGCGCTGGGTGAAGCCTTTAGGGTCCTGCTCCCAGAGCAGGTTGTGGAGGAAGACGCGCATGGTGTTCATGCCGATGGCTTCAGCCCAGCCGAGTTCGCGGTCGATGGTGACGGGGTCAAAGGTGTCGGACTGAAACATCTCCAGCTCGTTGATGGCGGTGGAGGGGAGAAAGTCAGCGCCGACGGGCCAGGGCTGCTTGGCGTACCAGGAATGGGCCTGGGACTCGGTCCAGCGAGCGGGAGCGGCGGCCGGAGTGGGGGCCTGCTCGGCGCAGAGGGCGGTGCATGCGATGAAAGCAAGCAAGAGGGCAAAGGATGTGCGGATGGATTGCACGGAAGAGAACTTCATTGCGGCTCCTTGACTGGACGCGAAGGAATGGACGCGAAGGAGCATTCTAATTCGAGCGAGGGGTGGCCGTCGCGGGAGATGTCTGGCGAGCCGTCGTGGAGCGCATTGATTGCCTGCCTGGACGGAGTATCCTCATCCAGGTGGGACGAACATGTCAAAACTTTGGACGGCACAGATCAGAGATCAGGGATCAAAGATCAGAGTGTGCGCCGACGGTGGGTAATTCTACGCAAACTGAAGGGCAGTTTTTAGGGGGCCCTCGCGCAAAGCAGACGAGGGACGGGCGGCGAAGTGGGCCTGTTTTTTGAACCATCGCTCTCGCGGGAATCTACCGGGAACGTCCCGTCTGTCCCTGGGTTTTTGGTCTCTTTTCACCGGGATACCATGACTCCCCGGCCTACACGAATTTTTACAGGTACTAGCGGAATCGAAGGTCTGTGATGCGAATTTGTCTAAGGATCGCGTTGAAGTTAGCTATAGCGCTCTCACTCCCTTGTGTGTCGTACGGGCAAACTGAGGGGACATTCACGATTTCGAATTCGGTCCTTTTGTTCGAGACGACAGAAACATCCATGTCTGGGCAACCACATGAGGACCTCCTCGTTGTCTCCACCACGGACACGGTCGTCGTGCGGAGCCCCGTAGGTTTTTTCGGTCAAGACTATAACACCGTGTTTCCGGCCCTTGCGCCTGGCGCGGACCGGGTCGCTTGGGGTCTTTCAACCCACGATGAGTCTCGCAAAGTTAGACTCAAAGCCGTCCTTGGGCTTTATTCGCTCGTGGATAAGACGTGGAAGACCTACGGGGACTTCTGTGCTGGCGGAGTCGGTTCGGTGGCCTTCGCGCCTGACGGAACCAGAGTTGCTTTTGCGTCACAGTCTAAGGACTCGCCTGGAGATGGCTATTGCTTCAATAATCCGATCATGCTGCAGATTCTCGACACTGCAACAGGCAAGCTAACCCCAATCTCCTACCCTGGTAGAGCGATTGAGAACGCCAGGCTCAGCTGGTCCCCGGATGGAAAGTACCTAGTCGGGCAATTCTGCTGCTCGGCATCGTCGACTTATCAGATTGTTGTGATCGACTTAGCTGGGGGAGGCGGGACGGTTATTGCGGAGGGGACTGATCCAGCATGGTCGCCCAAAGGCGATTGGATTTCCTTTGAAGATCAGAAGAAAAAGAAATGCATGCTAATTCACCCGGATGGCACTGGAATGAAACCTGTTGAAGATTTGAAAGGCTATTGGCTTTTTCTCAAAGGCGCAGTATGGTCACCCGATGGGGACAAGCTACTCTTCAACGAAGAGGAAGTCGATTCCGGCGGGAACGTGAGCATACTTGATCTGTCAAATGGAGATTTGACCAGGCGGTCAAAAAACACGCTGTTTGTCCTTGGTTGGGCCAGACAACCTCCAAACTAATTACGCAGCAGGATATCCACGCCGGGAGGGACTCTGAGCTACACCTACGACCCGGCCAGCAACCTGGTAACGGCGAAAATTCCGAGCGGCCCCAGTGTCGGATACGATACCCTCAACCGGCTCAAGTCGCTGTCAACGCCGGTGTCGAGCTACGCCTACCAGTTGGGCGCGGTGGGCAACCGGACAGGAGTGACAGAAGGGACCGGGCGCACGGTGGTGTGGACCTACGACGGCGTCTACCGGCTGACCAACGAGACCATCAGCGCCGATCCGGCCAGGGCGAACGGCACGGCTGCCTATGGCCTTGACCCGGTGGGCAACCGCAAGTCGGAGACCTCGACCATCGGCGGCCTGGATCCCGGCTCGTTCAATTTCAACTTTGACGACGAGGCGGCGACGGACAGCTACGATCTGAACGGCAACACAATCTCGACCGGCGGCAAGGCGTTCACCTACGACTCCGAAAACCGCATGATGACCATGTCCGCGCCGCACACGTCGGTAAGCATGATCTACGACGGCAACGGCAACCGCGTGGCCAAGATGGTCAACGGCGTCGCCACCTATTACCTGGTTGACGATCTCAACCCCACCGGCCTGCCGCAAGTGGTTGAGGAGTTGTCGGCCCATGGCGCTGTCGAGCGCCAGTACACCTACGGATTGCAGCTCATCAGCCAGAACCAGATCGTCGACAACACATGGACGCCGAGCTTCTTTGAGACCGACGGCACTGGCAGCGTACGCCAACTCACCAGTGCGGCTGGGGTGCCAACAGACGCCTATGAGTTTGACGCCTTCGGCAAAGAAATAAACTCAGCCGGAACAACGCCCAACAACTATCTCTATCGCGGCGAACAATGGGGCACCCTCATCAAGGCGGAACGAACATCCGTAAAACCTAGGGCGGGCCACCCGCCTTCCTGTCCCCGGGTTCTGGGGGCGACCCGGAAGGCAGGCGGGGGACGGACGGCTAGGTGAGGTTGTTTTTTGAAACCTAGCTCTCGCGGGAATCTGCCGGGAACGTCATGTCTATTTCCGGTTTTCTATTTCTGTGATGCCGGTGGGGTTTGTTTCACGCCCACCCAAGCGGAGCTTGGATGGGGCACCCGCATCAAGGGGGAATGAACATCCTCAAAACCTAAGGCGGGCCACCCGCCTGTTTTTGGACTGTAGAAATGCAGGCAGAATGACATAATGACGGTTTTTGTATAACAGAGGTTGTTATAGATCAGGGTTCAGGGAGTTTTTAGGGAACGCCCCGTCTATCCGAAGGTTGCTATTTCTGTGATGCCGGTGGGGTTTGTTTCCCGCCCACCCAAGCGGAGCTTGGATGGGGCACCCTCATCAGGGCGGAACGAACATCCGAAAAGCCTAGGGCGGGCCACCCGCCACCCTCATCAGGGCGGAACGAACATCCGAAAAGCCTAGGGCGGGAAGCGGAGGACGGGCCCGGTGCGAACTGCGGGCCGCACTCCCAACTGTTCGCGCTTCTGTGCCGTACCTTCCGATTCGATCTCGACTGTGCCTTCGAAACCCGTCGCGTAATGCCGGAAGCTCGACCAGGCCCACTCTTCGGGCTTGGCAACCAGCCCGCGCACGACTGGATTCCGATGCATGTAGCGCAGCTTCTCTACTCGTTTGTCTTCGCTCCAGACATTGAAGTCGTAATATCTCGCTTGCCAGAAAGGCTCGGCAGCGCGCAGCGCCAGCGTGCGCGACACCGACTGCTTGAGGGCCTGAAGTGCGCTCGACAGTGCTTTGGTCTGCGGCTCGGTGAGCAACAGGTGCACGTGCTCGGGCATGACGACGTAGCCGAGGACATAGAACACATATGCTAGCCGGGTCTGCTCAAGGGACCGCTCGAACACGGATCGCGCTTGAGCGGTCGCCAGCTTGGGCTGGCGATGGTAACAACTGAAGGTCACGAAATGGAGCTGCTCGCTCTTTTGGAACCGGTGTAGTCCCCAGGGCATTGCGGGAGGGTAACACCGGTTCCCGGTTATTTCTGTGATGACGGTGGGGGGTCTTTGACGCCCACCCAAGCGGAGCTTGGATGGGGCACCCTCATTTGTTTCCCTCCCACCCAAGCGGAGCTTGGATGGGGCACCCTCATTCTGGTTGGGGTGGGCCACCCGCCGGGGTGGGTGGGGAGCATCTGGCGGCAGGGATGCCGCCAGGACAGCCGGCTGGGAAGCCGGCGCTACAAGGTGGCGCGAGCGGTTAACTGTTGGCGCGTTCGGCGATGAGCATGGACTGGAGAATCTGGTCGGAGACTTCTTTGACGGCGCCGGGCGAGTGCGAGAGGAAGAGGGTGTTGGTCTTGTCCGATTCGCCGATGGACTTGAGGGTGTCAAAGTACTGGGTGACCATGACGAGCTGCATGACTTCTTTGGCGGATGCGCCGTCGACGACCTTCTGGAACTGCTCGATGGAGACCTGGAGGCCTTCGATGATGGCCTTGCGCTGGTTGGCGATACCCTGCCCCTGGAGCGCTTTGGACTCAGACTCGGCTTCAGCCTTCTTGACGACGAGGATCTTTTCGGCTTCGCCGCGGGCGTTGGCGGCCACCTGCTCGCGCTGGGCGGCGTTGATGTCGTTCATGGCGGCCTTGACCTTGGAGTCGGGAACGATGTCGGTGACGAGGACGTTGACGATCTCGTAGCCGAAGGTGGCCATGTCGGCGTCGAGCTCCTGCTTGACGGCGGCGGCGATGGAGGACTGCGAGGCGAAGACCTCATCGAGGGTCATGCCGGGGACGTGGCCGAGGATGACCTGTTCGACGTAGGACTGAATCTGCGCCTTGGGGTCGGAGAGCTTGTAGAAGGCGTCGTAGACCTTTTCAGGGCGGACGCGGTTCTGGACGGAGATGGGGATGGTGACGAAGACGTTGTCTTTGGTCTTGGTCTCCATGGTGAGGGTGATCTGGTTGACGCGGAGGCTGACGACGCCGGAGACGGAGTCAAAGAATGGGAGCTTCCAGTTAAGGCCGGGGTTGGCAACGGATAGGAACTTGCCAAAGCGTGTGACGATGGCGACCTCGGCGGTGCGGACGGTGAAGAAGCTACCGAGCACCAGGATGAGAACGATAAAGGCGACGACAATCAGGGGTACGACGACAAAGACATCCATGGGAATCCTCCGTTGCAGGCGCGCACTTAATGCACTGCGGGCAACGAGGAATTATACGGGAGAGGCGTGAAGGGCATGCGTGGTCGGGGAGCTGCGAGGTGGGGACGGGATTACGGCAATTGCGGCGTGATGACGTGGAGGCCGGGAACGGAGGAGAAGTGACGGACATTGAAGGTGGCGACAGAGGCGGAGTGTTCGAGCGCACCGGCGGCAAGAATCAGATCATGGGGACCGATCATTCGACCGGCAACCTGACATTCAGCCCAAATTCGAGCGTGGATCTCTGCTGTAGCCTCGGTGTAAGGAACCACGGGAAACACGGGAAGGAGAATTTCTTCCAGGAACCTTTGTCTGCGCATCCGGTGCATTCCGGAAGCACGTTCAATTCCGTGGCGGAATTCAGCGACGGTGATCGCCGCCAGTACCCCGTAGTTTGGCGTTTGCGAGTGTATCCACGAAAGCAGATCGAACCGCCCGCGTTCGGAATGGATCAAAACGTCGGCGTCGATCAGGATTGCCATTTATCGACCACTGGAGGCAGATTCTCACGAGCCTCATCGAGGTCGCGGAGCCAAGCTTCGGCCTCGTCTTTGCCGAGGCGGAATTTCCTCAGGGCTTCGGACAGCGCCTGAGCCTGTCGAGCGCCAGTAATCGGCTTCGATTGGCAGGGGACAATTGAAGCCACTGGGTTGCCGTTCTTAACGAGATCAAATGAGACGCCTTCATAACGAACACGGTTGACGCAGTCGGCGAAGTTGCGGGCTGCTTTGGAGACGGAAATGGTTTCAGTCTTCATAAAATCAGATTATCAGAAAATCTGATTTTACGTATTTTGAGACTGAATCCCACCGAGGTCTCCTGATGATTACCGCAAGTTCTCGCCGTAGAATTGCGGGGACGTGCGAAGGCACCGTTATTTGCACCGGTTGGATTATCGGGTCAAGGAGATCAGATGTCGTTTTCGAAGAAGTCCACGCGGAGGGAGTTTTTGGTGGCTGGATCGTCGGCGGCGGTGGCGGCGGCAACGGTTGCGGCTGGGAATGCACCGGCGGAAGCGGAGGGTTCGGCGGTTACGGCACACACGGCTGTTCCTTACGACGGTGAGGCTCTGTTTGTTGGTGGGGAACAGCGGACATTCAGCGGGGACGCGGCTACGCAGGTGGCGATGCCGCTGGGGGGAATCGGGACTGGGTCGATCTGCATGAACGGTTATGGGGGATTGCAGGATTTCGCGATCCACGAGCGGCCTGCGACAACTGCATTGCCGGTGATGTGGAGCTCGAATTCGAACCAGGCGGCTTTTGCCGTTCTGCATGTGAAGGGGTCCGACGGATCTGGCAATGTTACGAAGTTGGTGGAGGGGCCATTTCCGCCGTTCAAAATCTTTGACCAGGGTTTGCAGGGGCAGGGGTTGCGGCGGGGTGGATTTGAGGGGTTTCCACGCTTTCAGCGCTGCGTTTTCAAGGGGGAGTTCCCATTCGGGGAAGCTCGGTTCAGCGACTCGGCGGTGCCGCTGGACGTGAAGGTGACGGGCTGGAATCCGTTTATACCGCTTGACGACAAGAACTCGGGAATACCGTGCGTGATTCTGGAGTACACGCTGCGCAATACATCGCATGAGCCGGTGGAGTATGAGTTTTCGTACCATCTTTCGCACCTGGCCCCGGGGTGCAAGCCGGATGAAGCGGGATCGAAGAACACGGTGCTTCCGGGCAGGGGCGTGTTCCTGCACAATGACGAGGAGCAAAATGCGGAGCCATTTGGCAGCGCCAGCCTGACGGTGATTGGGCAGGACTCGCAGATTCAAAAGCCGCGCATTAAAGGGATGTGGCTGCGCGCCCCGGAGTGGACGTATGGGTCGTTGACGGCACTTTGGAAAGAGGTCTCGAGCGGGACATTTACGACCAATGAAGGATCGAACGATGTGGACGTGATTGGGCGGAATGGAGCTTCGGTGCTGTTGGAAGGCAGGCTGGCGCCCGGCGAGTTTCGGACGTATCCGATTCTGATCACGTGGCATTTTCCGAACTGCTACATTGAGGCCGGCGGCAAAGCAAAGGCTTCTGATGTGCTGGGGGGTGCCCCTTGCCGGACCAGGGGCGCGGGGCAGCCTCCGTTGTGGCGGCCCTACTATGCGTCGGTGTGGAAGGACGCGCGCGAGGTTGCGCTCTATGTGGAGCAGGAATATGCCTCATTGCGCAAACGCACGGTGAAGTTCAAGGAGGCGGTTTTTGCATCCACTTTGCCGGCGTATGTGCTCGACGCTGTGTCGGCAAACCTGGCCATTCTGAAAGCGCCCACCGTGTTGCGCGAGGAGAACGGCAATCTGTGGGGATGGGAAGGATGCTTCCCCGATAACGGCTGCTGCGAAGGGTCGTGCACGCATGTTTGGAACTACGCACAGGCGTTTCCCCATCTTTTTCCGCAACTGGAGCGAACACTTCGCAACCTGGAACTGAAGCGTTCGATGGATGAGCGCGGGCACGTGAACTTTCGCGGAGCCATACCTGACGGGCCGGTGGACCATGGCTGGCACGCGGCGTCCGACGGCCAGTTGGGCGGGGTGATGAAGGTTTATCGGGATTGGCAGATCTCGGGCGATACGGGCTGGCTGAAGGAGATGTATCCGCTGGTGAAGCGGAGCCTGGATTACTGCATTGGGACGTGGGATCCGGATCATCGCGGGGGCCTCTTTGAGCCGCACCACAATACCTACGACATTGAGTTCTGGGGGCCGGATGGGATGTGCACCAGCATCTACCTGGGCGCGCTTTCGGCTATGACGCGCATGGCGAAGGCAGTGGGTCAGGACTCCGACGCGGGATTCTATGGGGAACTGGCGGAGAAGTGTGCGCGCCTGATGGATGAGCAGCTTTTCAATGGCGAGTACTACCAGCAGAAGGTGGAGTACACGGATTTGCGGGACACTTCATTTGCCAAATCCGTGGCGCATGTTGACGACAAGAGCAGCGAGCTGCAGCAACTGCTGAAGAGGGAGGGACCGCGATACCAGTACGGGGGTGGGTGCCTTTCGGATGGCGTGATCGGGGCATGGATGGCGAGGACCTATGGGATTGAGACGCCGCTTGCGAAGAAGAATGTGCGGTCGACGCTCCAAGCCATCTTCAAACACAACTTCAAGACGGATTTGAGCAGCCATGCCAATGCGCAGCGGCCGGGCTATGCGATGGGACACGAGCCTGGATTGCTGCTGTGCAGTTGGCCACATGGCGACAAGCCGACGTTGCCGTTTATCTATTCCGACGAGGTGTGGACGGGGATTGAATATCAGGTCGCATCACATCTCATCCAGGAGGGCTTTGTCGATGAGGGCTTAACCATCGTGAAGGCTGTGCGCAGCCGGTACGAGGGGAAGACGCGCAATCCGTGGAATGAGTATGAGTGCGGGAACTGGTATGCCCGCGCCATGTCGAGCTATTCGCTGCTTGGCGCTCTGGCGGCATTCCGCTACTCGGCCGTTGAGAAGACGCTCTGGTTTGGACCGCAGCTCAAGGTGCGGCCGTTCAAGTGCTTTTTCTCGACGGCCTCGGGTTTCGGCGCCGTCGGGCTTGATGACCGGTCGGTGAGCGTGCAGATGATCGAAGGCGAGTTGGCGATCGAGAAGCTGGCGCTGACCCTGGACGGGGAGACCAGGGTGCTCGATTGGAAGGTGACGGCAGGGACGGGTGCCGCGGCGGTGAAAGCGATCTGAGGCTTTCAATAAGCTCCAGAGCATCCCTCAGCGGCATTTACAGATTGCGGAAAACTCCGCCGCGCCGAGGCTTTGAAAGGGCACGGCTTCAGAGCCTGCCCTGAGCGCAGTCGAAGGGTGCTGCCCAGGCCAATAGAAAGGGCGCGGCTTTAGATGGTATGAGACGGCTGGTCTCGCGAATCAGCCTAATCTGCACGCACTCGAAGCTGCAATAGGAGACCAGCCGATGAAGAAGGTTAGCAAACAACCGCGACGTATGGAAGTTACCAAGGACAAGCCGGAGATCACCGTGGGCCTGGATATGGGCGATCGTTACAGCCACTATTGTCTGCTGAATCAGCAGGGCGACGTGGTGGAGGAAGGGCGCATGCAAAGCACCGAGGCTGCGCAGCGGAGGCATTTCGAAGGCGAGCCTTGTCTGCGCATCGCCCTGGAATGCGGCACGCATTCGCCCTGGGTCAGTCTTTTGTTAACCGCACTGGCCACCAGGTCATCGTGGCCAACGCCCGCAAGATCCGCGGAGAGGCGGTTTTTCGTGCGCCCCGGGAATCTCGCCCTTTTTCCGCAACCTGTTCAGCCCCTGTAAATCTCAGCTCAACAGAAACCTCTATGCGCGCGAAGGTTCCCTGAAGCTGCCTCAACAGCCTCGAACTACACCAGCTTCAACCCGAAATACACCAGCGCATACAGCGGCGCCAGGAACAGCCCCATAATGAACCGCCCAAGAAAGATCATCAACAGGTAGCTTACCCACAAGGGAATCCGGTCATAAACCTGGACCGCGTTATAGGGCAGCACGTTCCGCACAATCCGGCTTCCGTCCAGCGGCGGAATCGGCAGCAGGTTGAACACAAACAGGCTCAGATTCACCTCAATCGCCAGGATCGCGATCAGCACAAACGCCTGCAACCCCGACGGTGCAGCCATATTCAGGCCGCCCTCAAACGTGCCAAGCACCATCGCGTGGCCGCCCGGCGTCGCCATCGAAATCACCGTCAGCACCACAAACGCCACCAGCACGATCAGTGCGTTCGAGAACGGCCCCGCCAGCGTCGTCAGGTTGTCGTCGCGCACAATCTTTCTAAAATTGCGCGTGATGACAGGCGTCGGCTTGGCCCACCCAATCAGCAGGCCCCCAAACATCCCAAATCCAATCATCGGCCCAAAGATCGCCAGCGCCGGAAACAGCAGCGTTCCCACCAGGTCCATGTGGTACATCGGGTTCAGCGTAACCCGCCCCTGCAACCGCGCCGTCTGATCCCCCAGCCGCGACGCCATCCACGCGTGCGCACACTCGTGAAAGCTCAGCGAAAAGATCAGCAGCACAAACTCAAAGACACCGACCAGGAACTGTAACTGCAAGACCCTCTCCTCTTGGTGGAAATTTCAGGTTAGCATGGTAGGTCCCGCGTATTTCATCCCGCCGGTGTGCGCAATCTGCCTCGCCGCGGTGTCTAAGCATTTAAGGGGCCGCAAGGTGTCGTGCCTCAGGAGGAGACCCATGATACGGCTTGGGAAATCTCATCTCGTTTTTGTAATCCTTTTGTTCGCAGCCCTGCCTCTCGTTGCCCAGAAAGACCTTGCCGCCCGCGCGCAAGCCATCTGGGACACCGGCAACCGCCTTGAGGCTCTTCAGCTCTACGATCAGCTCGCCGCCGCTCATCCTGATGAATGGGTCTACCAGGAGCGACTCGCAGTCGCCCAGGGAGTTCAGGCCGAGCATCTCACCGATCCCGCCCAGATCAAAGCATCCCTGACCCGCGAGCGCGATGCGGCAAAAAAAGCCGTTGCCGATGGCGATCCCAATTACTTCATGCAGCTCATCGCAAATATCGACCCCGACGCCGCTATCCCCGCTCCCGGCGCACCCGGTTCGGCGCAGGCGCTCTTCCAGGAGGCGGAAAAACTCTTCGGAACCGGGGACTATAAAGCCGCCATCGCCAAATACGCGGCTGCTGCCGACGCAGACCCAACCGCCTATGAGCCGCCCCTCTACGCCGGAGACGCCGCCTATTCCATGAAGGATCTAAAGACGGCATCTCTCTGGTTTGCCCGCGCCATCTCCATCGATCCTTCCCGCGAAACCGCCTATCGCTACTGGGGCGATGCCCTGCTGCGCGTCGGCAACGATCCGGCAGCCGCCAAGGAAAAGTTTATCGACGCCCTCGTCGCCGATCCCTATAACAAGCTTGCGTGGCAGGGAATCTCAAACTGGGCCGTCCGCCAAAAGGCCGTCATCCTCGCGCCCAAGA